>Ga0187769_10000112_pt1 | contig 42275 bp, 39 predicted proteins | sample 0116_SJ02_MP02_1_FD_133140 | JGI IMG/M metagenome (GOLD analysis project Ga0187769, IMG submission 133140) | Tropical peat soil microbial communities from peatlands in Department of Meta, Colombia - 0116_SJ02_MP02_10_MG | ecosystem: Environmental > Terrestrial > Soil > Wetlands > Peat | place...
ATCCATGACAACAGTGTTGTGTGAAGTAACAGTCTGGGTGTGTGTTGGCGGTATCGCATATAACTACATTGGATATCCTTGCGTTCTCTTTGCGCTCGGAATGTTGTCCCAGGCCAAGTCTGACCTCCTTTTTTTGTTAGCTCGCAATAGTCGGCGGCGTCGCTTGGCAGATTCTGTGCCAAAGGTCGCAATACTGGTGTCGGCCTATAACGAAGAAGAGGTGATTGTAGACAGAATCGCGAACTTGAAGGACCTCAACTACCCCGCAGACTGCATGGAGGTTCTCATCGGCTTGGATGCGCCTACAGACGCCACCGCCACGCTCTTGCACCAGGTCGAGTCCGCAAATGTCCGGGTCTTTCATTTTCCGATTCGCCGAGGGAAGTTGGCCGTACTTCGCGATTTGGCGCAGCAGACGTCGTCTCAGATCCTGGTATTCACCGACGCCAACACAATGTTCGATCGCGATTGTGTGCGCAATTTGGTGCGTCATTTTTCGGATCCGAAGGTGGGCGTCGTTAGCGGAGAAGAGGTGCGGATCGCAACGCCCGGTGTGCACCGATCCGCAGAGGCAACTTCCTCGCGGTACGAAACCGCTTTGCGGTTACTGGAGAGTCGTTTGAACTGCTCACTGGGCGCATATGGTGCAGTCTACGCGATCCGCCACAGCCTGTTCGAGCCGGACAAGTTCTCATTTGTTGAGGATTTCAAGATTCCGACGCAAATTCGGTTCAACGGTTATCGCGTGGTTTACGATCCCGAAGCGATCGCGACCGAAGAGATCGCTCCGCGGCTGGCAGATCAGTTCGAGCGCCGAATTCGTTTGAGCACGGGCAGTTACGAGACTCTATTTCGTAATCCGCAATTCCTAAATCCGCTTAAAGGGCTGCCTGCATTTGCTTATTTGTCGCACAGGGTCCTTCGCTGGCTAACACCACTGTTTCTTCTCCTTGCGCTTATCTGCAACCTGTGGATCGCTTCACGTCCGCTATACGGTATTTTGCTCGCGGCACAGATTGTCTTCTACGCGATCGCAGCGATGGGGTATCTCCGCGACAAAAAATCGCCATCGCCCGGATTGCTTTCAATGCCGTGTCATTTTGTTGCAGCAAATCTGGCTTCCGGTTTCGGTTTCTGGCGGTACATTAGCGGGCGTCAGAGCGCTGCATGGAAGGTGACTCCGCGTGGCGTACCAGCGGAGATGCGAGGCAACGACCTCTGAATGAAGAGAGGCAGATGAATCACGAAGCGACCACTTTCTCCCACGGCGATAAAGTTCTCGTCACGGGCGGGGCGGGCTTTATCGGCTCGCACACCGTAGACTTGCTGCTCGAGCGCGGTTACCGCGTCCGGATCCTCGATAGTCTTCAGGAACGCGTCCATCCAAACGGAAAGCCGACCTGGGTGCCGTCCGAAGTGGAATTCATTAAGGGCGACGTTGCCAACCACGCGGACTTGGCGCGTGCACTCGACGGAATGGATGGAGTCTTCCATCTAGCTGCTTACCAGGATTATCTGCCCGATTTTAGCAACTTTATCCACACAAACGCCGAAAGCAGCGCTCTGCTCTTTGAACTGATCGTTGCCAACCGGCGCCGCTTTCCCGTGCGAAAGATAGTGTTCGCTTCCTCGCAGTCGGTTTGCGGAGAAGGGCGATATGTCTGCACGGGTGGTGAAGACATTCGCCGAACTCCATATGCCGGGCAGTCTGCACGGGCAGGACGGCCCGTACCTGTCAAAAAAGTTACTGCTTCCACATCGGGACATGGTGTCATGCTCCCGGGCGCGCGCAGCGTGGAGCAGTTGCAGAAGGGAGATTGGGAAATCAAGTGTGCGAAATGTGGGAAGGTGATGGAACCTCTGCTGATTGATGAATCCACTGTGCATCCTCACACGGCATATGCAATCTCCAAGTACACAATTGAAATGTTGGCTGATCGACTGGGGCGCCGTTACGGCATCTCGAGCGTCTGCATGCGCTACACATATGTTCAGGGCTCCCGCAATTCTTTCTATAACTCATATTCCGGCATCGCCCGCCGCTTTGCGCTCCGACTTATGCATGGATTGCCGCCGGTTGTTTACGAGGATGGCGGCCAGCTTCGAGACTACGTGAACGTGCGTGACGTGGCTCGGGCCAACGTCTTGGCTCTGGAACAGCCTGAGGCCAATTTCGAGACGCTGAACGTGGGAGGCGGTCGCGCGGTGACCGTGCTGGAATTTGCCCACATAATGCTCAGTGCTTTCGACAGCCGTCTGGAGCCGAGCGTTCCGGGTGAGTTTCGCCTGGGAGATACTCGTCACACGATATCCGACATCTCGCGCATGCGTCAGCTCGGCTGGAGCCCCACGATTCCAGTCGAGCAAAACGTACGCGAGTATGTTGAGTGGCTCCAATCCCAGGCGGTAAGAAAAGAGTATTTGCTTGAAGCTGAACGCGTGATGCGGGATTCGGGCGTGATTCAGACTGCAGTTACAACATAGCGACCTCGATACTCTCCAGACATTGCGTTTCGCCGATTTTCCACTAAAACCCTTTCCTACCCTGTTACGAGGATAGAACAATGGCTACGGGTTGTGAGCTAGGACCAGCTGATCAGTCCGTTCTGATTTATTACCCGCCCAGCAAGAGGCTTGCTTTAGTGGTCAAACGCCTTCTTGATATCGTGGGTTCGTTCCTTGGCCTAGTCTTTGTCGCACCGCTGTTTCCGTTGATCGCGCTGGCCATTCGCCTGGATTCTCCTGGGCCGATTTTTTTCCGCCCAAGGATTATCGGGTACAAAGGTCGTGAATTCCTCGCGTTCAAGTTCCGCAGCATGGATCCTCGCGCTTTGGAGACGCTGCTTCGCGACCCAAAGCTGCTCAACCAATACAAGCAACATTTGAAGATCGCCAACGATCCCAGAATTACTCGGGTAGGCCGTTGGTTGCGACTCACTTCCCTCGACGAATTGCCGCAGCTTATCAACGTGCTGAAGGGAGAAATGAGCCTGGTGGGACCGCGCATGCTCGCGAAGCTTGAACTGGAGAAATTCGGAGAACATCGCAACAAGATTCTCAGCGTGAAGCCGGGCATGGCTGGACTGTGGGTGGCGTCAGGCCGGCAGAAGCTTTCTTTTGATCGGCGGCTCGAGCTAGAACTGCAGTATGTCGACAATTGGTCGCTTTGGCTCGACGCCCAGTGCTTTTGCAAGACCCTTTTCGTCGCCATTCGCATGGTCGGTGCGGGATAGGGTGCGCTAAAAGCTTTCCAAATACGCTAGATACATTTCAAAAGGAGCTGTTATGAGCACGGTGTTGGTAACTGGCGGAGCAGGTTTTGTAGGCTCTCACCTCGTAGATGCCTACCTGGCCGCGGACTGGAAAGTTGTTGTGGTTGATGACTTATTCACGGGACGTGCAGAGAATGTCAATCCGCACGCCGAATTCCATCACCTGGACATACGCGATCCTCGGCTGGAACTCTTGTTTCAGCGTCACAACGTTGATCTGGTCAGCCACCAGGCAGCCCGCGGAAACGTCCGCGCCTCCATGGAAGATCCCATGACCTACGCGGACGTCAATGTCCAGGGCGGAGTCAACCTTCTGGAGTGCTGTCGCAAGCACGGAGTCCGTAAGATCATCTACTCGTCGACTGGAGGATGCGTTTATGGGGATCCTCGCTATCTGCCTGCGGATGAGCTTCATCCCCTCCAGCCTCGCGATCCATATGGGGCCAGCAAAGCCAGCTACGAGCTGTATCTGCCCGTGTACGAAATGAATTACGGTCTTCGCTACACGATTCTCCGCTATCCAAATGTTTATGGTCCCCGTCAGGATCCCTTCGGCGAGGCCGGCGTCGTCTCTATTTTCCTTGGCCAGATGTTGCGCGACATTCAGCCTGTGATCAATGGTGACGGCGAGCAACTGAGAGATTACGTTTACATTGCCGACGTCGTCCGCGCTAACCTTCTCGTATCCCACAGCGGCGACAACGACGTGTTCAACGTAGGTTGGGGCAAGGGCACAAGCGTCAATCAAATCTTTCACATGCTCAAGTCAATCGTCGGCAGTGAATGCCCGGAAGTGCACGGACCCGCAAAGTTGGGCGAAATCAGGCAGACCTATCTTGACTCCAGAAAAGTGGCCGGCAGCCTCGGCTGGAGACCACAGGTTCCCCTGCAGGAAGGATTGCAGAAGACCGTTGACTATTTTCGGCCGATCATTTGCGGGACACGTGCCGTGTCCATTCCATCCGAAGCGTCCGCCCCCAGACTGGGTAATGCGTTGTCTTGAAGTTGTTCTTGTTTGTCTGGCAACTGTTTTGTCCCCTCGGGTTGGGACGAACTCTGTATTCGCGTTAACTCTGCATCAAACACTCTGATTCGTTATGGAGAATAAACATGAAGACTTTGCCTGATTCGGCTGCGTTGCAAGACATCGGGGCCCAAACTAAAGTCGATTTCCGGAAAGTTAGGGTTAGCGTTTCCGACTTAGCGGTGAAGATTTACGCCGATGGCGCTGATAGAGCTGCGATGCTCGAGCTTTATGCGGATCCTCTGATCCAGGGTTTTACGACGAACCCTACTCTCATGCGCAAATCGGGCGTGAGCGACTACCCTACCTTCGCGCGGGAAATCCTCACGCTGATACCTGACCGCCCGATCTCATTTGAGGTGTTTGCTGACGACTTTTCCGAGATGGAACAGCAGGCGCTGGAGATCTCGTCGTGGGGAGACAATGTGCGCGTCAAGATTCCGGTTACCAACACCCACGGCAAGCCGGCAGATGCCCTCCTGCGTCGACTAGCGCAGGCGGGTGTGAAGATGAACGTAACCGCACTAATGACGCTTGACCAGGTGTGGCGTGTCAGCGAGATCTTAGGAGGTGGTCCGCCTTGCAACATCTCAGTTTTTGCCGGACGCATTGCGGATACGGGCCGAGATCCTGTTCCGTTAATGGCTGCCGCTGTAGAAATGCTGCGACCATATCCCAATCTTGAGCTCATCTGGGCAAGTCCAAGGGAACTTCTCAACGTTTTCCAGGCGGATATGATTGGCTGCCACATTATCACGGCTACTTCTGATGTGCTGAAGAAGCTTAGCCTCGTAGGCAAAGATCTTCATCAATACTCCCTTGAGACGGTGAAAATGTTTTACGATGACGCTCAGAAGGCTGGCTATCGGCTCCATCTTAGACCTGACCGCAGCAAACTGGACGCCAGACAACCTGCAGCATAGCCAGGTCTTGCGCTGCGAAATAAGTCCTTAAGATCCACCAAAATAAAAACTTAGACCAAACAATTTCGCGCCCATGCTTTGTTTGGCCGGGCGGCCCGTTCACTCGCTCCTAATCATCGAGCGGGTACCTTTCACGATGAACTTCAGAAAGGAAGAACACCATGATTATTACTCGCACTCCATTTCGAGTGACACTTGGCGGCGGCGGCACCGATCTGCCCTCTTTTTATCGAGAGCACGGTGGTTTCATACTCGCTGTCACGATCGACAAATTCATGTACCTCAACGTGAATACGCCGATCGTGGACGACATCATCCGTGTGCAATACAGCAAGACCGAAATCGTCAATCGCGCCGACGAAGTCCGTCACACGCTGGTTCGGGAGGTCCTGCAGTTCTTCCACATTGAGAACGGGATACAAATTGCGTCCATTGCTGATATTCCAGCGGGCACCGGCCTCGGCTCCTCGAGTTCCTATCTCGTAGGACTTCTTAACGCCATGCACACGCTGACGCGCACGCCGGTGAGCACTCACGAGCTGGCAGAGGAGGCTTGCCACATCGAGCTGGAGAAGCTGGGGAAACCGATCGGTAAGCAAGATCAGTACATGGCGGCCTTCGGCGGTCTGACCACTCTTGAGATCGCTAAAGACGGTTGCGTGAAGGTCTCGCGTCTACGCTTGACCATGGAAGTCTTGAATGCACTGGAGAGCAACATCCTTCTCTTTTATACCGGCTCCACTCGGGATGCCGATGCCATTTTGCAGAAGCAGGATGGAGCGACGAAAAAGAACGACAGGCAGGTGGTCGAATCGCTACGAGAGATCAAGGACATTGGTATCGAGATTCGAGATTCGATTGTCGGTGGTAATCTGCGCCGCATCGGAGAATTGCTGGATGTCCACTGGCAGGCCAAGAAAAGGCTCTCCGATGGTATTACTAACAAACGGATCGATGACTGGTATGAACTGGCGAAGCGCAATGGAGCAATTGGAGGAAAAATCTCAGGTGCCGGCGGCGGCGGTTTCCTGATGCTCTATTGTGAGGGAGGCAAGCGACGCCTGCGCGAAGAGATGTACCGCGCAGGGCTGACCGAACTTAATTTCCGGTTTGAGTTTGAAGGCAGCAAGGTTGTTTTGGACGTAGTTTCGCGAGACGGTTATTTGGCTCACATCCACCGCCAGGCGCGGAATCAGGCGTTTCAGGCGTCCCCGACAGTTTGGGCGACAGTGTAGATCAAGTCAACCGAGCTGAGGCGACCTCTTAGGAGAAATTGAATGAGGGCTGCGTTTCTTGATCGTGATGGAGTGATCAACTCGCTGATCTACCATCATGACGTCGGGATCATCGACTCACCTTTTACTCTGAAGCAGTTTCGGGTGTTGCCGCGCGTCCCGCAAGCCATCCGTCGGCTGAATGATCTGGGGTTGGCAGTGGTCATCATTTCCAATCAGCCGGGCATCGCCAAAAGGCATTTCGATAGCGCTCTGCTCAAACAATTCGACCGAAAGTTGCAGGCGGCTCTCAAACGCGCTGGCGCCCGGATCGATGCGACCTACTATTGCCTCCATCATCCCAAGGCAGTGGTGAAGTCTCTACGCAAGCGTTGTCAATGCCGCAAGCCTGGGATTGGCTTGCTCACTCAGGCAGCAACCGACCTGGGCTTGTCGCTGGAAGAAAGTTACATGGTAGGCGATGGCATCACCGACATGGAGGCCGGAGCGAGGGCAGGTTGTCGCACTGTTTTCGTTGGCGCCTGGAAGTGCGAGCTGTGCCAGTTCGTTCACCCCCAGGGTCTGCGTCCAACCCTTGTTGCGCGGGATCTTTGGGAAGCCTCCCGGCTTATTGAATCCGACCTGCGTTCTGGCAAAACACAACTGCAGTCGTGCGTCGAACCGGTTCGTGTGCTCTTGCACCCATCGATTGCCTCATGTCCTCAAGGGATCTGATCGAACTGGAAAACCAGTAACACCTGCATGAGCAAATCTGAGACGGTCCGCAAGGCGGTGATTCCGGCAGCGGGGCTCGGGACGCGCCTCTTGCCCGTCACTAAGGGCGTGCCCAAAGAGTTGTTGCCCATTGCCGGCAAGCCGTTAATCCAGTACGCCGTGGAAGAAGCGGCAGCCAGTGGCCTGGAAACGGTGATTCTGGTCGTGAGCCCAGGCGAGCAGCAACTGGCGGAGTACTTCAAGAGTGACCCGATCCTCGAGGAACATCTGCTGCAGCATGGTCGCGATGCGGATGCACAGGCGCTCCGGGACCTCGCTTCCCTGGCGGAGATCCGCACAGTCTACCAGGACTCACCGCGCGGGCTAGCTCATGCTGTCGGTTGTGCTCGTTCAGAAGTGGGAGACGAGCCGTTTGCGGTGATTCTCCCAGATGCTTTGATCGATTCAGTAGTTCCCTGCACACGCCAACTTATAGATTGCTATGACGGAGAAGGCGGATGCGTGATCGCGACGCGCGAACTCGACGCCCGTGAGGTCGGGAGCTTCGGGATTCTCGATGTGGTTCCTGCTTCAGCTGCTCAGAACGAACGGGTATTGCGAGTGCATTCGCTGACGGAGAGACCTAAAGCAGAGGCCGTAACTTCACGATACGGGATTTTCGGCCGTTACATCCTGGATCCGGCCATTTTTTCATGCATTGATCGGCTTCGCCCTGGTTTCGCAGGAGAGCTTCAGCTTACCGACGCACTGGCAGCTTATTCTTCTCGCTCTGCAATATTCGGATACTGCTTCGAAGGCATCCATTATGACGCTGGGGACAAGGCGGGCTTTATCCTGGCCACCATTGATTACGCCTTGAAGACTCCCGATCTCTCCGAGCCAGTGCGACAGCACCTGGCACGCCGCGATCTGATAACAGTGTCTGCCAATTAGCGCGCCTCATGGCCGAGCAGCGCTCGGCGAGCGCGGACAAAATGAGAGGTAATGCATGACTTACACTTCGCAGTACTTGGATGAAGCTGACCAGATTATCCAGCGCCTCGATAAAGCGGTGATTGAGAGGGCCATCGAGCTGCTGCTTCGCGTCCGCGCCGAGAGCGGCCGCATTTTTTTCCTGGGCGTGGGTGGAGGCGCAGGCCATGCATCGCATGCGGTGAATGACTTTCGCAAAATCGCCGGCATCGAGGCTTATGCCCCAACGGATAATGTTTCGGAGTTAACAGCACGCATTAATGATGACGGCTGGGACACGTGCTATCGGAACTGGCTTCGCGGAAGTCGCATACGGCGGCAGGACATGGTCTTTGTATTTTCTGTCGGTGGAGGCGATGCTGAACGCCACATCAGCACAAACCTCGTGCGTGCACTGGAATATGCCAAGCAGGTTGGAGCCACAATCTGCGGCGTAGTCGGCCGCGACGGCGGATTTACTGCCAAAGTGGCGGATGCATGTGTCGTGGTCCCAGTTGTCAATACCGACACGATCACGCCACACACAGAATCATTCCAGGCGCTTGTGTGGCACCTATTGGTTTCACACCCGAGACTGAAAGCAGCCGAGATGAAATGGGAAGCTGTTCAGTCATGCGAACCGGTGCCGTTTTGCAGCCAAGTAGCCGAACAATCTGATGGACAGCAATAGAGGACCTTATGCTTCCTGATACGAAGACAGGCACGGATTTATCGAGTTTTGAGACTTCACCGAGTTGTGCACCTGTCGCGAAGCCAGCCGAGTTGTGCAACAAGACTGATCTAGCAGATGTGCTGGCAAGCTTCGCGGCGCAGACTGGAGACGAAGTATCCCCTGAGCTCTCGGATGTGGCTCTGGAAATTGTGCTCAACCAAATAGTGGAGCATGCCTGTCTGAATACAGGAGCGACAGGGGCAGCGATCATTTTGCCGATGCAGGAAGAAATGGTCTGCCGTGTCAGCTGCGGATCCACAGCACCGGAAGTCGGCGACCGATTCGATGTTTCCTCTGGGCCGTTCGGAGAGTGCATAAAGAGCCAAAGTACGCAACGTTGCGATGACGCTTTGGCTGATTCTCAAGTCAACATCGACGCACTCCAGCGGTGGGGTGCACGTTCACTAATCCTGATGCCTCTCGTCCTCGAGGCTGAGTGCACGGGACTTTTTGGACTATTTTCGTCGCATCCTTCTGCTTTTGGAAAGTCCATCGAGCAGACAATGGAAGTACTGGCTCGGCGTGCATTGAGCAACCTGCAGCGCGCCGCTGCCGTATCCGAAGGTGCGAGCAAACCTGCAGCTGCACGGCTCAGTGATCCCATTCGGCACTTCGATGTTGTTACAATGGCACTCGCGCTGGTGGTTATCGGTTGTGCGTTGTTGCTCGGCACTCTAGCAGGGAGACGGTTTGCCTCCCACAAAACGACAGTGCACATGTACCCGCAGGCGTCACCGCCATCTGCCGTCGTGGAGCAAACCGGTGCCCGAATGAGCCTGCCTGGTACAGGGGAACGCGCCAACGTTTTAGTTCCACAGCCTGCGCCCATCAAGCCCGCCACCGTGAAACCAGTTCCCCCTGGAGGTCTGGTGGTGTTCGCCAACGGCAAGGAAGTCTTTCGTATGCCGCCGACACACACCCAGGCCGATTCACCGACTCGACCCGAAGAGCTTCCAAGCCAAAGGTAACCCAAGAAGCCATTCTTAAGACTGGAGATAACATGTCTAGCAGACCGCTGAATTTCTTTAAGAACAACCAGCATCTGAGCAACGGAGTCCAGGTACTGGAGAACATCAGTTACGGGAGCTATCCACAGGGTCCATGTATCCCGCAATTAGTAGCCCGGCAGGCTGAAGCCACACCCGATGCGGTTGCACTCAACTTTGGAGGACTTGCTCTGACCTATAGGCAAATGGACCAAAGGGCCAACTGTCTGGCGCATCACCTGATTTCACTCGGAGTCGGTCCTGACGTTGTCGTTGGCCTCTATCTGAATCGGTCCCTTGCCGTCGCTGTGAGCGCTTTAGCCGTCCTCAAAGCCGGAGGCGCGTACCTGCCTCTGGACCCAGTCTATCCGGCGGATCGCCTGGCATACCAAATGGGAGATGCACAAGCTCAAATACTTGTAACTGGCCAGTGCATGACCAGCCGACTGCCACTCGAACCCCGGCATACAGTGATTGTGGATCCCGAAGGCAAATCAGATGTGTATCAAAACTCGGTGCCGATCACCGGCAAAGCGGAGCCAGAAAATCTCGCATATATCATCTATACCTCCGGTTCCACAGGTCAGCCAAAGGGAGTCGAACTCACGCATGGTGGCCTGCTCAATCTTGTAAATTGGCACCTGCGCGCTTTCAAGGTAAGCCACGAGGATCGTGCCAGCCAGTTATCTGCGTTAGCCTTCGATGCCGCGGTTTGGGAATTTTGGCCCTACTTGACCGCAGGAGCGAGCGTGCACATGCCCGAAGGAGCAATCACAACTGACGCGGAGGCGGTGCGTGACTGGTATGTCACGCAGGGGATCACCATCGGTTTCCTGCCGACACCTCTTGCGGAGCGCGCCATCATGCTCGAGTGGCCCAGCAACACCAAGCTTCGCACCCTGCTCACTGGAGCCGATACGCTGCACCACTATCCACCCCGCAAGCTGCCGTTTCGCCTGGTCAACAACTATGGACCGACTGAGTGCACGGTGGTAGCAACTTCAGGCGTCGTCTTGCCCAAGGAGAACCAGGATCAACTTCCGAGCATTGGTCAGGCCATCGATAATGTACAGGTCCACATACTCGATGAAAATCGCCAGCCCGTCTCGGACGGTCAACCGGGTGAACTGTATCTCGGAGGAGCAAGCCTGGCGCGTGGATACCGGAATCGTCCGGATTTAACTGCCGAGAGATTCATCCCTAATCCATTCAGCTCTGAGGCTGGCTCCCGTCTTTATCGAACTGGAGACCTTGTTCGTCAATTACCCGACGGAGAAATCGCTTTTCTAGGCCGCGTGGATGAACAAATCAAGATTCGCGGTTTCCGCATCGAACCGGCGGAAATTGTAAAAGTTCTCGATGAACATCCGGCCGTACAGGCAAGCGTAGTTGTGGCGCGTGAGATCGGCTCCGGCGATAAGCAGTTGGTTGCGTACTTTGTTCCTGCGACGAAAACTCAGCCTACCCTGAGTGAATTGCGGAACTTCATCGCGAAGCAACTTCCCGATTACATGGTTCCGGCGACGTTTGTGAAGCTGAGAAATCTGCCGCTGAATCACAGCGGCAAAGTGGATCGCTCCGCTCTTCCTGTACCGGGGGCAGAGAACGTGCTACGCGACAACACTTTCGTAGCACCCCGCAATCCTATCGAGGAAAAAATAGCCGCCATTCTTGCCGCCTTGCTGGGAGTGGAGCAGGTCAGCGTGGACGATAACTTCTTCCTCATCGGCGGGCACTCCCTGCTTGGTACACAGCTCATCGGCAACATTCGGGATGCATTCGGCATTGAGCTTAGCCTTCTCCGCTTGTTTGATGCGCCAACTGTTGCCATGCTATCTGACCAAGTCGAGGTTCTCCTCGAGGCCAAGATAGAGGCGATGGACGAAAAAGAAGCCGAAGATCTGCTGCGCACGATTGCTTCCGGTACCGAAAACCTCCGATGACTACCTTAACGAGTACTGGCGCGGGAAAATCGAATTTCAACCTTAGCCTCTACCATCTGCTCGACCCGGAGGTTTTGGCTAACCCCTACCCACTGTTCCATCGCTTGCGGAGCGAAGCCCCGGTGCATTGGGACCCCTTCCTTCATGCATGGGTGGTGACACGTTACCGTGATGTCGTCACCGTGCTTCATCAGTATTCCGCCGAGCGCACTCCAACGCCGGAGCAGTTGACGAGGATGGGGCTTGCCGCGCTCAATCCGATTGCGCAGGTCATGGTGAAGCAAATGCTTTTCCTCGACGCGCCGGCTCACACCCGCCTGCGCAGTCTGGCTGCTTACGCATTTACGCCTGGCCGAGTGGAGGTTTTGCGCGGTCACATTCGCGACATTACCAATCGATTGCTGGATGATGTCGAAAACCGGGGTCACATGGACGTAATCGCTGATCTGGGCGAACCGCTCCCCTGCATTGTGACTGCGGAGATGTTGGGCGTGCCGGTCGACGACCACCAGCAATTAAAAGAGTGGTCGCAGGACTTCGCCGAAATGCTCGGAAACTTCCAGCACAATCCCGACCGCGTGCCGCGAGTGCTGAAGAGCGTGAACGAAATGACAGCCTACTTCCGTTCAGCCGTCAAAGAACAGCGTCTTCGACCGCGCGGCGGGCTCGTCAGTTCACTCATGGAGGCTGAAATTCAAGGTGATCGCCTGAGTGAAGACGAAGTCATCGCCAACTGCATCGTTACGATGGTGGGCGGACAGGAGACGACCACCAACCTGATCGGGAATGGGGTTCTTTCGCTCCTGCGTAATCCTGATCAGCTGGAGAAACTTCGCGGCGATCTTTCGCTGATTCCTTCCGCTGTGGAAGAACTGCTGCGGTACGAGAGTCCCAGCCAGCACACCGCGCGGTTGGCGCCGGAAGATACGACCCTGGGTGGAAAGAGGATTCAGAAGCGCCAGGCCGTCATCGCCGTAATGGCCGCAGGAAACCGGGATCCGGAGAGATTTCCGGAACCGGATCGCCTCGACATTTGTCGTGCCGACAATCGGCACCTCGCTTTCGGCTGGGCGGCGCATTTTTGCTTTGGCGCCGCGCTGGCCCGTATCGAGGGGCAGACCGCTTTCGACCTCATGCTGCGCCGGCTCCCCAACTGGCAGCTCGAGGCGGGACCGCTTGCCTGGAGAAACAATCTGGGATTGCGCGGCCTGACAAAATTGCCGATTCGATTTGGCAATCAAAGCTCGGCGGCAACCTAAGAAAATACGGTAGCAGCTAAGGCAAAGCGGTTAAGTCACGGCAGCGAAAGCATCGCGCAGCGCCACCTAACTCCTCCTCCAAAACTCTGCAGAACTTCCATTCGGCATCGTCAAAGAGAGTCACGAGGATTATGAATCAACCTAGCGCTTCAGAATACGCGGAACGGATCATGTCTCAACCACAGACGGCGGACTTCCCGTTTGTCTCCAGCCCGCAGCAGACTGGACCTAGTGAAAGCAGTTTTTATAACCACTATGAATGGTGCCTGAACCCATTTCTTACTCTCTCCGGGGTGATCCGCCATCTGCAGGAAGAACTCGGTCGGGCTGTGGACAGCCATCCTGGCTGGTCGCGTGACGAAATCTGCAAGAATATTTATTTGCTTTCCTGTGCGATCCTCGACCTGACCGATGACTATCTTCTCGCGCACAAGTACGATTTCTCGAAACTGTCTGCCGCATTGCCGTTGCTCCGGCCAGTGGTTTCTACGGCTGAGCGTGTTTCCAATCGCGCCAGCCGCGTCGTGCAGAATCCGTCAAAATTGACTCGCTGGAGGGAGCAATGGCAAGCAGAGTTGATTCGCGGGCTAAAGCTGTTTATTGCTTCGTCGCCTGCCGACAAGGATGGGCTCGTTCAACTGCGAGTTCGCATGCAGGCGCTCATGGGTGAGCGTCAGCTGTGCGCCCTGCGCAACCAGCGCGTGCGGATTCCGGGCGCCTTCCGCTCTCAGGACCTTACCCATCTCGACGTCCTTGCCCTGGGCCAGAAGTTCATCTCTACTTTCCCGGAGCGCACACGGGCTACCGTAATGGGCCTTCGCACGGCGGGTTCCTACTTCGCTCCACTGCTCCATGCCTATCTTGAGGTCAACGGTTACCCAGACGTGGAATCCCTGACGATACGAGCGAAACACGGAACGAGTGAGCGAGAGGTAGCAGCCTTGACGCAATGCGCCACGAACCGGGGCTGGCTGATCATTGTGGACGAGCCGATCGGGAGCGGTGGCACCTTGGCCAAAGCCGTGCAGATCGCCTGCCGCTACTCGATTCCGCGGAACAAGATCGTCATTCTCACTCCCATTCATCCCAGTGCCCGTAATTGGAAGGATGGCAGCGGTTACCACTTGCTGTCGGACCTGGCTGTGCTGACTCTCGAACCGGAAGAATGGTACAAGTGGGGCCGCCTGGATGTCGAAGCAGAGGCGCTGGTCACGGAGTACTTCCAGTCTCGCGGTATGACAGTTCACGGGGTGAGTAGCCAAAGCACCCATGCAAGCTGTTTTAATGAACAATTGGAGCGAGTGTCGGAGATAAAGGGACACACTCGTCTCAAACGCGTGTACGAGGTAGTTGTGTCCGGCGATTCCGGTCGCCGTGAAAGCTGTTATGTTCTGGCCAAGAGCGTGGGTTGGGGCTGGCTCAGCTATCACGCCTTCCTGGCCGCCGAGCGGCTATCGCAATTTGTACCTAGCCTGCTCGGGTTGAGGGATGGGATTCTATACCGTGAATGGCATCCGGAGAACGGGTTAGGAGTTCCCTTCGACCGCAAGCAGTGGATCGATCGAGCCGCCTCGTATATTGCAGCGCGCACGCGAACACTATCCCTTGATGAAGATCCGGCCCACGATCTCATCTTCGAAAATCGAAACAACGGATTGGCGAATCTGGCCGGCAGTCTAACTCGCGCCTACGGTTCGCGCCCGGCGCCATTCTTGAGACGGGGCCGCATCTGCCACGAATTGACGCGGACTGCGTGTCCGCTGCCCACCCTGATCGACGGAAAGCTGCGCCCGCTGGAGTGGATTCACGATGGAACGGTCGCTCTGAAGTGTGATTTCGAGCACCACGGACTGGGTAAAACGGAAATCAACATGACAGATCCCGCCTACGATCTGGCGGAGGCGATCTTGACCTGGCAGTTATCTTCGGCTGAGGAGAAGGGACTCATCGAACGCTACATTAAGGAGTCAGGGGACAAAACCGTCGGGGACAGGCTGTTGGTCAATAAACTCGCTGCCGGCGTTCGGGCGATCGACGCCTCCCTTGCCAACCTGCAAGACCCCCACCTCGTAGAGCGTGGACAGGAATTCAACCGCGATTACCTTGCGGCGTGGAACTTCCTGGTCTTGCACACGATGCGTTACTGTGCCGGAGTTTGCCTGAAGCCCGACACTATGGAGTGGCGTGCGCCGCTCATAGTGATGGATGTGGACGGCGTGCTCGACAAGCAGTCGATCGGGTTTCCTTCGACAAGTTGGGCGGGGATGCAGGCAGTTTCGCTCTTGCATTCCCACAAGTTGTCGGTCGTGCTGAACACCGCACGCAGCGTCACAGAAGTAAAGGAGTATTGCTGCAATTACGGCTTCCTGGGCGGCGTCGCCGAATATGGCGCATTCGCGTGGGACGCCACCAGCGATCGCGAGCGAGTTTTGGTCAGCCCGGAGTCGCTGAGCGAACTGCAGAGACTAGCCGCGGAACTTAGGAAGATTCCGGGCATTTTCCTCAACGAGGACTATTTGTACTCTATTCGCGCATACACCTTTGAGGATGGAACCACGAAGGCAGTCCCGGGACTGCTCACACAGAACCTGATCTCTCAATTAAAGCTGGACCGACTGAACGTCTACCAGACCTACACCGATACGGCCGTAGTTGCCAAGGAAACGGACAAAGGAAAGGGAACTCTCTCGCTCCTTGATCTGGCAGGCTACTCGGATCTCCCAACCCTCGCCATTGGGGACTCTAGCGCAGACATGCCGATGTTCGCTGTAGCGAAGAGCAGCTTTGCGCCCGGTCATATCTCCTGCCATAGTCAGGCCAAAGCGCTGGGTTGCTACATCGCCCCCGAGCCGTTCCAGCTGGGTCTCCTGAATATCGTGCGGAGGATTGTCCATCCGGAAAAAGGCAGCTGCGAGCGTTGCCGGTCGGCCGAGCTGCCAAAAAGCGCAGAGAGACAACTTGTCCTTCAGGTTCTGAAGCATGCCGACGAAAGCAAGATGAAACGCCTACTGCGCGCCGTGTTTGATCCCAAGGTGATGCAGAGTTTTCTCGCGAACTGATCTGAGATTTCTACGGACCCAATCTCCATGAAGTTGCGCCTCACCACGCAAGCCGGCCTGCTGACTGCCAGTCGGGCTTCCGGCCAGGTTCTCAATGCCCTGTTGGGTATCGTTCTCGTCCGCCACCTCACGCAGGTGGAGTACGGAACGTTCCGGCAGGTTTATCTGCTGGCGGCGACGATGCTGCAAACGGAATTGGGCTTTATTGAGAGCCTCTATTTCTTCATTCCCAGCTTCCCAAAGCTTCGCTCAGCATTCGTCCGCCAGAGCGTTATGGTAGTCGCAGTCATGCAACTGGCGGGTGGAACGCTTCTGCTCATTTTCAAGCAAAATATCACGCACTTCTTCAACAATCCGGAGCTCGCCACCTGCCTGGATCTGCTGGCGTTGTATGCCGGATTCAGCTTGATCACGAGAATTTGGGAAGTGGAGTTGATCGCGGAGAGGCGTGCTCCCTACGCAGCACTGGTCGAGGGGACGTTTGAAGCTCTGAAAGTGCTCTTGATGTTCGTCGCGCTGGCGCTCTCGGCGGGCATTCGGCCGCTGCTCTGGGCTCTGGTTGCGGCCAATGGTCTCAAGTTTTTTGCCTTCATCCTCTTCCTGAGTCGAGAGTTCCGGATGTTTGCCGCCGCCGGCCCTTTGCGGCAGGCCGCGCCGCAGATCGGATATGCCATGTCCTTGTGGCTTCCGGCAATGCTGAACGGCGCGATCGGCACGCAGGCCCATCAGTACATCGTGGGGCACTACTTCGATCCCGCCCAGTACGCGATCTACGCGGTGGCTTGTTTCCAGGTCCCGTTTGTGGGGGTCCTCAACAACTCGATCACAGAAGTGTTTCTGGTACGCGTGACTGAATATCGCAGTCTGGGGCGCAGCCTCGAGCTTTACGACGTGTGGATTAAGGCATGCCGAAAGGCGTTGCTTCTGTTTGCCGCTATTGTTGCTGTTGTCCTGGTGCTCGCCAAACCGATTATCGTCGTACTGTTCACCGACCGCTATGCAGCCAGCGCTTCGCTGTTCGCCGTAATGGTCACGGGACTTCTCTTTAATAGCATGTTCCAGGATTCGGTCTTCCGGGCGCATTCTGCGATGAAGATCTATGCTTCCTTCTACGCACTCCGCGGGCTCTTGAGTCTTGTCCTAGCGTTTATAGGGTTGAAGTTTTGGGGACTATGGGGTGTTGCACTGTCAACCGTACTGTCGATCGGAATCGTCAACATGCTGCAGTTGGGGCCGGTCGCACGCCTTCTGAAAGTACCCTTCACGAAAGTGCTGGCTTGGAAAGACGCGGCATTGACCCTGATCATCGCTGCCTTCGCGGCACTCGCCACTTGGATTTGTGTTCACCGTGTCTCTTCGCCCAAGGCCGACCTTCTCATCGGGATGCCGCTGTTCGGTTTGGTCTATGGTGCGCTGGCCATTCGACTAGGCCTGGTGCAAAAGACTGAAGTCGTCGCGTTAACTCAGGAAATCCGCGGTTTCTTTGGGAAAGCCGTATTCGCTCGAGGAAACCACAATCAGTTAGCACCAGAGGGCTCTTAGTTGCTGAACGAGATCGTCACTTCCAACCTCTCAGTCTCTATGTCGTCGACGGCGTCATTATCTGAAGCCAAACGCAAGTTGATGGAAACCTATCGCCGTGGGAGCGCCGCCTCGGCCGGACTGTCGCGCCTGATCACTCCACGTCCCGAGGGCGCTGCCATCCCGACTTCCCTATCCCAGGAGCAACTCGTACTTCGCGAAACCCGCACGCCCGGCATCGCGCAGCTGTACAACGAATGTGTCACCTTGCGAATGCGCGGGCCACTCGACGTTCACGCTTTGGAGAGAAGTTTAGTTTCCGTGATCGAGCGGCATGAGATCTGGCGAACCAGCTATGACCTGAGCAGCGGTCGGCCGCTTCAAGTCGTGCATGCTGCACCAAAGGAAATTTCACTTGAAGTTGTTGACTTGGGATCAGCAACGGAAACCCGGCGACCGATCGAGGAGAAGCAAGTCATCGAAGACCTCGTGCGACAGCCGTTCGACCTCAAGTACGGTCCACTGCTTCGATTTCGATTGGTATGGCTTAGTGACGCAGAATATAAGTTGTTCTTGATCGCACACCTGAGCATCCTGGATGGAGTCTCTGCATATCAGATCTGGCCATCTGAATTAGCAGCACTCTATCTCGCGTATTCTTCCGGTCGACCTTCGCCGCTCCCCGCTTTGCCGATCCAGTTTGGAGACTACGCTTACTGGCAGCGGAACCAATTTCAGGACGAGGAACTGCGCAGACAGCAGAGCCACTGGAAGCGAAAGCTGTCAGGTCCTATTCCTGTTCTTGACTGGCCTCGGAACCGGCCACTGATCTACGAGCGAAAATCCCGTGGTGCCATCCGTCCCTTTACCTTGTCGAGCGCATTAAGTGACGCCGTGAGAGACCTGAGCAAACGGGAGGGAGTCACGCTATTCGTAAGTTTGCTGGCAACCTATGTGGCTCTGCTGTTCGGATATACCGAGCAGCAAGACATTATTGTCGCCACACCGTCGCCTGCGGGACGAAAGTTATCTGAGGTGGGGAAACTGCTAGGCTATTTCCTCAACCCGGTTGCGCTGCGTTTCGACCTCACTAACAACCCAACTTTCCGTGACCTTCTGCGGCAAGCTCAGAAAGTCACGCTTGAAGCCATCTCCAACGATGATGTCCCTCTCGAGTGGCATGCACATGAGCTTCAAGGGGAATCTGCCCCGTGCGAGGTTGCGCCCTTTACGGTGGCAATGTCCCTTCAGCCGCCGATGCCAAAGGTGGATCTGGAGTGGAGTGTAACTTCCATGGATTTTGAAAGTGGAGGCTCTCCTTGGGATCTCTACATTGCCTTCATCGACAAACAGGAGGGGATCACCGGGCGAGCCCAATTCAACCCCGAGCGCTTTGAGGAGACAACAATTGACGAGGCGATCCGCCATTTTCAAAGGCTCCTCGCAAACTTTAGCCTGTACCCGGAAAACCGCCTGTCTGAGGCGATACACCTTCTGCAAGACAAGGCGAACGTAGCATGAGTCAGACAGAAAAAACCGAAACTCCGCGGCTTTCCGAGGGGAAGCGGCACCTCCTAGAGCAATATCTGATCGGCAAATCCCGGAATGCGACAGGGACGGTTCAGAATGCCTCTGGCCGATCTCAACGCAGCGCGACGAAAGACCATGTCTTCCCAAGAGTCCGCGAACTCACGTTAGAGGATTATCCTCGGGTCGCGGAGCTCGAATGCCGATACGGACTGGGGCTCAAGAGCTACGAGCAGTGGAGCCACATTTGGCTGAACAATCCCGTTTACCACGAACTGCGCCACAATTGGCCCTTGGGCTGGGTGCTTGAGATCGAGGAAAACCAGCTCGTCGGAGCACATGGCAATATTCCTCTGTTATACGAGTTCAACGGGCGGAGACTTCTGGCTGCGCAAGGCCGGGCTTTGGTGGTCGACTCACGCTATCGAGGGTATTCTCTGCAACTGCTAGGGGCGTTCTTCGATCAGAGTAATGTCGAACTTTGCTTGGATACAACTGCCAGTCCTGAGTCAGCTCGAGCCGATGATGTGCTCGGTGCCCTTCGCGTGCCAATTGGTACCTGGGATAGCGATGCATTTTGGATTACAAACTACTCGGCCTTCGTTCTCGGCTGGCTGGGAAAGAGAATTCCCCGGAGAATGTCGGCGGTAGCGCGACCGGTATCTTATCCGTTGTCCGCCGGCCTTTTCCTGAGAGACAGGCTAACCAAGCCAAGACCTGGAAGAATTCTGGACGGGATGTCGGTAGCCAGCTGTGCTGCTTTCGACGACCGCTTCGACGAGTTCTGGGAGCAACTGCGAAAACAGAACCCAGGCAAGCTGCTGGCTGTGCGCACTCGGAAGATTCTCGAGTGGCACTTCGCATACGCACTTCGGCAACAACGGTTGTGGATTTGGACGGTCACCAAGGACTCCCGCCCGGTCGCGTACGCAATCTTCCTGAAAGTCGAAAATCCAGATTCCAGCGTGACTCGAGTTGCGCTGGTCGATTTTCAAAGTCTCGGAGAGGCCTCACTATTGCAGCCCATGTTGGCTGAAGCCCTAGAGCAATGCCGTCGGGAGGGGATACATGTTTTGGAAAATACCGGCCTTGCTTACGAACAGAGCGGCATAAACAAGCTTGCTCCGTATAGGCGAAGCCGAGCATGGTGGATCTATTTCTACAGATCGAAAGATCGGGAGCTTTCCGAACAGTTGAGCTGCCCGGAAGTTTGGAACCCATCGCTCTACGATGGAGATGCGAGCATCCTATGACGAAGCGAATCGTGATTGCGCTAATGTTCGGCTCGGTGATACCGGTGCTCTCGTTCTACGGCTTGATGCCAGCCCTCAGCACCGTTTTTATCATTCTCATTGATTTTCTCCTCTGCTGCGGAATCGTTCTGCTCAAGCCGACGACGGGCCTGATGAAAGTGGCGACTGCCGTTGCGTCATGTTCGCTGTCTCTGGTGGGCATGGATTTCGCTCTGCGGCCAGTGGTCAAGCAGAAGCTATTGGGTCCTCCCGAACTATTCATGTACTCCTGGCCTCCCATGCCGACACTATGGCGGTACGGAACCAATCTTAACTTTCACGCCGTCGTGTCTGGCGACCTGGCCGGAATGTCGCATCCACACTTCGAGGAAAAGCGACCCTTTGATTTCACGACCGATTCATTCGGCTTCCGAAATTATCCATGGCAAGTGGAGGGCAAAAAGGAAAAAGTGTACGACCTCATCCTGTTGGGTGATTCGGTGGGTGTGGGTGTTGGTACAAGACAAGAGAAGACTTGGGGAACCTTGCTCGATCGCAAATATGGTTTGCGCACCTACAATCTGTCGATGGCGGGAAGCAGCCCCTGGCATGAGCTCATGAACCTTAAGATCGCTTGTCAGAGGCTGCACTGTGGCAGCCAGACGACTGTGCTCTGGGTAATGTTTGCGGGGAACGATCTTGATGACGATTACGGAGACCAACTGGAGCCGACGTTGGATGACAGCCTGCTGCAGCGGCTACACATTTCGGCAAGGACGTTCCGCGATATGTCGCCGATTCGTAACCTGGAGGAACGCATTCGGCTGCTGATTCACGACCCCCTGGCGCCCCAGGTCATCGAGCGGGAGATGCCGGGCGGCCAAAAGCTGCTTTTCCGCAGGCGCTACATAGACGCAACAAGGCTCTCTTACGAAGGGGTCCGTCAGCATCCGCATTATCCCAAGTTGATGGCGGTGATGGATGAAATGAAAAGGTATGCGGATGCTGAGAACATCAACGTGTATTTAATGGTGGTTCCCGCAAAAGAAGAAGTTTACCGCTGGGTACTGGACGGAGCCTCCGCACCTAGTGCTGACACGCAGCCGTCCGGTTTCGAGAGAGCCGTCGAGGAACGGTGCCGACTCGAGGGATTCCCGTTCCTCGATATGAAGCCCCTTCTGGTACAGGAAGCCAACAAGGTGTTCAACCAATCCGGGCGCCTACTTTGGTGGGCCGACGATACGCACTGGAACGAGATTGGACACGAGTACGCCGCCTCGGTAGCGCACGATTTTTTGTCAGCAGCACTAAAAGGTACAGGGACAGTTCAGGCCTCGACCAGATTGACGGTAGCAAAAACCAACTAAGGCCAGCGACTCATTGTCACGCAATGCTGTTCTACCTACGCTGCCATCATGGCAAACACAGTTCCCTAATAGCTGAGGCATTAACTATGGAACGCAATATGTCAGATCACGTAAGTGCTGTCGGGGATTTTATTAGTTTTTTATGGGCAAACAAGAAATGGTGGCTTGCGCCTATGGTAGGAGGCCTGTTCATCGTCGGCGTCGTCATTATCTTGACAAATAGCTCAGCGATCGTGCCTTGGGTTTTTTCGCTATTTTGATAGGTGTGGTAGTTATAGGTAGATTAGAGCCAACATGACGCAGTCAAAACCCAATGTTACTGATTTTCTGCTCCAAGGCAAGCCCGCAACGCGCGTTGCGCTTGAGTTTGTCGATAAAAACTATAGTTACGGCGAATTGCGCCACGCCGCCTTAGACATCGCCAGGTACCTTGGACAGACCGGTGGCAAAAAGGGCGATCGTGTCATCCTGATTTGCGATAACTCCTTTTTCTGGGTCACGGCTTATTTGGGCATTCTCCGTGCCGGATTGGTCTGCGTCCCTTTGGCTGCCACTCTGCCGTCCGAGGATCTTGGTTACGTCCTTGAACTTACAGAACCCCAATTTGCGTTTCTTGGTGCCACGTTCGCTGCCCGCAACCAAGGTCACTTCCAGAACATACAGCTGGTCACAGATCGCGAAGTCTCCACGCATCTGCCATCGGCCAGAAGCCTCGCTGAAATCAGGGGCCAAGTTCCGGACGGAGCCGAGTCGTTACCTGAACTGGGCTCGCCTGATCTCGCTGCGCTCATGTTCACCTCCGGATCTACAGGAAGGCCGCGGGGGGTCATGGTCTCTCATGGGAACATCGTGGCCAACACGGAATCCATCATTCAGTATCTCAACCTTACGGGAGACGACAGGATCATGACGGTCTTGCCATTTCACTACTGCTTCGGGACTTCCTTGCTGCACACCCATCTGAAGGTTGGGGGTAGCTTGGTGGTGGATCCGCGTTTCATGTACCCGGAGAAGATTCTGCAACGTATGCTGGACACCGAATGCACGGGGTTCGCCGGCGTGCCGAGCCACTTTCAAATACTCCTGAGAACCTCGAGCCTGAGAAAAAAGATGTTCCCGCATTTGCGGTATGTGCAGCAGGCCGGAGGACACCTCGCACCCGAGTTCATTTGTGAATTGCGAGAGGCCCTGCCACATACGGAGATTTTTGTCATGTACGGGCAGACAGAGGCTACCGCGCGACTTTCCTATGTTCCTCCTGAACTCCTTGATAAGAAGCTCGGTTCGATCGGGAAAGGCATTCCAAATGTAAAGCTTCGGGTACTGAACCAATCAGGCGAAGAAGTGCATCCCGGAGAAATCGGGGAGATTGCCGCCGAGGGCGAAAACGTCACTCTGGGTTACTGGCATGCGCCAGAGGAAACTGCCGCCACTTTCCGAGGCGGGATGCTCTTCACCGGCGATCTGGCTACGGTGGATGACGACGGTTTTATCTATGTGGTCGATCGCGCAAAAGAGTTCTTAAAGTGCGGGGGCAAGCGCGTCAGCTGCCGCCAATTGGAAGATCAGCTGCTTGAGTTCGACGGCTTGCTCGAAGTGGCGGTCGTTGGAGTACCTGATGAAGTTCTCGGGGAGGCGGTCAAGGCCTTCGTCGTTCCGCGGCCGCCGATTGCTGACGGGCTTGAGTCTCGGTTGAATCTTTTCTGCAGGCAGCACCTGCCTCCGGCACTGGTTCCAAAGGATATCGTGATGCTCGAGTGCCTGCCGAAGAACAGTGCGGGAAAAGTATTGAAGAGCGACCTGCGGGCCCTGGCAACCACGTAATGATTTTTGAAGTGATCTGTGGCAATTTCTCGTTGAGAGACGCGTTGGCTGGCATGAAGCCGGCCAACATGCTGTTAAACGTATGCGGCTCGAAAGCTTCACACCCCAGGAGAACTGTTATGCGGAAGGCTCTTTGTAGGACCGTCCTTGCGGCTCTGGCTTTCTCGCTGTGGTCTTTTCCCGCGTTTGCGCAGTCTGGCTGCTCAAGCACCAATTACGGCAATGGGTTCACTTGCGTCCAGGAAACCAGCAGCTTCAATGGGGGAACCACCAATCATTCTGTGTCGGCAACCCTGCCGTCGGCGGTGACTGCCAGGGATACGATCCTGGTAGCTGCCGAGGCCGCATACCCCCAGCTGGGGGAAAGTGTCGGCTCTGTCACCGACAGCTTGGGGAACTCGTTTACGGCGATTCCGAGCTCGGTGAATACACACTGCGCCCATTACATCGAGTGGTTCTATGCATCGAACGTCATTGGAGGCCTTGATACAGTAACCGCCAACTTCACCGGATACGCAAATGGCGGCGGCGGAACGGTTGCGCCTATGGAGTGGAATGGAGTGGGCGGGTTTGATGTAGCTGGCCTTGATGGCAACAGTGGCTGCCCCTATTCAAATTTGGTCACCACGTCCGACATTGTCACCGGCAATGAAGTCGATCTGATTCTCGCCTTTTTTGTCGACACCAGTGGCGCGGGAAGCATCACTGCCGGGAACGGATTTGGCTTGATCAACAGCTTTTTGGGAGCTGCAGATCACGGCATAGAGGCCCAATCCGTAAATTCAACGGCTACCTATAGCGCCTCATTTACCCTCGGCGGTCCGGTCAATTGGGAAACCAACATCGTCGCCTTTAAGTCCAGCTCCAGCGGGGGCGGCTCCGGGGCGACCTGTTCCAACACCAGCTTTGGGAACGGCTTCAGTTGCGTCCAGAAGGCGAGCAGCGCTAACGGAGGGACCACAAATAACTCGGTCTCTGCGGACCTGGTGTCGAACGTCACGAGCGGCAACACAATCATCGTAGCGGCCGACGCCGCATTCCAATCACTTGGTGAGACTGTCAGCTCGGTCACCGACAGCCTCGGAAACATCTACACCTCGATTCCGGGTTCGGTGAACACGCACTGTGTCCACTACATCGAGTGGTTTTACTCTCCGCATGTCGTGGGCGGCACGGATACGATAACCGCCAATTTCACTGGTTACAGCAACGGCGGTGGCGGCACAGTGGTCGCGATGGAGTGGTCCGGCGTAGGTACATTCGACAGGGCCGGCACGGATGGAAACACCGGCTGTCCGTACTCCAGCACAGTCAACACCTCCACAATTAACACCACCAACGCGGATGATCTGGTTCTCGCATTCTTTGCGGACACCAGCGGGGCACAGACTGTTGCCGCCGGAAGCGGATATAGCCTAATCGACAGTCTTGTTGGGGGCGAGGATCATGGCGTAGAAGCCGAGACCGTCTCCTCGACTGGCAGCTACAGCGCCTCGTTCACTCTGGGCGCGTCGGTCAACTGGGAAGCCAATATTGCATCCTTTAAGAGCAACGGCGGCGTACTTCCAACTTTGACGTCGATTGCGGTGACACCGTTGAACCCTTCTGTCAGCGCCCAGACTGCACAGCAGTTTGAAGCTACCGGAACTTACAGTGATGGCACCGTCCAGAATCTGACCAATATCGCCACCTGGAGTTCGTCTTACACCACTGTGGCCACTATCAACACTGGCGGATTGGCGCAAGGAATAGGACCGGGCCAGACCACCATCGAAGCCTCCTTGGGAGGAGTGAATGGTTCGACCACCTTGAATGTCACGGCCGCTATCACGGGCTGCTCTTTCACCAACTACGGCAATGGTTTCACCTGCATTCAGAAGGCCAGCAATTTCAACGGAGGAACATACAACGCCTCGGTGTCCGCGACACTTCCCTCCAGCGTCACGAGCGGAGATACGATCCTGGTGGCGGCCGAGGCCGGATTTGCCATTCTCGGCGAGCAGATCAGCTCGGTTACAGACAGTCTGGGCAATTCGTATAGCGCAATTCCCGGCTCGTTGAATACCCACTGTGCCCACTCCATCGAGTGGTTCTACGCTTCCAATGTACTTGGCGGTGCCGACACCGTGACCGTCAACTTTAGCGGTTATGCCAAGGGTGGCGGTGGCACTGTGGTCGCAATTGAGTGGTCAGGTGTAGGTGCGGTGGACACGAGTGGCGTAGATGGAAACAGCGCTTGCCCATGGTCTAGCACGGTCACGACCTCAGCCATCACGACCAATAACGCGGATGATCTGATTCTGGCGTTCTTTGTGGACACCAGCGGGGCACTAAGTGTAGCCCCTGGAAGCGGATATGCGATTGTCGACAGCTTTGTCGGAGCCGCAGACCGGGGCGTGGAAGCTCAATCGGTCGCGACCACGGGCACCTACAGCGCTTCGTTCACTCTGGGCTCGTCGGTCAACTGGGAGGCCAATATTGTGGCCTTCGAGGCAGGCAGAGCCACTGGACCGCCTCCCACTCTGGTTTCGATCGCAGTGACACCTACGAGTCCGTCGATTGATGCCGACAACGCACTGCAGTTCACTGCCACAGGAACATACAGTGACGGGAGTATGAGAAATGTCACCGACGCAGTGACCTGGAGTTCGTCATTGATAGGCGTCGCGACGATCAGCAGTACCGGATTGGCCGTTGGCGTCGCGCCAGGACAAACCACGATCGAGGCCGTCTCCGGCACGATCAACAACTCGGTTACTTTGACCGTGGCCGCGGATTGCTCGAACACAAGCTTTGGCAACGGGTTTACGTGTATTCAGAAGTCGAGTATGTTCAACGGAGGCACCAGCAACAAAGCGGTGTCGGCAGCACTCCCGACGAGCGTGACTGCCGGAGACGCGATCCTGGTAGCGGTCGAAGCGGCGTTCCCTGCTCTTGGCGAAGAGATAAGTTCCGTCACCGACACTCTGGGCAATAACTACACTGCAGTTGCGAACTCGTTGAACACGGGCTGTGCGCACGCTATCGAATGGTTCTACGCGTCCGATGTACTTGGCGGCACAGACACAGTAACTGCGAATTTCAGTGGCTATGCCAACGGCGGCGGCGGCACTGTGATCGCGATGGAGTGGTCAGGAGTCGGCGGACTCGATGTTGCCGGCATTGATGGCAACAGCCCAGCCTGCCCCTGGTCCAGCACGGTGACGACAGCTGCCATCGCCACCACCAACGCAGATGATCTGATCCTCGCCTTCTTTGTAGACACCAGCGGGGCACAGACGGTGGCCGCTGGAAGCGGATATTTGATTATCGACAGCTTCGTTGGAGCCGCGGATCACGGTGTAGAAGCTCAGTCCGTCTCCTCGACCGGCAGCTACAGTGGGTCGTTCACCCTGGGCTCGTCGGTCAACTGGGAAGCCGACATTGTGTCCTTCAAAGCCGGCGGCTCCAGCGGACCACCCCCCACACTTATCTCGATCGCGGTGACACCAACGAGTCCGTCGATGAACGCCGGCAACACACTACAGTTCACGGCCACAGGAACATACAGCGACGGCAGCAAAAGGAATGTGACGAACGCAGTGACCTGGAGTTCGTCTTCCCAGGGAGTAGCAACGATCAACAGCAGCGGCTTGGCCGATGGGGTTGGGCCGGGACAAACGACGATCGAGGCCGCGTCGGCGGCGATCAACAACTCCGTTACCCTGACCGTGACTGCCGACTGCTCGAGCACGAGTTTTGGCAACGGGTTTACCTGCATACAGAAGGCAAGCAATTTCAACGGAGGCACCAGCAACAGCTCGGTGTCGGCAACGCTGCCTTCCAACGTTACTGTTGGGAATACGATCCTAGTGGCGACAGAAGCTGCAATTCCTTCCGAGGGTGAAGTTGTCAGCTCGGTCACTGACAGTCTGGGAAACACGTACACCGCGATTGCTGGCTCGGTAAACACGGACTGCGCACACTACATCGAGTGGTTCTATGCATCGAACGTGATTGGAGGCGCTGATACGGTAACCGCCAACTTCAGCGGTTATGCAGGTGGTGGCGGGGGCACCGTAGCTGCAATGGAGTGGTCGGGCGTGGGTACGCTGGATGTGGCTGGTCCGGATGGCAACGCCGGCTGCCCTTATTCCAGCGCAGTGACTACTTCCCCCATCACCACAACCTATACGAATGACCTGGTTCTCGCCTTTTTTGTGGATACAGCCGGAGCCGGAAGTATCGCTGCCAGCGGTGGATACACCTTGATCGATAGCCTGCTGGCGGCGGCAGACCATGGCGTTGAGGCCCAGTCCGTGTCTTCGATTGGCAGCTACAGCGCATTGTTCGCTCTGGGTGCATCGGTCAACTGGGAAGCCGATATTGTGGCCTTCAAACCCACGGGTCGTTAGGCGGAATTTCTGTAAGGGATATGCTTATCTCGAGGCTAGCTAAGCGTTGGGATCTCGTTGCGACGCTGTGCATCCTTCAGTGCGTCCTTTGCGCGTCGAGTTCTGCGCAGGCACCGGCTTTTGTGGCTCCGGCACCGTCTATTTCCAGTCCGTCTCTAATCACCGTGCACACCCCCGACGCATCCGGTGCGCATAAGTTTTGGGATAGAGGGAACCTGGTGCTGTTCGGCGCCAATGCCGTTCTGAGCAGCGGAGACTTTGTCATAACTCGCGACAACTTACAAAGCGGTGGTCGTGAACTGAATCCTGTCGCCCGGTTGTTTGGCCGCTCTACTCCGGCATTGGCCGTGAATTTCGTCGGCCAGACGGCATGTGTGATCACCACCAGCTACATTTTTCACAGAACAGGCCACCATAAGCTGGAGCGTTGGGTTTCGGCCATCAATATAGGAGCATCTGTAGGCGCGGTGACTTTCGGTCTGACTCACCGATAAGGCAGCCTCCTCTGCCGGAAGCCAGAGAATTGATCGGACAGATCGTTGAGGAAGCTGTTTCGGAGCATCATCTGCATTCTGCGATTCGTTCACATCCATATGCATCTCTGCTGGTGGCTTTCACCTTAGTGGGGCTGGCAATTTCCCCAGCCGACGGTCAGGCAGCCGCAGGTTCACCGTCGCGTGCTGTTTCGCCAGCCACAAAAGGCAAGGAAGCACTGGTGGCCCCGGCTCGCTCTTCACTTCCCCTCTGTCCACTTGCAGGTCCTACAGTAGTACTGGCGCCGCACGTAGCAGTTGGCACACACAAGGTTACGCTTTCGTGGAAGGCCAGCGCTCCTTCGCCGAACCCAGATAGCGACGCTGTCGGTTATTGTGTCTATCGGCGCAAAGAGAATAAGGCAGAGACAAGTGCCGCAACGCAAAATCCCACACTCGCTGGGCGGGAGCGTATCAATTTGTTCCCTGTTCTAGGTACAACCTGCGTGGATGACGAAGTGGCCAATGCCACCATCTATTCCTACCTGGTGACAGCCGTCAACGCAAGAGGGATACCGAGTTTCCCCTCCAATGAAGTTGCAGCATCCATTCCGGCCGACGAGCCAAAGAGTCCCGCTAAAGTAAATGCTCCGTTATGCCGAGGTGTGTCAGGCGCGCACCCGAAAGCAAAAACAGATTAGCGTTTAGTCAACGTCAAAACCAAGATGGTTTTCACGTCAGCATCAGACGAAGATGAAAACTACAAAGGAAAACTCGCTGAGGTAAGCGAAAGTTTCGGCGTAATCGAGCCTGGGTTTTGCCGATGGTCGCGGCGGCTTGCGCTCATGCCTAGCTCTCGTTTCCCGTTCGATGCGTTTAGCCCGCTTCTCTCTTGCCCTTTACAGACCAACACGCCCGTTCGGTGGCTGGGTGATCCGGCCGGATCCTGTGGGCAAAGTGCTGTAACCGTGCCATTGATCTGAATACTGGCGGAGGAATCCTATGGCGCTGTGTTTCCATCGCGTGCACATTCTTCGTGTGCTGCCAGTGCTTCTTACTGCCGCGGTCAGTGCAACATGGTCCCAGTCCATCACCACTTACCATTACGATAACTACAGAACCGGATGGAATGCGAACGAGACCACTCTCACTCCGACTAACGTGAACAGCTTGGATTTCGGATTGCTCCACAATGTTCCACTCGATGATCAGGTTGACGCACAGCCTTTGTATGTACCGGGGGTGAATATCACGGTTGGGTCGTACAAGGGGCTACATAATGTCATCTACGTGACGAGCGAGGGCGACAGTGTCTTCGCCATCGATGCCCAAAGCGCGAAGGTACTTTTGCATGTCAATCTGGGGGTACCGATTCCATATCCGCTGGGCTGCAACAATAACGGGCCTAACGTCGGAATCAATTCGACCCCGGTGATCGATCCGACTTCGAACACACTCTATGTAATGGTCTACACGCAAGAGAGCGGTACTCCCCAATACATGCTGCACGCTCTGGATTTAGGCAGCCTTGCCGATAAAGTGTCGCCACAACCGGTCTCGGCTTCGCATTCGCTGACCAGTGGCAGCACATTTACATTCAACGCTACCTACCAACGCCAGCGTCCCGGTTTACTGCTGGCAAACGGGAATATCTATGCTGGGTTCGGCAGTTTCTGTGATTCCGCGGCGAGTGTTTCCCGCGGATGGCTGCTGGGATGGCAAACGGATACGCTGACGCCGCTCGCGGCCAACGAACTATTTGACTTCCAGGCCAGCTCCCCCGACACCTTTTTCCTGTCGTCGGTTTGGATGTCAGGCTTTGCCCCTGCCGCCGATGATTCGGGAAACATCCTGGTGGTGACAGGAAATTCTGATCCATCCGGCACAACTTACGACGGAGTTACCAACATTCAAGAGAGCGTGATCAAGATATCGCCAGACCTGTTAACGGTTGTCGACCTGTTCACACCTTTTGACTGGCCTACCTTGGATGAGAACGATGAGGATTTTGGCTCGGGAGGAGTAATGGTTCTTCCCGATCAGCTTGGGACTTATGCGCATCTCGCCGTGGCTGCGGGCAAAGAAGGCAATATGTTTTTCATGAATGAAGACAATTTAGGAGGATACTCCAGCAGCACCAATAATGTTCTCGGCACCTACTACATTGGGGGATGCTGGTGCGGGCCGTCCTACTATGTGGATCCCAGCGATTCGATTCCGCGCGTCGTTAGCAGCGGTGGCTCGAACGTGCGAGTGTACCAGGTGCTGACCTCGCCGACGCCATCTCTGAATCTTGTTTCGCAATCGACTTCGCTTCCCGGCGGGCAGGATCCGGGCTTCTTCACAACGATTTCCTCGAACGGCAACAGCAACGCGATCATCTGGGCGTTGTCCCGCCCGGTGTCCGCCAGCAGTACGGCGATTAGCCTTTATGCTTTCAACCCTGACTCCGGCTCGACGCTCAGTCCGATCTATTCGGTGGCCGCCGGATCATGGCCGAGTTATTACGGAAACTCCAATCTTGTGCCGGCAGTGGCGAATGGAGAAGTTTTCGTCGCTAGCTACAAGCAGTTGGAGATCTTTGGCCTGAAGAAACCCTTCACGACCACCACACTAAGCCCCTCCCTCAACCCATCCGCTTATGGAGAATCGGTGACATTCACAGCACAGGTAAGCACGACGGGACAGAATCCGCCCACGGGCACAGTCACTTTCAAGAATGGCGCCACGACCCTAGCAACAGGGCAACTGAACTCGACCGGTGTTTCTGTACTCACAACCTCCAAACTGCCAGTAGGGTCTGAACCGTTGACTGCCACCTACAACGGTGACTCGTCGAACAGCAAGAGCGAATCGCCGGTACTGAGCCAGGTGGTGAATCAGGCAACGATTACGATGACACTGACGTCCTCGCCAAATCCGTCCACGGCCGGGCAAACTGTCACTTTTACGGCAAACGTTTCAAGCACCGGGAGCCTGCCCAGGGGGACAGTTGCTTTCCGTTATAAGGGGCATACATTAGGAAGTGGGGCCATTGTCAATGGGGTCGCGACCTATTCCACTAACAAACTACCCGTCGGCAGCGAGGTAATCACGGCGACTTATGCCGGCAATGCGGATTACAGTCCTGCGTCGGCATCGGTGACTCAGACCGTATCTTTGGACAGGTGAGAGGCAGAATAGCCGCGATCGTCGAGTTTCTTTTGATAAAAACCCTCCATACCGACGGCAACCAAAGCTTGAGACCGATCCAGTCCCGGGTCATTGAGACAACGCGAAGCTAGCCTTGGACAAGACAAACAGAACGAAAGAAGCCGAGTTGCTTTCTTAGTGGCCCTCGGTTTTGGGTGACCGTTAATGGACACACGGTGGCTTATCGATTCAGGATTCCTATGACAACGCTACTGCGGAACTTGTGGAAAGAGGACAGCGGGCAGGATATTGCCGAGTATGCAGTGATGTTGGCGGTCATTCTGGTGTTGGTCGTTGGAACGGTTCGACTTATTGGATCCAACGCCAACACCGTCTTCTCAAATGCCGCCAGTTCGCTTCAATAGGCCCTTTAGATAGGGCGCGCTTTGGTGTGAGTATCTGCCGAATGCCCGTGACCTGCTATGAAACTTTGCCTCCCGCTTTTCTTCCCGCGATCTCGAAGGGGTTGCCGGAGATTTCTTCTGCGGTGTAAAGGTTCGGTGCGGGCGCTCCAATGGCGGTCGAACCTTTTGGTGCCAGCGAGAAGGGGTCGATAGGAGCCGCAAAGTTTGGGCCAATCAGTCTGCCAACGGGCATAACTCTTCGTCGGCCGAAACTCGAGAGCCCAGACTTAAAACACCCGCCTTACACCATTGGTGAAGTAACATCATGATCACTCCTGTCGTTCAAGCTACGGTGCATACTCAGCTCAGGGCCAAGATCGCGACTCGTGAAGCGAAGATCGGAGTCATAGGTCTTGGTTATGTTGGGTTGCCGTTAACACTCTTGCTTGTGGGGCAGAGGTTTCCGGTAACCGGCTTCGACATTGACAACCGCAAAGTGGAGGCGCTGACCGAAGGGAAGTCATACATCTATCGCATTCCGGCGGAAGAAATTCAGGAGGCGCGCGCTAAGGGCTTGTGGGCAACAGCCGACTACCGCCGGCTCGCAGAGATGGACGCCATCATCATCTGCGTTCCCACACCTCTCAATGACTATCACGAGCCCGACCTGAGCTTCATCACTAATACCGCTCATGCGATTGCCCCTCACTTGCGGGGGGGGCATTTGGTAGTGCTCGAAAGCACCACGTATCCGGGGACCACCGAGGAAGTGCTGGTACCTATTCTTGAAAAGGAGAACCGAAACGGACTAAGAGCGGCAGTCCAGAACGCTTCGGCTCAAGCCAGCGAGGAATTCTACGTGGCTTTTTCGCCAGAAAGGGAAGATCCGGGCAACACCAGCGTCGCGCGTCGTGACATTCCGAAGGTCGTGGGCGGATTAGATCCGCAAGCAGCGGAACTTGCGACGGCTCTCTACGGGTCTATTTTCAACCGGACGGTGAAGGTTTCGTCGCCTGCGGCGGCGGAGATGACTAAGCTCCTCGAGAACATTTATCGCTGTGTGAATATTGCACTGGTGAATGAGCTGAAGCTCCTGTGCCTGCGAATGGGGCTGGACATTTGGGAGGTGATCGACGCGGCGGCTACCAAGCCCTTCGGGTTCCATCCGTTCTACCCGGGACCGGGGCTCGGTGGCCACTGCATTCCCGTCGATCCGTTCTATCTTTCTTGGAAAGCAAAGGAGTGGGATTTTCAGACTCGCTTCATTGAACTGGCTGGCGAGATCAACATCGGGATGCCCTACCATGTCGTACGTTCCGTAGCGGCTGCGCTCAACCAGCAAAAGAAGGCGCTGAACGGCGCTCGCGTGCTGGTGCTAGGCGTGGCGTACAAGAAGGATATCGACGACCTCAGAGAATCTCCTGCGCTGACCATCATCGAGTTGCTACAGAAGGAAGGCGCGCAGGTCAGCTACAACGACCCCTGTATCCCATTCATCGGCAAGGGGCGGAAGTACGACCTGCAATTGAAATCCGCGTTCTTAGAGAATCTGGGCGAGTATGACTGCGTGCTGATCGTCACCGACCATTCCAGCTACGACTACCCAAAGATCGTTGATCAAGCCCAAATGGTCGTCGACACCCGGAATGCCACGAAAGCAATCCAGAGTTCCAAGATTGTGCGTTGCTAACTCAGGTTCGACTAGCATTACTAAACTCCATCACTCGCACGTCTGCTTAGGCACCGAGCTCGGCAGCTCCAGTCACGCATCCGGCGGACGCGATCAGTTCGGATAGGGCAGTCGCTTTGGCAGGCTCATGATCGGAAATTGCAGGGTCCGGTTCGGCATCACGAACATGGCAGCCGTCTTCGGACTGCTGAAATACATCTGACATCAAACCTGGGATCCACGGAGGTTTCCGTATGTGCGGTATTGTCGGCTACGTCGGTAAGAAGAGTGTCGTGCCCGTCATCCTCGAAGGCCTGAGACGACTGGAGTACCGGGGCTACGATTCCGCCGGAATTGCCGTGGCCGGCAACGGGGCCGGGCTTCAGATCCGGCGCGTCGAAGGCAAGCTGCGCAACCTTGAAGAGGCGATCCGCCAGAAGCCGCTCGACGGAACGTATGGCATCGGGCACACTCGATGGGCCACGCACGGCCGTCCTACCGAAAGGAATGCTCATCCTGATCGCGACTGCACTAGCAAGATCGTAGTGGTGCACAATGGGATTGTCGAGAATTACCTCGGCCTGAAGAAAGAGCTGATTGCGGAAGGCCACAAGTTCACCACCGAGACCGACACCGAAGTCATTGCTCATCTGGTCGAGAAATACTCCGCGAACCCGGGCAACGGCCACCGTTCCTCACTGGAAGAAGCGGTACGGCAGACGGCGAAGCAGCTCACTGGAGTTTTCGCTAGCCGTGATTTCGGTCGATGAGCCCAACAAGATTGTCGCCGCGCGCAACGGCCCGCCGGCAGTGATTGGTTTGGGCAACGACGAATATTTTGTGGCTTCGGATGTGCCCGCCATCCTGTATCACACTCGTGACGTTTTTTTTCTGGCAGACGGTGATTTAGCCCTGATAACGCCCGAAGGCGTGCGCCTCTCAGATTTCGACGGCAAGCCCGTTCCGCTCAAGGCTCAGCATGTGACCTGGGACCCGACCATGGCCGAGAAGGCCGGCTTCAAGCACTTCATGCTGAAGGAGATATATGAGCAGCCGCGTGCCGTGCGGGATACAACGCTAGGCTGGGCTTCGCAGGAAACCGGGCACATTTTCTCGATCAGATGGAGATCAGCGACGCGGAGTTCCGGACGGCGAGCAAGATCAACATCATAGCCTGCGGGACGAGCTGGCACGCCGGGCAGGTGGGCAAGTTCATGATCGAAACGCTGGCGCGAGTGCCGGTGGAGGTGGATTACGCCAGCGAGTGGCGCTACCGCAACCCTATTGTGGACCCGGACACGATCACGCTGGTGATTTCGCAGTCGGGCGAAACGGCGGACACGATCGCTGCGCAGCGCGAGGCCAAGTCGCGGGGCTCGAAGACTCTGGCCATCTGCAATGTGGTGGGATCTATGATCACGCGCGAAGCGGCGGGGACGATCTATACCCACGCCGGCCCCGAGATCGGTGTGGCTTCGACCAAGGCCTTTACCGGGCAACTCACTGCGCTGTACATCTTTGCGATGTACTTGTCGCAGGTGCGCGGGGTGATGACACCCGAGCAAGCCCGCGCCGTCGTGCAGGAATTGACGCGCATCCCCGGAAAACTCGAGCACATTCTGATCCACGATGAGGCCTGCGAGGAACTCGCCAAGCGATATCAGCGCGTGCAGGATTTTCTCTTCTTGGGCCGCGGCATTCATTATCCCATCGCGCTCGAGGGTGCACTCAAGTTGAAGGAGATTTCCTATATTCACGCCGAAGGATATCCCGCAGGTGAGATGAAGCACGATCCCAACACACTGATCGACGAGAACCTGCCGGTCGTCATCATCGCGACCAGAGACATAAACAATCGCGCGTCCATGGTGCACTACGAGAAAACAATTTCAAACCTGAAAGAAGTGAAAGCGCGGTCCGGAGTGGTCATTGCGCTGGCGACCGAAGGCGACGAAGAGATCAAGGAGGCGGCCGATCACGTACTGAACATCCCTGCCGCGCCGGAGGAACTGTCGCCTGTTCTGGAGATTGTCCCGCTGCAGCTGCTGGCGTATCAGATCGCCGTCCGCCGTGGCTGCGACGTGGACCAACCGCGGAACCTGGCAAAGTCGATAACGGTGGAATAGTAATTTCCGACGCGGGTCAGGATTAATGGACTGGTAGGAATCTGGCGAGAAGTGAATACCATTCTGTTTGCGCTTGAACACCATCCGGTGCCATTCCGTTCAGCGTCGACGTGCAGTAAGGAGCAGCTGCGAGAGCTAAACTAGTGCTCTTTCAGGTATGATCGGGCTGCACGCGGTGCTCCGGTTGACACCAAGTTTCCACCTAGCACGCGACAGCCGCCTGACTGCGCTGTCCTGCCACAATTTCCAAACGCAATGCGCCTCCGCTGCCCATTCTTCTTTTCCAATTAGGGCAAGACAAAGAATCTGGCTTAGGCCATTCGAATTATGCGGCGTCATCCGATATTGGCCCAGATGCTTCGGCTTCCAATGTTTCCCCTCGGGCTGTGCTAGGCACGCAATCGGGTGAGGCCGGTCGTGAAGCCTATTTTGCCGATGTTCTGACAAACCTAGCCACGCAAAATGCAGGCGAATTGTATCCGCCGCTGTCGTTTCTAGCCCTGGAAATCGTGCTAAACGAGATCGTCGCGCAGGCGTGCGTGGAACGCGTACCACGGGAGCAGCGATCCTCCTGCGTCGTGACGGAGAAATGGTCTGCCGCGCCAGTTCTGGTTCGACAGCCCCAGAGGTCGGCGACCAGCTTAATCCCTCCTTCAAACTCTACGCAGAGTGCGTGAGAACGCGGCAGGCGCGGCGGTGCGATGACCTTCTGGCGGAACCACAAGGCGACGTGGAAGCCTTGCGGCGATTGGACGTTCGCTCGGTCATCCTGATGCCACTGCTCCAGGGACAGGAGTTAGTCGGAGTACTCGAGCTGCTTTCTTCCAAACCGTCGGCCTTCGGTGAGCGTGAGGAGAGGACGTTGCAGGAATTGGGAGGGCGCACAATGAACAAACTACAGCAGGCAACTGAGAGTGTGGAAGTGCAACGTGATGCTGGGCTGATTCCTGAGCCAGAACCGGAAGAGGAACGCCCGAAGGAAGTGGACACTCAGGTTCTGCGCTACATACGTTCAATTACATTGGCGCTCGCGCTGGCCGTCGCGGTTTGCTTGTTGTTATTCGGACTCCTGGTTACCAGACATTTTGGAGCACAGAAAACGACTGTCCACACGAATCCCCCAGCACCTCCACCGGTGGCCGCACAGCAAGCGCCCTTAGCCGTGGTTTCTGCGGGCAAGCAAGAGCACTTCGATTCCTCCGCGGGACTTGCTCCACGAGCCAGACCAAGCACCGGCCGCCCGGTCCCTCCCGGCGGATTGGTGGTTACGGAAAACGGCAAGGAAGTATTTCGCTTGCCGCCGGTAAACAGCCAAGCTAAGTCTCCAACGACAGAGCCAAGAGCGGAGTCGCCGGCAAAACAGTAAGCTGGGGCATTATGCTGAAAGCGCAGCGCAGATGATGCAAGGCTTTTCCCATCGTCTTCGTGCTCTTCATCGTCGGTGGATTACTTTGCCAGTGCGGCTTTGCGCAGGAAACAATCGTTAGCACTCCGGCGATAAGCGGTTCATCTCTTATTACGTTACGCCGCCGGAAACACCCGGTCCACACAGGTTCTGGGACAAAGAAAATCGAGTGCTATTTGCAGCAAATGCACTCCTTAGTTCTGCGGACTTTGCGGTGACTCGTAGCAATCTACAGGCTGGCGGGATAGAATTGAATCCCGTGGCACGTGTTTTTGGGCGCTCCATTCCGGGGCTGGCAGTGAATTTCGCAGGGCAGACCGCCAGCATTATTGCAATCAGCTACATGTTACACATATTCGGCCACCACAAACTCGAACGATTCGCCTCGATCGTCAACATCGGTGCGTCCGGCGGCGCAGTGACCTACGGCCTCACTCACCGCTGATAGGAGAGAATTAGGCTGACTTGAGGAAGGAAACGATGGCTATCGACAGGGCAAAGATGAAAGCGTTAATGCAGAAGTTTTGGACTGAGGACGGCGGCCAGGACATTGCCGAGTATGCGGTGATGTTGGCGGTTATTTTGGTGCTCGTGGTTGGGACAGTTCGGCTCATTGGATCCAACGCTAACACCGCCTTCTCGAGTGTCGCGAGTTCACTGCAATAATCGCGGTTATTCAACGCCGCGGTAGCTTGACGCCCGCGCAGATCAATTCCCCATTGTCAGGTCTTGGAGCAAAGGCACGCCCGCTGGCGTGCCCTTTGTTTTTTGGGGGATCTTCCTCCCTGGGTCGAGGGTGCGTTCGCTCATCTATCGCTTGCCGCATTGCTTAGTCTTCTTTTTCTCGTGCGCGGCGAATAGGGCTCAATCGGAGACTACGTCACAACACAGCGCGCTCTTAGGGCCACGGTGGGCGACGATCTGCTGTGGGCCGATCCGCAAGAGCCCGCGCGTGCCTCCTCTGAATCAGTTCAGTAGATCCTCCCGCGCAGCCGATCGGCTGCTTCGAACCCTCGTGGCTATTTGTCGAAGACCATGGGCGCTCGCGGATCCGGATTCTGCAACTCTGCTGAATCTTCCGCTGGTGCTAAAGCCTAGCTCTTTAGTCTGTAAGCCGCAGCTGAATCGCTGGCTGCCGGCCTTGCTTGATGCTTCTAACCAACCGGGTTACGCGACGTGCGCAGGTAAGATTTTCCACGAACTCGTGGCTTTATTTCAGATCCGAAGCCTGTTGAATATGCCCTCAAACCTGCCAAGGGTTGAAAACGGTTACACCGGTTGCCTGGAAATGGCTCACATTCCTGGTCACAACCGTCATGCCGTGAACGAGCGCAGTCGCTGCGATGAGAGCATCCCGATCAGAGCGAGGATTTGGCACATGCAGCGACGCGCATCGATGGGCCACCACCGTATCGATCGCCAGAATTCGTCCGGCAAATGACGGCAAGACATGACCATCGATCCAGGCTCGAAGGATCGCGCCCTGTTTCCGGTCACGTCGTTCGACGAGAAGAATCCCTATTTCTAGTTCCAAGACTGAGACTACGGACAAATAGAGGTTCGCCGCGGGCAGCATCTGCGCCCACATCCTGACGCTTCGTTCAGCCTTCTTGCCTTTTCTCAATTCGGAAATTACGTTTGTATCGAGAATGTACATCAGGATAGATCCGCCTGCTCGTGGAGATCCCCAATCAAGCGTGGCGGCTCAAACTCAATTTCAGCCGCTTCCGGCATTGCCAATAGGTCGACAATGCTTTTCTGGCTACCAGTAATTCTCTGGTATTCCTCAGCTGTCAGCAGCACATGAGATGGACGTCCCCGATCCGTGATGAAGACTGGCCCCCTCTTGGCAGCTCTCTTCGCCTTGCTCGTATCCTGGTTAAACTCTCTGCTCGATAGTTTCGTAATAGCCATATTCACAACCTATAATGTAGCAACGTTGCTACATTATACCACTAAACAGAACGCGGCATGCAAACCTGCGAACTAGCGCTTCATCCAACACCTGCTTTCTGGGGAGATAGCTGTTGAGCTGCGACGGATTTATCTGGCTGGCCCATTTACGCATAGCGGTTGACGAATTCTTCCTGACCAAATCATATGTCGGTTTTCTCCAAGTGTCGCGGGTGTGCTTCAGCAGTCGGACTCATTCAACGAACGCGAGAGTCTAGCGTAACGCGCCGGGTAAGGATAGACATATTGCCATAGATATGGTATGGTTTACCATATGAAGACAACTCTCAATATCGACGACACCGTAATGGCCCAGCTTAAGCGGGAAGCGGCGCGGCAACGACGCACAATGTCCGAGCTCGTCGAGACCGCACTGCGCATGCTGTTTCGATCTGAGAGGAAACCCCGGCACCTGCCCCGGCTGCCGATGTTTCGTAGCGGTGGTACAGTGGTGGACGTCGCAGATCGGAATGCCCTCTATCAGGCAATGGAAGGGCGCTGATGCTCGTCGTCGACACCAATGTGTTGGTGTACGCTGCGGACCAGGATTCCCCCTTTTATGTCCCATGTCGAGACTGGCTCGAACGCCAACGAATGCGTGCTGATGCCTGGTATACGACTTGGGCCATTCTGTATGAGTTCCTGCGTGTTACGACTCACCCGCGCGTAATGCGACGCCCATGGGACGCGCCGGCAGCATGGGGCTTCGTCGCCGCGCTACTCGCCTCGCCCGGGCTCAGTGTCCTCGTACCTACGCAACGACACTCTGATATCGCCGCGCAGGTTGTCTCGGAGCTTCCTCATCTGGCAGGCAATCTGTTCCATGACGCGCATACCGCGATTCTAATGCGCGAGCATGGAATCCGGCGGGTCTGTACCCGGGACACCGACTTCCACCGGTTTTCTTTTGTAGAAGTCATCGACCCCCTGCATTCATAGCGCCCTTTGCTATGGATCCACGAAAATCGCAAATCGGTAAAGCTCACCGCTACTCTCCCTAGCACCGGCAAGCTGCCGACCGGCACGGTTACGTTCAGCTACAACGGAACGACACTCGGCACGGGATCGATCATTCGAGATTGCCATTGTCCCACGCGATTGGCATCGCCAACCTCTCTCCCCTGCTTCCGAATAAAAGTTTGCCGGAGAGAAAAATGATTGCGGACTACGCCCTAAGGCAGCACGTGTACTCTGCATATTATGTGGATGCCAGCGCATACTGAGCCACGCGTGCAGCGGTCCGCACGGAGCCGTGCATTATTGGTGCTGATCGGCACCCGGTGCAACCAAGTTGCATAATCGTAGTGGCCCTTCCGCCCGGACCCGCGAAAAGGGTCCCACCGGAGAGCCATCCCAAGGCTTTGCTCACGCGTGAACGGGGGCTCCCTGGTGAATCCGCCGCACATAGATTTGCTTCTCACGTTTGCGGGTTTGGGCGATATCGTAGGAGGCTTGCATCCGCATGAGCGTGTCCATCTTCACTCCAAAGGCTTTCTCAATGCGCAGCGCCGGTTACAGGAAGGTAGAACAAAAGCGAGGTGAGCATCCGCGTTACTGCCTTGCCATCGGGCGTAAAAGTAAGGGATAATGTAGATGTAAGGATTTACATGAGTGTAAGGATATGACGACGATTCTACATTCCACAGTGACAAGTAAGGGACAAACGACCATTCCCGAGAAAATTCGCAAGGCTCTGCGGATCCAACCAGGCGACAAGCTGGAATATGAAGTGGAAGGAGAGCGAGCGATCATTCGTGTGCATCCGGGCATTCGGTCACTCAAGGGGGTGCTCGCCAGCAACAAGGGGAAAGGGATGTCTTTCGCTGAAATCCGCGAGGCCGCTGCCGAGGCAGCGCGTCGTGAGGATAGTCGGTGAGCAAGCAGAGACTTATCGACACAAATCTCATTGTCCGCTATCTGGTGCAGGACCATGAGAAGCAGGCTCGAGCAGCTGGGAGGCTGTTCGATGCCTGCGATCGGGGCGACGTGGTAATTGTGATGTTGCCAGTCGTTCTGGCAGAGTGTGTGTTTGTGCTCGAGTCCTTTTACCGGCATTCACGCACCGATATCGCGTCTGCGCTCGCACGCTTGATCTCGAGTCCCGGCGTCGAGATCAGTGAGGTAACGGTCCACCTCGACGCTCTGAAGCGCTATAAGGAAGCCAAGACTCACTTTGTCGACTGTCTGATCGCCGCCACTGCCGTAGCTAAGAACGTGCCAGTCTCCACTTTTGATCAGGACTTTCGAAAGTTTGTTGACGTGCGAGTGGAAACTGAGTAGTTGCGGACACGCTCCGGATCAGACGTTTCAACGGCCTCGACTTTATCCAGTGAGAACTCGACCTCGCTGCTCCGAGCCGCGCGTATTTTACTCTGGGCGATTTTCATAGGGTTTCGCGGGCCGTAGGCCCTAAAAGAGATTTCAGCCTGAGCCAAGACAGTTAGCAGGGTACAAATTGACCACCAAGGACCTCAAATTGGGATTGTGACATTCTTCACCTGCAGCATGGACTTGAGCGTGACACCCTGCACACAACGGAATCAGGTTCCGCTCAGAATCGTCTCCGCCCGGGCTGCGAAACTCTCGATGATGCACTTCCAAGTTCGACATGGCTCCGCAGCACTGGCATCGCCAACCATCCCGTCGCAGCACTTGCTGCCGAAAAGCTTCGTACGAGACTGGATCAAACCGCAGGCCGTGTCGCTTTCGGCCTGATCATGTCCCTGGTTCGCGTCGAGAAAGCCTATTTCCGCCGGCGATTGCCTTTGCACCACAATGCGATTTCAGGGCGGCCCTCGGTTACGATTCCTCACCTCAGAGGGATTTGTCGGGCCATATGGAGCGTTTATCGATGTGGACTCCGGGTCCGCGAAAACATTCGCGGATCATACTGGAGAGGCTCCAATGGGAGCATTGCAATTCTCTTGTAATCCGCATGCGCGGGATTAATCAGACAGTTGCGTTCGGCGGGCGCGAGAACAGAGGGTACGAACAGCAAACAATTTTCTCCTCTCTGCGCGAATTCATCCCCGAAGGCCGCGAGTTGTGGAAGCGGAATCGAATCACGCCAACTCTCAGGCAGGTCCCTGACCACAAGCTCTTCGCGGCTCACGTCTTCGGGAACTTCTGCGATGGCCATGACAAGATCG
>Ga0187769_10000113_pt1 | contig 42069 bp, 35 predicted proteins | sample 0116_SJ02_MP02_1_FD_133140 | JGI IMG/M metagenome (GOLD analysis project Ga0187769, IMG submission 133140) | Tropical peat soil microbial communities from peatlands in Department of Meta, Colombia - 0116_SJ02_MP02_10_MG | ecosystem: Environmental > Terrestrial > Soil > Wetlands > Peat | place...
AGCTATGAAAATGTCCCCTTGGTGGATGCCAATGGCAAAGCGCTCCCGGGTGGACTCAGCCTGCCCCATTGGGGACGGAAAATGGAGGGTGGCGACGCGCGGGTGCAGGGCGGAGTGTGGGGTCAGGTGCGAGAGGGAGTGCTTAAGGGCGACTATGAGCTCCCGATCTACGGCGACTTTCCGGCGATGCCGCCAATTGAGCGTAAGGTCACATGGAAGTTCCTGTTGGGCGAAGAATCCATGACGAAAATCATCGTGGACAGTTACGAGGAATCTGGTTTCGACATAGCCAAAGATCGGCTGATGGGATATCAGCTGCTGGAAGGAAATAGTCCGCCACAGTGGCGGGAGATTTATCGCGGGGTCGAGCGCGGCGGAGTGATGATCGATTGGGACCTTAAGACGAATTTGGATGGCCTTTACGCCGCCGGAGAACAGCTGTTTGTTTCAGGCGATCATAGCTTTGCAGCTGCGACTGGCCGATACGCCGGCAGGAAGGCAGCCGACTACGCGCTGCAAGTATCGCACCTGGGGATTTCGCCCGAGCAAGTGGCGAAAGAGAAGGCACGTGTCTATGGCCCGATCAAAAGGACGGAGGGCGTTGATTGGAAAGAATTGCATGCGGCGATTGCGAGGGTGATGCAATGGTTCTGCGCAGAGTACAAGACGGAACGTTTGTTGAAGATGGGACTCGAGTCGCTCAAAGAAATCGAGCACAGGTGGGTGCCGAATCTTTATGCGCCAGACCCGCACAAGTTGCTGCGTGGGATGGAAGATTTGAGCATCTTAAATTATGCGCAGGCGATTCTGCACGCATCGCTGGCACGGAAGGCAAGTGCCAAGTGGCTCGACTTTCACCGCATCGACTGTCCGCAAACGGATCCGCCGGAATGGAACAAACTGACGACGATCAGACTGGAAAACAACAACGCGGTGCCAGGAGAACGACCGTTGCACTATGCGGGAGACTTGAAGAAAAACTACGAAGCCCATAACCGAGACTATACCGGCGTGTGTCAAGGCTAGGAGGCTGAAATACATGTCAGAAAGGGTGTACGCAATTCCCAATATACCGACTCCCAATCGGCCGGTAATCATCGACCCATTCATTTGTAATGGCTGCAACGATTGTGTGGAAATCTGCCCCATCGACGTATTTATTCCGGCGGTCGATCGAGGCGACGCTCCGATCATCCTGCATCCGGAAGAGTGTTGGTATTGCGGCTGTTGCGTGAATCAGTGCCCAAGGAGTGGCGCGATCAAAATCAACTGGCCGATTCAACAGCGAGGATATTGGCAGCGCGCCGCAACCCGACAGAACTTTCGCGTGTAGGTTTTCGGCAGACCTATGAAGAATGGATCTTTGGCATCGAGCTTCACACCTCGTGACTCCGCGCATCCTTTGAGATGCGAACTTACCAGGTCTTGATAACGGCCCGAGGACTTATCCCCTCGAACGAAGGGCAAGGTTTCGCGTTCGCGCGCGGCCATGTCGCGTAGCAGAGGGCTGGTTCGCAAGTGAATTTGTGGCAGCGCATGCTTCGATCGATCGCCAGCGTCTTCAAACTGTTTGCCAACAATCACTTAACCGGGGACACACGCGGAATCGGGTCAGCCGGGTGTGCCTCTCGACCAAAAATTTTCTCTATGCGTTCAATATACTGAACGTCAATCTTGCGTCTCGTCAGACCGCACAGCAGAATCCCACGCGAGATTCACCGAACACTCGCCGCAACCTCCCGTTCTGTTCGGTGGCCGGAGGACGTTGCCATGACGACCTGGAATGAATACGTTGAAGAGCACGGGACTGCGCCGGAGTGGCCGTACCCCATCCGTTACGACCAGGAAAGCGAGATTAGCGCTGATGTACTGATCGTGGGAGGTGGAGTGGCGGGATGTCACGCGGCGATCAGCGCTGCCAGGCAGGGAGCCAAGGTTGTGATCGTAGAGACGGGCCACTTGAAGCGAAGCGGTTCGGGAGGGACAGGCGTGGACCACTGGCATGGGGCCTGCAAGAACCCGTGCTCGAAGGTGACGCCGTTGGACTACACGCTGGCAGTGATGGAGAGCGCGCACGGATACTCGAACGGGATCGCACGTTACATCACCTGCACGGAGGGTTGGGAGACACTGCTCGAGTGCGAGCAGATGGGCGTGCAGATTCGGGACGTGCACGACGAGTTCAAGGGCGCGGAATTCCGCGACGACGAAACGAAACTCATGTTTGCCTACGACTACCGGAACCGGCACATTCTCCGGATCTGGGGCTTCAACCTGAAGCAGTGCTTGTTCTACGAAATGAAGCGTCTCCGCGTCGGCATGTACAACCGGACGGTGGTCACGAGCCTGCTCACGGAAGGGGCGCAGCAGGGAGGCAGAGTTGTGGGCGCGACCGGCATAAACATGCGGACTGGCGAATTTTACGTATTCAGGGCAAAGGCGACCATCATCGCCAGTGGTGGCGCCGGGCGGCTGTTTTCTTTCGCACCTGAGATGACCGCTGCCGGAGCGATGAGCACGATGAACGGCGCAGGCACGGGCCATGCTATCGGCTGGAACGCAGGAGCGGAGTTCGTACAGATGGAACAGACCGCGCCCGGGCGCCTGGCCGGGTTCGGATATGCACCCTACAGCATGGGCAACACCAGCAACACGTACCATGGCACATCCATCGCCGATGCCAATGGAAAGGAGGTTCCGTGGTTCGATCCATTTGGCCGAGAATTGAAGACCCTGGAGGAGCGATTCCTTCCGTCTCCAGGGCAGCAGTTCCAACTCGGCATCGGCATTGGGCTCCAGGCTTATGCCGACCAGTACAAATGGAACGACCTGCCGCGGGACTTGCCCGAGCGCATTAGAAAGGGGGAGTTTCAATTGCCGCTCTATGCTGATCTGACGCGTCTGTCGGAAATGGAACGGCGATGTATCTGGGGCATGATGATAGGGAACGAAGGCAAGACGCGCATCCCGATCTATGACACGCTGACGAAGGCAGGCTTCGATCCCGACAAGGACTTGCTGCAAACGCCGGTGATGTTGCCCGAAGGATACCAGCATTCAAATTTTTGGGGCGGCACGCCGCATCCTCATCTGCGGAGCCTGGCGGGCGGAGGATTCCTCGTTGATTGGGACTTGAGGACTTCGCTCGAAGGACTGTACGCCGCCGGGACTTCTCCGGTCTTCGGCGCCGGTTGCCACGGCGAATCGCACACCATGGGAAGATACGCGGCGAGGAAGGCTGCCCAATACGCCAAGGAAGCTGCCGAACCGGTGGTGGACCGCAAGCAGGTGGAGGCGGAAAAGGAGCGTGCTTACAGGCACATCCACGCGAGCAAGAGCGGCATCGGGTGGAAGGAGCTGAACGTGGCCATCGCCCGCGTCATGCAGGACTACTGCGGAAAATACAAGAATGAACTGACGCTGACGCGAGGGCTGTGCCTTCTGAATGAACTCAAAGAGAACGAGGGCGCGAACGCGTACGCCGCCAACCCGCATGAACTCGGACGCATGCTCGAGTGCTTTTCGTTGATCACAGTCGGGGAGATGGTGATGCATGCATCGCGGCTGAGAAAGTGCAGCACCGTCTATCTCGATTTCTACCGGCTCGATTATCCTCAGATGGACCCGCCTGAATGGGAGAAACACCTCCCCATGCGACAAGAAGACGGCCGGGTGAAATCCCGCGAACTCCCGCTCGATTTTCATCTCCGGCCACCGCACGCGTCGAGTTATGCAGAAAACTACGCATGCCAAGTCGATCAGCTCGAGAGACAAGGAGCCCATCGCTCATGAACGCAAAAATCTATATGACGCCCAATCCCTCGACGCCCAATAAAGGGATGCACTTTGATGCCAGCTTGTGCAATGGTTGCAACCTATGTGTGGACGTGTGCCCGACCGACGTCATGATGCCCCATCCTGAGAAACGCAAGCCTCCCATTGTGCTCTATCCCGAAGAATGCTGGTTCTGTGGTGTATGTATCGAGGAGTGCAACCATGGCGCACTGAGCATGTCCCATCCGGCGAGCCAAAACATTTCGGTGAACTGGAAGCGGTTGGAAACGGGCGAATATTTCCGTCTGGGGATGAAAAACCCGCCGCCGCCGAACTTGCGCCCTCCTTCCGGGGGAAGACGCTGAACTCGTCCACCTGCGCGCCTTCAATAGGTTGAAGGGCTATATTGACCGGTTTAATTCCGTTTGATAACAGGCAATCTCGTGAATTCCCCGACTCCTACAATGAGCGTAGGTGTCACAACATCAGAGCCTGCAGCGGGCACGGTGGAACCTTGGCCGAGCCCAGGACAGGCGTGGTACGCCATATTCGTATTGGCTTTGGGACTGATGGTGACCTATCTCGACCGGGGCATCTTGAGCCTGCTGGTCGAGCCGATCAAACGCGACCTGCGCATCAGTGACACCAAGATGAGCCTTCTGATGGGCTTTGCGTTCGTCTGCTTCTACCTGCTCGTGGCGTTTCCCATCGCCCGGTTCGTCGACTACAAGAGCCGCCGCGCGATTCTGGGAGTCGGCACGGCCATATGGAGCTTGACAACAACGATGTCCGGATTGGCGCGCACGTTCGGCCAATTGTTTATGTGCCGTGTCGGAGCGGGGGTCGGAGCCGCGTGCGGGAGTCCGGCGTCTTTCTCGATGGTGGCGGACCTGTTTCCTCGCGCAAAACTGCCGCGGGCTTTCGCCGTCCTCTTCTTCGGCACATTTCTCGGGGAGGGCGTAGCCCTCATCGTGGGCGGAACGCTCGCGGGCGCGTTTGTGCGACTTTCCGCAACATTGCCCGTGATCGGTACATTGCACGGCTGGCAGTTGACACTCATCGTGATCGGTCTTCCGGGGCTACTGGTGGCGGCGCTCGCGGCCACGATCCGCGAACCGGTGCGGCGTGGGCGCCTTGGCCTTGCGTCGAGAGGGAGCCGTGACACCAAGCGGCCTCCCGTGAAGGATGTGCTGGCATTCGTTTGGAACAACGCTGGGATCTTCTTGCCGATGTTCGCAAGCATGGGAATTTCAGCGATGACGGGATTTGGCATCCGGAGCTGGGCGCCATCGTTTTACGTTCGCACTTTTCACTGGTCGGTCGCGAAGTACGGGGTCGTGCAAGGCCTGTTGACACTGACGATTATGCCCATCGGTGCCTTTACCGGCAGTTTGATGGCCGAACATCTAGCTGGCAAAGGACACGACGACGCCAACATGCGCACTGTCTTCATTGGCCAACTGTTGGCGTTGCCGGGAATGATCCTGTTTCCTTTGATGCCGACGCCCGCTCTGGCACTCGCACTGTCGACCTCCTATACGTTTTTCTCGTTTTGGACGAACGCACCGATGAACGCCGCGCTTCAAATCATTACCCCCAATCAGATGCGAGGCCAGGTGACGGCCATCTTCCTTTTCATCTTCAACGTCATCGGGAGCGGCTTCGGACCGACGATTGTGGCGTTGTTTACGGACTATTTGTTCCGCGCCGATCGGATGCTCGGGCGCTCGATCGCAGCGGCGACGCTGGTGCTTGGTTGCCTTACGGCCTTCATTATGTGGCTCGGCATCAAGCCGTATGGGCGTGCAATGGCACAATTGAATGCGCAGGAACAGCACGAAGGGCCTGCTCCCGATGTACTTCCGAGACAGGCAGGCGCACTCTACCCCGGATACGCTCTCGAGGTGACGAATCGGCTCGGGGGTCGCGGCGACAAGTGGGTGCAAGAAAGCGATGACTGATTCGAACGCAACTGCGAAGGTAACGGCAGCGCACCCCATGGAGCAAGCGTCATGGAGAGAAAAGCGCGAGCAGCGCTTCCAACGGTGGCTTTCCGCCCCCGGCGTGCGGTTCGCAAGCCAAGATGCGGAACGAGGCTATCAGGCGCGCGTTACACGCATCATTCGGGCGATCCAGCTGCAAGCGTCGGATCGCGTCCCTTGCATCCTCCCCGCCGGGCAGTTTCCGGCTGCCTATGCCGGAATAACGGTGCGCACGGCTATGTACGATTACGAGGCAATGAAGCGCGCGTGGCGAAAATTTCTCTATGAATTCGACGGAGATACATGCATCGTTCCGGGCATAAGTGTCAATTCCGGACGGGTTCATGAAATCACGAAGACGCGGATGACCGTGTGGCCAGGGCATGGCCTCGCGAACGATGCGCCCATGGCGCAATTTGTGGAAGGCGAGTACATGAAAGCAAATGAATACGATGACTTGCTGAGCGATCCGGCCGATTTTTTTCTTCGCGTCTATCTGCCTCGAACGCTCGGAGCCTTCGAGCCTTTCCGCAAGTTGATGCCGTTCAAGCTCGCGTTCGGGATGCCTACGGTCTTTCTTGCCTCCTGCATGCAGCCCGACGTCCAGGCAGCATTTCAGGCCATCATTGAAGCGGGCAAGGAAATCGAGAAGTTTCGAGAGGCGGTCGCGGAGATTACGAAGGAGGCCCAGGGTGCGGGGTATCCGCCGTTTCTGGGAGGTTTCGCGCATGCGCCTTTTGACCTGTTCGGCGACACGTTGCGCGGGACGCGGGGAATCATGATGGATATCTTCCGCCAGCCGGCGAAGCTGCTGGAAGCGATAGAAGTCGCAACACCTTGGATCGTGGAGGGAGGCGTCGCGGGCGCGGACGCTACGGGAGTACCTGTCATTTTTATGGCCCTGCATAAGGGCGACGACACATTCATGTCCACGAAGCAGTTTGAGACTTTCTACTGGCCCGGGCTAAAGAAGGTCATTCTGGGTCTGGTGAAGGAAGGTTGCGTGCCGCTGCTTTTTGCCGAAGGAAGCTATAACAAGCGGCTCGAAACGGTGACGGACCTTCCGGAAGGGAGCGTCATCTGGTGGTTTGATCGCACGGACATGGCACGTGCGAAAAAGATATTGGGTGAGCGGAACTGCATTGCAGGTAACGTCCCGACATCGCTGATGTGCACGGGAACACCCGAACAGGTGAAGCAGTACTGCCGCAGTGTCATCGAAATGTGCAGCAAGAACGGAGGATACATTTTGACAGGGGGCGCTCAAGTTCACAACACCACCGCCGACAATCTGCGCGCCATGATCGAAGCGGTCAAGCAATACGGTATCTATGAACAAACAAATCTCGTCGCCCCTATGACGCACTCCTGAGCACGCACGAACGAAATTACGATTTCCGCAAACATCTGATTCTGTTGAAAGAGTCAGAGTTGAGCCGCCTAGGTGTGTCCTTTTTGGATCACGCTGATCAAGACGGAGGCGCACCACAATGTTTGTACCCAAATTCTAAAAACAGCGGGGTGCCAATGCCGAAGCGATCGGATTCAGAGACATGTAAGGAGGTTTCCCTGCAGGGTGTGTTATTACCGCTCACCAGGAGGAATGCTATCCCCCTAGATCTGATAATCGATATCTTCGATGATGTGTTGCAGAGATGCCGTGGAATCGCCGTTCGCTACTTCCGTGCCTTCCAGTTTATGAACTCTCTCTCGGAGCCTGTTTACTTCGGCTGCGACTGTGGCCAGCGCCTCGGAAAGCGGATCATTGATCTGCTTTGGATCTGTAATGACAACGCGCTTGCCATCGCGAAAGATGATGTGACCTGGAACTCCTACGACCGTGGAATCATCTGGAATATTTCGTAGGACGACCGAGCCCGCGCCAATGCGCGAGTTCCTGCCGACAGTGATGTTGCCGAGAATCTTGGCACCAGCTCCAACGACAACGTTGTCGCGCACAGTCGGATGGCGTTTGCCTCGCTCTTTGCCGGTGCCTCCCAGCGTGACACCCTGGTACAAAGTCACGTCATCGCCTACGATCGAAGTTTCGCCGATAACGACGCCCATTCCGTGATCGATAAATAACCGCCGCCCGACCTGAGCCCCCGGGTGAATTTCGATTCCGGTGAGAAATCGACCCATCTGCGACAACCAGCGTGACCCGAGATAGAAGTGGTGAATCCATAGCCAGTGGGCAATTCTGTGTAGCCACACGGCATGCAAGCCGGAGTAGCAGAGCAAGACTTCAAAGCGCGATCTGGCTGCAGGGTCGCGCTCCAAAACGGTCGTGAGATCTTCAAGAATCGACATCACAAACCGGGGCATGTCACACCGCCACGGCTGTCATTTGCAATGCCTCGCTGCGCAGCTCATCAAACAGCACACTACTGAGATAGCGCTCGCCAGAGTCTGGCAGCACGACCACAATCAATTTTTCGGAATTTTCACTGCGAAGTGCTATCTCCAACGCCGCCACCACAGCCGCTCCGGATGAGATACCGACTAGAAGCCCTTCTTCTTTAGCCAAACGGCGAGCCATGGAAATGGCATCGTCGTTGTTCACGGTTATGATTTCGTCGATATAGTCTGTGCGCAGAATGCTGGGCACGAACCCGGCACCGATTCCTTGAATTTTGTGGGGCGCGGGCTGGCCTCCTGAGAGCACCGGGCTATTGCTCGGCTCGACGGCGACGGCCCTAAAAGTGGGTTTTCTCGGCTTGATGTACTGGGAGACACCTGTGATCGTGCCACCGGTACCGACGCCCGAAACGAGAATATCGACCTGACCTTCAGTGTCATCCCATATTTCCGGGCCAGTGGTCTCGAGATGGATCTTGGGATTTGCGGGGTTGTCGAATTGCTGGAGCATGTAGCCATTTGGATGGGCGGCAAGTAGCCCCTCAGCTTTGGCGATCGCGCCTTTCATTCCTTTGGGACCGGGTGTGAGAACGATTTCCGCACCGAAAGCTCGCAGCAGCACACGCCGCTCGATGCTCATGGTGTCGGGCATTGTCAGAATGAGCTTGTATCCTTTGATCGCCGCGACAAAAGCCAAGCCAATTCCCGTGTTTCCGCTGGTAGGTTCGATGAGCACGGTACGGCCTGGTTGAATCCTTCCGGCCCGCTCGGCCTCTTCGATCATGCTGACTCCAATGCGGTCCTTTACGCTGGCACATGGGTTGAAGCTTTCCAGTTTAGCCACGATTGTGGCGGAGCAGCCGCTGGTGACCTTGTGAAGACGCACGAGCGGCGTCTTGCCAATCAGTTCTGTCACGTCCTTCGAGATCTTCATGTGGGCTCCGTGTGTTTCTGGCATACGTGTGGGAATTCCGAAAAAGCTGGCCTAGTTACAACAACAATGGAAGGCGAGAACTCTTTGCGCGGTGACGCCCATGCTGCCAGACGCGCTTAAACGGATTTTGATCACAGCGCTACTCATGGCAATTTGATAGCGCACGCACAGACTAATGTGCAGTGACACAGATCACAGCGAAAAACGGGTGAAGGTAACCATCTCTGCGAGGCCGTGAACGACTCGATTGCATCAAATCCGCCCCAGTGACCTGCAGCACAAACGCTTTGTAATGAAGTCACATACGACTTTAGAAGCAACGGTAACCGGCAATTCGACAGAGGCGGCATGGCCTATCTCATCGATCGGGGAAAATGCGAAAAGGGCGATAACTGCCCTGAGGCGTCCCGGTTGGGGCTATCGAAAAGAACGAAGACGGCTCTTTCGTCGTGAAGGTTGACGAGTGCACCAATTGCGGAGCCTGCGAATCAGTATGCGATGGCTCAGCTATTCATCGCGCAGCATAATTTGCTGGGTGTAGTTGCTAGGCCCGCCGTAACTGCCGCCACAATCTGGTAATTTCCTCACGCAAGAACAAAAAGCAGATTCTGACCCGCTTGATCGTACTCGTCTGTGGGTTTTCGCTAGTGCGTAGGGGAGCATGTTCGGAAAGCTGTGTTATAGTCCCGCCAGTTTGACGCCCCGGCAGCGGAAAGACAATCAAGCAAGGAGGAACCTACATGGCCAGCGCCGCCCATCTTGGGCCTCTTCGGGTTGCTCTCGTAGTGATCGGCATTGTATTTATCTTTGGTATATATCCACTGACTATCCTCTGGCCATCCGGTTGGACCTGGCACATGAGCGGCCATTCCACGTACCTACAAATGATTTTGGGCATTTACGCAACTCTTGGTGTTTTCCTGCTCCTGGCGGTGCGAAACCCGCTTAAGCATTTGAGCCTGATTTGGTTCACCGTTTGGTCAAGCTTCGTTCATGGGGGAATCATGGCCGTGCAGTCGTTGGTTTACCCCGAGCATCGTGGCCATTTACTCGGGGATGTACCCGCTTTGTTGCTGATAGCCGTTGTGCTGACATTGCTCACGCCTCGTGGGGAGGGAGCTGTGGCGTAATTAGTTCGGCGCGCTTTGCGTGATGGGCGAATAGCGACGATGCATACTCCAGGATGGGCCGCATATCAGCCGAAAGAACATCTCCTTCGTATATCTCGAGGTAATCGATGTGGCGGCCGGAGTTGTTCGGCGCCATCCCTTTATCAATCGACTTTCATAAGGCCAAGGGAGGATCACCTTCCACGCCCATGATTTGGTTACGACGGGGCCTTGGGAGCTTCCGCGCATTTCGTACACTTTTGCATTTTCTTCGCTTCGACGATCGCGCGCAATGCCCCCCAACGTGTTTGGGACTTAGGGAGTCTCCTCTCGGATCACAGCCACTAACTTGGCGGTGCCAGACTCCGCCGGAGTGTGCCTTGCATCCGCTCACCTCTCCGGGATTCAACGCGCGTAAGGTTTAGGCTGGGTGGAGGGTCTGTCGCTGGTCAATCTGCACCAGATCGTGTGCATTGGCAGAAGGAACAACGCCGCGTGCGAGCATTCCCGCCGTGAAGATGCCAGTGCGCAGAAAGGACTTCTCACAATCGGCCGAAGATGGTCCACGCATGTTGCCTTCCATGTAGGCGAGACCCGGGCAGCGGGTACAGGTGCCGAGGTGGGCGCAGGACGAGCATGTGGGCAGGTCTTTCCCGCGAATCGACCGAACTTCACGCAGCTGCGATGAATTTTTCCAGATATTCAGAAAGGACTCTTTTCGCACATTGCCGCAGGGCAGAGGGAACTGTACGCAAGGATAGACATCGCCGTACGGAGAAATGTAGCAAGCGGTGTGTCCCGCGCTACAGGGAAAACCTCCGCGCGTCTCGTCGTCGACCGGTGGAGGTGGAGCACAGAACGCGTCTACATCTCCCACTAGATTCGAGTCTCGAAATAAGCTTCTCACTTCGTTTGCCGCAATCCGGAGCCGTAACGGGGAACGGTCTCCATCCAACATCGGCGTGATAGTAGGATCCAGGGTGAATTGAGCGCCCAGTTCAGCGGCCAAAGCGCGAACGCCTGCGCTGTCTTGAAAGTTTGATTTCATAAGAACGTTCGCGACGGTTACCTTTAGGCCCTGCCCTTTCAGGAAACGAATCGCTGCCATGGTGCGTAGAAGCGAACCTGGCACCTTCGTGATCGCGTCATGTACCTCGGGCCGATCGGAATACACGCTGATCTGAACCTGTTCGACTCCGAGCGACCAAAGCTTTCGCGCTTCTCGCTCCTTGATTAGGATCGCATTCGTCTTCAGTTTGACGTTGAAACCGAGTGATCGAGCGACCTCTAGGATTTCAAAGCAGTCGCGACGCACGAGTGGTTCACCACCACTGACCGCCAGGAAAAAAACTCCCGACTGCTCAAGTTGACCGAGAAGGCTACGAATTTCGGATGTCGTCATCTCGCCGTGGTCATCATGCTCCAGATAACAGTGTTCACACCGCTCGTTGCAGCGATAGGTGACGTCTAGATGCACACTCAACGGCACGCCCAGGCGCAGCGCCTTGTGGTTGAGTCGCTCCATTAAGCTCATGGTTTGTCAGGGTCGCCGGATCTGGCGACAGGTTTGTCGGACATCATCAGAATTCTGTGTGATGCAAGTTCGTTGACGAACGCCTCCGCGTCGCGATAGGCCACGTCCGGGTCGACATCGAATTCCTCGCAAATGAGTCCTCGGACGATCTCCGATAACGGAGTGCGGCCGTCAGCCGCTTGCCAAATCACAGTCGCCACTGTATTGAGATTAAACAGCGTGGAGTCCAAGGCAGACATGATGATCATCTCGCCATCGAGCAACCGCCACGCAACCTTTTCGCTCCGAGCGATGTATTTCTCGTTCATCCGACCAGTTCCCAGATGCGCGCATCGGGCCGGAAGGCGAGTCGCGCTGTGTGGACGCGAGACACAAATGCCACTGCCGAGTCGAACACGGCCCGCCCCAGGTCGGCGTCCTCCGCGAAAAACAGAATGTGACGTAGCAACGCTCTCGCCGCATCACGCGGGCAAATCGGCTGGATGTTGTTGGCAGGCGCTTGTTCTAGGAAAAAGACCGTATCAAGTGGAGCGGAAAGATTCGCGCCCGAGCGCGCGAGTTCCCCGGCAAAAGGGGTTCCGTACGCCTCGTATCCCTGACCAACCCGCCGGACGTAGGAGACCTCGTCGGTAAGAACCGTGGCATCGGAGGGCGCAAGGCGGACGATCGTGGTCTTGCCGGCCCCCGATACGCCCGCAAAAAGGAAGGCGCGGCCCTTTCGTACAGCGCTTGCGGCATGCAGTAGAAAGCCACCTTTCATCGCCAGCAACAGAGAGTGCGTGATCCGCAGCACCGAATCCAGGGAGTAGGGGTTACAGCTTTGACGTATCCACCCCACACGGCGACGCATGTCCAGTTCTGCCCGGAAGTCTCCCCGCTCGAGGGACCATGCGGAACCAATCCTGAAAACCCTGGCGTCCTGATCGCCTCGGTACGCGTCGCCTGAGGTCAACTGAATCTTGAAATGACATGCCGGCCGAGCCGCAGGACTTAAGAATCCGGCGTAGCGCTCCTCGATGAGTCTTCGCAAGCCAGGATTGTTGGTCTTGAGCTGGATGGGAATACCACCGATCTGGACGATAAGCTCCTCCGATCCCGTGTGGAGCGGCCCCTGAGGGCTAAGTTGCGGGACAGCCGTCGACATTAAGCACACTCCGTTCTTACTACGTCTGATTCTTTCGGCGTTTCCCGGGCCAGCATACTGTGCCAACCGAGCAGGAGTACGGACGCAACATTCAAACGGCGCACCATCGATCGCAGCGCTCGTTGACCGAGCCCCCTTTTTCGGTCGAGTCTCAACGGCTTTCCGCGGCGCAGGATTGAAGTGACGCGACCGAGAAGCTCGTGGGCCGGAAGCGGCAGGTCGTCTTCGAGCAGAGCGTCGCCGCGTAAGATGTACCGGGTATCCGGTCTCTCTCCCGAAATAGCTACAATTCGATGGACGCAAAACTCGCCGCCGCGGCGGCAAAGAACAATTTCGCCACGGCTAGGGATTGCGGAGCCAAAGGATTCGACGGTCAGACAGTCGCCAGGATAAATCGACGGCAGCATGCTGGTGCCGTAGGCAACAAATCGCAATGCGGAGAATCGCTGCAAAATCTCCGCCGCAAGTTCGCGCTTGAGCGCATCGCGCGGCCGTGCCGCTATTTTCATCAACGCCACTGGGTTCAAGAATTTTTCCGATTGAAGTGACATTGCCTGTGAGTTGGCGAAATCTTTCCGCACGTCAGGGCCATTGTTTCGAAAATGCGTTCGTGCTCGAAGGAGGGTTTCTGGTAGGATTTTTTCCGTTTCTCGCCGGCGGCTGTAGCGTCTTTGTTGATCGAGATCCTCTTTGCTTCGTGACTTGCTTGCGACCCGTTTGAGTCGGGTTCACCGGTCATCGGTTTGCCTCGGGGTCGTATTCGCTCTCGCGCCCTGGACGAATCTACGAACCCCGTCCGTTTCTTTGGTCCTTTGTTCCGACGGCACAGGTTGAGACGGTCGGCTATCGGCAGACATTTTTCCGGAATCAACGTAGCTTGTAGGGAGCCCTCTATCAATCAGGAAATGCCCACAGCGTGCAAAAGCGTAACCATTGATCCGATGTGCCTTGAGCAGTCTGGAGCTTAGGGAGCAGATTGCGAGACTTGAATGGCGCATCCGCTGCTGCCGCCCGAGGTCGGGCAAGTCTGGTTCGCGAGCGCTGAAAAGTAGATGTTTGATTCTCCGGGGGCGGCCCCCGAGTTATCCACGACGATTCCGCTCGCACCCCCGGCGGCGGGCGATGATCCTGTCGGTGGTGTTAGAGCCGATATGGAGCCACTCGTCACGTTGAATCCCACCACACAGCCGATAAAGAGGCTCGGCACTGCGCCACACCCAGAGGAGTTGCTGAAGGCGGCCGTGCTCAGAAATAGGTAGTCCGTGCCACTGTTGAAAAACTCGGTGATGTTGAGCCCTGCCGCGTAGTAGCCGTAGGTGTAGTTCCGAGCCACCACTGGACCCACTACGGATGTCGTACTCATGACGTTCGCAGTAATCGATATCTGGTACAAGGCGTTGTTTGCTGCGCCCGTGTTTCCCACCACATACAAGTGACCCGTAGGGCTTGCGCCATTGGCGGAAGTCAGGTACGCGTTATCGAATGCCCCGATCAGCAGGAACTCAAACCCTGGACCGACCGTTGCCTCGGTGCCGCTCGCACCTGTTGAAAAGCTCGTTGAAAGTTGAAAGACGGCGGCGCAAGGTGTAGCCGTTCCGCAACGGGTCAAAGCTCCACTTTCGCCATCCGAACCCACAGGCACATAGAGCTCGCCAGCGGACTGGTCCAGAAGCGGCGTGTCCACGATGCCGAAGTTGTAATCCAATTGCGCAGATCTAGCCTTGAGAGCTCCCGTCGAGGAATCGTAGGAATAGAGAAATCCGCAAGGGGCGTTGGAGGGGAAGGCCGAAGGCGTGCAGGGGGAGTCCACTGTCAGGGTGTAATCGCCCACAAACACGTTGCCCGTAACTGAATCGCGAATGGGACCGCTCAGTGGTGACGCACTCACCGTCACGGGCCAACCTCCGGATGTCACTTCGGCGGGCGATCCCGCAAAAACTCCTGTGAACTTGTGAAGCACGCCGTTGTCATCGCCCACCCAGAGCGCATCTAGGCCGTAGTCGTACCAAACCGAGGATCCGCTGTCGTTTGCGCCTCCGCTGAAACTAATGCTGAACATGCAGGGTGCTGTGCAGGAACGATAGGCGCTGCCAGAAGATTGGCTTGCAAGCGTGGTGGGTGCGGTGAGCGTTCCGCTTGCGGACCATTTCAAAACGACGAGGCTCGCCCCACCGGCGCCGTCCTGCACGAACGCAAGCTGTGTTCCATCGAGTGAAAGCACGGGAGATGTAAGAATCGAGTTGCCGGTACCTGTGTTGAAGGCCCAGCTTACTTTCGGGATGCTGCCGCTACATGTGCCCGCATAGAGATTCGTGTAGGCGATGATCGTGGCTTGCGCAGCACTCCCGGCCAGACCTGTGTTGTACGCAACCCAGTCTGTGCAGCTTTCCGTCGAGGTCGAGAACGCGTATTTGGCGGGATAATTTCCGAGTCCCAGACCTCCCCCACTTCCCAGTGTTTCACTCCAGTCCGCCTTCACTCCGTTGTGGTGCCACCTGCCCCGCGCGAAAGAAAATCCGGACCGAACGTCGAAGTCAGGACTCTGGTCGGTTTCCTGATTGTTGTCGGTTCGCGGAAGCGCGGTTTTTGCCTTCGCTAAACCTCGAGGAAGTTGCGCAGGCGCGGTTGATAGGATGCGTGCGTCGTCCAGCGCTTCCTCAGGTGAGGTACCCGCTTTCACGTCGCTGTCGGCGCCGAAATCATCCTGATCTGTCGTTGCCTCCGTGCGCCAAGCCGCCATCCGTTTTGCTCGTGCGAGTTGATACCGTGGGTCGGTGACTATTTTCAGCCACCGATCGTAAGTCCCGTTTTGAATGGCTTCGACAGCCGTGCCTGCATCGCCGAACACGGCGTGATGATGGGTCCAATCCTCAAGGACGCCCTGAGACGGGCGATTTTGGCCAACAGTCGGCAGGGCTACGACAATCGCGAAAAAGGCTGCGATGGCGAACACTCGGCAGGGTCTGTCTGCGCTATTCATAACATCTACCAAGCACTGCTGAAGACTAGGTTATAGGCGTTGACGCTGCCGATACCGGTTGCAAAGTCCCATCCCGGTGTAGCCCCGTAGGTGGGCTGATAGGTCGAAGCGATTGTGCCGATGACGGGTGAGACTGAGCAGGTGGCTCCCGTCCCTCCGCCCCCCGTGAGGGTGCAAGATGCGCCTCCGGCGTAACCAGCTCCGGCCGCGCCGATCGTCACAGAATGGACGGAACCGCCGGCGACAGCGGCAGTGCAGGTTGCTTGGGCTCCGCCCGCCCAAAGGATTCCGCCACTCGGGGACAAATACTCGTTCAGATTGCTAGGAGCGCCGATCGTGCAGGTCGGTGCGCCCGTATAACCAGAACCACCGGCGGTCACTGTGCCGGTCGTCAGCGCCTGCGTGCCGAGCGCGCCGATCGTGCCTGAAGGCAGATAGCAGCCGACGCCAAATGCGTCGTTGGCTCCGTTGTACCTGCAGTCCACATCATTGTCGCCTTGCGTGACGTCATAGAAGACGCAGGATGAGGCCGATCCCTTTTGCGGAGGCTGGTTGATCGAATAACACGCCGCATTGCCAGTGGATCCGAACTCCGCCTTTGCAATCGAATAATAAGTGGGGTTAGGGTTGCCCGCGCGGATTCCCCATTTCTCATTCACGAGCGCTTGAATCGCAGCCATCGTTGGTGCACCAATCGAGGTTCCTCCAAAGCCACTCCAGGTGTCCGGTGCGCCGGAGCATGATGTCCCTTGGTTGGCCGCGTCGGAGAAACAGATTACGACGTAGTGTCCCCAAAGGCCGTTGGCAGCAAACAGCGATACGTCGGGAACATCCCTGACTCCGTCCGCCGGATTTCCGAAAATTCCCGATTGCCAAGCAGGCTTGGCATATCCCGTGCAGCTTCCGTCCGCAACGGCATAGAAAACCTGGTCCGATCCGCCTCCCCCCGTGGCGCAGTTGCTCGGGCCGCCGGATCCCGCCGCGGTGCTTTGGTAGGTCGAGATCGAACACAGTCCAGCCGAGCCGTAGCCGGTGGCATACCCGAGGTAGTTGTAAAGCAGGTAGCCTGCGCACGAATCGTTCCAGGGAATTTCGGGAATGTATGATTTCGCCGAACTGTCTGTCCCCGTGTTGGTCGAATTCCAATAGGTGCTCAACGGCGTTGCGGGTGAGCCCATCTTGGCATTGTATGTATCCTCAAAATCCGTGCCGCCTACCGAGACGTTGTAGACCGTCTCACCCCACCCGGTTACCCCAAGGCCCGGATATGCGTAATTCGCACCCCCGCGGAATAGAGGTGCACAGGAAGAGGCGCCTGAGTCACCGGCAGAAACGAAAATGGAGACCCCCGCAGCGGCCCCCGTCTGAAACGCAGAACTAAATGCTGCGTTGGAGGCTGCACCATTGACCGTTTCGCATTCACCGTAGCTCATGCTGATAATAGGCGGCGGCGTGGCGCTGTTAATGAGATTTTCGATGGCGAGAAGTCCGCCAAAGGTGACGGTGTCACTGCAGCTTGCGACTTCAATCGTGGCGTTGGGCGCGATAGCGCTGGCCACTTCCGCGTCAATATCCGCTTCTCCGTCGGCCGCATTGGTCCCAGGATCGGTGCAGCTATTGCTTCCGCTTGGATGAATCGTCGTGACCGTGCCCGTGTATTTGCTGAGAAAGGTGCTCCGATATGTCGCGACGTCGGTGCTGTAAGTGTCGCTGTCCTCGACCACGACGATGGTCTGGCCAGTGCCGTTTAGCCCCAACCGAAAAAGGGGGTCCAGGTTGTAGATCACTTGAAAATCAGCAGGCGTGAGCGCATAGCAAGTCCCTACTGCCGGTGCACCAGTACATCCGGCGAACGTGTAGTTGGTCCGAGGTTGATTCATCGCCCGGGGCCTGAAGTTGTGCATGGAAACGATGCCCACGACCAGAGGCGCGAGCGCCGCTGGAATTTGTGGATCCCTCATATTTGCGTAATGCGATTCACCGCGAACATCGAGATTGTGGATTTCCGTGTGAAAGGCCTCTCGGACTTGGCCCGCAGTGCCGGAGATATCCATCACCATACCGGTCGCATAAACTTCGTTCACGGTAAAGCCATGCGACTCGAGCCAAGCCTGCAGCTTGTCCAGGTCCGCCTGCGCGGGTCCATAGAGTTGGCCTTGTTCGGCGGGCGGAAGCCAGTGCCGGAAATTCAGCGATGTCTTGTCCGTGAGCTGATCGATGAACTGCTCGAACTCCTGCTCGAGCTCCGCAGGTCGCCGCAACTGGAGGAGCATGTGCGTTACAGGAAATTGGTCGTCCACCCGCCCACGGTCATTTGCTGGGTCGAGTGCTTCCGGGCGTGTGTTGCCTCTGAGTGTAACGAGCTTATGGTCGTCAATATTCTCTCTAATGAGAGTGCGCGCGCGCTGACCAATTTGCGCCGCTGGAAGGGTGGTAAATCGGTTGGCCAGTGCGAAGGGCAGTACGGCAAACGCTGCGCCGGCCAGCCCAAGCCTTCCGATCATTGACCTCTTGTCGTGGAGCAAGCGGTCCTCCTGAAGACGATAATTCTCGTTTGCGCTTGCGCTTGTCACAACGCAAGTAGCGTCAGAAGCCCTTGAGTCAACAGCTGGAAGAAAGTCATGCGCCTCGACAGCGGACCGGCGTCAGAGTTGAAGTTCAAGGCCTTAACAACATGATAGTGAGAAATTCGCTTGAGAGGAGAGGCGAGATCGACAACAAATATTTACTCTTCGGAACGCGCTTCTGCTGCGCTGTGCCGTGCAGCGCCACCGGCTCCCTGGGCTGCCCAGCAGGAGTTTCGGTCGTGGCAATTTGTGGTAGCCGTGAGGATTTCGTGCAACGAAGCTTTTTTGTCGCTCGAAAGTGAGGAGAAGGTGTTGCGCAACTCATCAGGATCGCTAACGAGGTCGTGGTACTCCTTCTCGCCGTCCGCATACTCGACGTAAAGAGCAGTTTGCGAGCGGATGGCTTCGTAGGTGGTCGGGTTTCCGCTGCGCGCGCTGGGCATATCCGGATCGCTGGGCTCCCGAACCGGCCCATGATGCTCGACTAATGTGACACTGCGCCACGTGCTGACGCTGTCGCCGTGGAGCAAGGGCACAAGGCTCGCGCCGTCTACGTTCGCGGAAGCTGTCGCAGCGGCAAGCTCGGTGAAGGTCGGGCACAGGTCGATGTTCTCGGCGATTTCCCCAATCGTGCGTCCGCTGGGAACGCGAGGGCCTGTGACAACCAGCGGGACATGGATGTCGGTATCGTAGGCGGTCATCTTCCCTGGCATCAAGCGGTATTCGCCCATGTGATAGCCGTTATCCGAGCTGAAGAAGAAGTAGGTGTTTTGCGCTTGGCCAATGGCGGCGACCGCGGCTTGCAATTCGCCAATCATCTTGTCTACAGCTAATACGGATTGGGCGCGTTTGCGAAAATCCCTGTCGATGCTCTCCATATCGGCTTCGGTGAGTGCGGGATGTGCGGCCAGCCAGTGGGGAGCGTCGGCATCGTGCGGGGCGTTGTAAGCCGGTGAGCGGGGAGCGCGCAGACCGGGGAAGGCGTTGGCGTCGCGGGGGGCGGGCGTGTAAGGAGCGTGCGGCGCGAATGTTGCAATTTCGATGAAGAAAGGCTGGCCCCTATTCTGCTCGATAAAGCGAACGCCTAGATCGGATACGACGTCGGTTAGGTAATCCTCAGGTTTAAAGCCGTGCTGGACGAGCTGGCCGTCCTGGTTAAAGACATAACGAAACTCGAGATAGCCGTTGCCTGCGACCACCCAGGTGTTCCATCCGGGAGGGATCGGGTGATGCTGCATGGGCTCGTATCCGTTCAGGTACTTGCCCAGAAATGCCGTGCGATATCCGGCCGCAGAAAATGAAGTGGCAAAGGTGGACTGTTCATTCCCGCGCGCGCGAAAAACGAGGTAACCGCCGTCCTTGCCTACGTTCTTAAAGACGCCCGTGTCATGCGGGTAGCGACCTGTGAAGATGGAGGAGCGCGAAGGGCAGCAAAGTGAATCGGTCACGAAATAGTTGGCGAAGGTCACGCCGTTTTTCTGCATTTCCAGAACGTGAGGCATGAATTGCACGAGATTCATCGAAAGATCGTCGGTGAGGACGAAAACGATGTTGGGGCTGCCGGGCGCGGCGGCGTGCGCGGGCGAGGGTGGGGCAGGCGGAGGAGGCTGCTCGGTTAGTTCGGGCTGCGCCGGTTGTGGTTGGCCAAATCCAGGGTTCCTCGCCTTGCATGCGGCGATCAGCTGGGCATCGACTTCGGGCAAAGGCCTGCTGGCTTTGTGTTCCGCAGCCCGTCCCTGCATGATGGGCTGAACACAATCGACCTGAAGTCCGTTTCCCGACTTTGCCCCGCCCTGAACAAAGCCCGCGCCTTCACAGGAAGCGATGATCTGAGCGCAAGGCCCCTGGGCTTGGGATGCCCGGGAAGCCGAGGTTGCTCCTAAGCCGATGACTAGAATAACGAGCGCACCTAGCGCGATCGCCAGCCATTTGTGGTAGGTCATCCGCACTCCTGGAACAAGCGCTCGACATTCTTTGAACTTGAAACCTAAGCGCGCGAGGGAAACAAAACGTTTTCGATCGCGATGCGTGCCTGGCGGTTGGGATCTCTCTCGATTTTGCTCTCCGTGTTGATAATCATTACGTTGCGGTCCACGGCCGAATAGGGTAGCCAGTGCGGAAAGCCCTTCGAGTCAGGGGTGCCATTGGCCGCAAAGGCAGCCCAGGCGCCACTCACACGCTTAGCAAGTGGAAATATGTCGGAGCCACTGCCTGTGAGTTTCTCAACCAGCGGATCTCCCACGTTATCGAAGACGAAGGGTATTTCGATTGTGTGTGGTGACTTCAACCGGCCGCCGAGGATGGGTGTTTCCCATGTAAATTCGTAAACATACGTGGCGGCCTTCCTCAACGCCGCCCTGCGTTCCCCCATTTTGGCCGTGAAGGCCACCGTCGGATACGCGGTCGCGATCAAGAAATAGAGGCCGGACGGATTCTCCTGCGGGTAGTCCATGCGAAATGCGCGAAGTGCCTCTTCGGCATGATCGCCCAGCAGCGACTGGACGCGCTGCTGAAGACCCGTTTCATCGAGCGAGAATAAGCTCGGGTCACCTGCCGCGAACAACGTCAACTCCGTGCGGTTGAAACCGATAAGGAGCGGAATGTCTGCGGACACCTCGGGCGCCACGGGATCGAACGGATTTTGGGGCAGTGAAACGCCGTCCACGACCGGCGAGAAGCCCTGAATCATGCCGGGAACGAATGGTCCCAACTTGCGGTTGACGGCACCCTGGGCCGCCAAGATTTGTTCGAGCGGCATCGTCTGAATGTCTGCGACTCGATCCGCCCTCACGCCCAGCTCGGCAAGCAACATATCCGCCACCTTCGTGGCGTGGTCGAGGGCGTTCATCCTGACCCCTGGGCCGCTTTCGACCACCGCGCGATGAAAGAGTCCCTTACCTGCCGGCATCGCTAAGAGCGCCGAGACTTTCTGGCCTCCGCCGGACTCTCCAAAGATCAATACTCTGCTGGAATCGCCGCCGAAATCAGCGATATGGTCCCGCACCCAAGCAAGGGCGGCAACGATATCCAACATGCCGACGTTTCCCGAGGCTGCGAAGGCTTCACTTCCTGTGTGGCCTAGGTAGGTGTAGCCCAAAGCGCCCAAGCGGTGATTGATGGTCACGACTACGATATCGCCCCGACGTGCGAGGTTTGCGCCGTCATACAGTGGGGCGGAACCGGAGCCCGAAGTGAAAGCACCGCCGTGGCACCAGAGCATGACCGGCCGTTTGCCGTTGTCCTTGAGGCCCGGCGTCCAGACGTTGAGAACTAGGCAATCCTCGCCTTCGCCTGTTCCAGAAGGATTCTGTGCGGATGCCAAGAAGTCCATGCCCGCCAAGATGCTGGGCGCGCCGGGTATGGTTTGGGGTGCGGAGTGTCCGTACTGAAGTGCATCGCGCACCCCTTTCCAAGGTTCCGGCTTCGCTGGGGGCATGAAGCGATTCTTTTCGCTCGTCGGAGCGCCGTAGGGAATGCCTTTGAAGATGTGGATTCCGTTTGTGGTGGTGCCGCGAACCTTGCCAGCGGCAGTTTCCACAATTGGCTGTGGCGCAGACGGGGTGCCCGCCGCACAGGCGGTAGTCTCAAATATTCCACCCGACAGTTTGTTCACAAGCGCGGCACCTCCTCCGAGGATCGAGCTCTTCAGCAGAACGCGGCGATCTACCGCAAGACTCTGCCGATGTCCTTCTGCCATAAGATCCCCCTGCCACAGCGGTCCCCGAATCTCATACTAGGACTCTGGCGGCCAATATACCTCAGCTGACGTTGCGATCGGGATGGTCGTCGCGTCAACTTGGCTGTGGGTGCGAACCTATCCGCTGTCAGCCGACGACGCGTCGGATCCCATCGTGGAACGTTAGAAAAAAGGCCGCTCCTCGAAGATGGGAGCTGGAAGAAACGAGAAGCCCATCACGAAGCGCCCTGCGACGCGATTCCGTCGCAGGGTCAATCTCCCGCCGTTTTCGACTGTTTCATCGCTTGCTGCATCTGCGCCATCATTTGCCGCATGGCCTCGCCCGAACCCGGTGCACGCTTTTCACGCCACGCCTCAAAACGGTTCACGTGCTTTTCTAGACTTGCGTATTGAAACGGGTTCTTGCTCCTCTCACGCATCGCGGGTACCAAGTCTTTGATGCGCCCCCAGACCGCCCACTGTTCGCCGGTGTTCTCAAAGAAGAAATCCTCGTCGATCAGCCCGCGGTTCACCATGCTCGCCGCCATCTCCCAATAGCTGATCACCATGCGCACGGACGCATTCCCGGCGCTGCCCGGCGGCGCTTGCTTCGCCATATCTTCGAGCGAGGTCGGGTGAAAGTTCGCGAAGTACCACTCCCGGGCCTCGCGCATCCGAGGTTCCCTGCGCAGTTCATACAAGCGAAGCAGAAGATTTGCCTGTTCGTGCGTTACGTCTCCCATAATTCCTCCGTGTGAATGATCATGCTCAATTTTGCAGGCCGCTTCCCTTTGCTACAACGATTCGATAGGCGCAGCAGCCCCTTGCAGTTGAACTTGGTGCGCTTGCCGCAACGGAATACGCGACTCCTCGAAGCCAAGCTTGATGCGCCGCCGCAGCTCTCTCGCTACGTCATCTTTCCGATTGAGTGCGGTGCGGACCTGCAGGCGAAGAACCGTTCCATCCAGCGAGAGCGATTCTACGCCGAGAACGCGCGGACCATCCAGCAACGCTAGAGACCAGTCGGCGTCGTTGCGAAAATCTCCGGCGATTTTTTCCAGTGTTGCCAGTGCTCGGCCAACCATTTCATCCGACGGCACAGTGACGTCGACAAATGTCTGGGACCAATCGCGACTCAAATTTGCGATCTGACCCACCAGCGAGTTGGGTATTGTGACTATCGCCCCAGCCGCATTGCGGAGTACCGTCCGGCGCAGAGTGAGATGCTCAACGCGCCCGGTCTCCCCATTGAGCTGTATAAGATCTCCGACCACGAATTGGTCTTCGAAGACGATGAAGAAGCCGTTGATCAAGTCTTTAACCAAAGTCTGTGCGCCAAAACCGAAGGCGAGGCTGGCCACCGCCGCGGTCGCTGCTACCGGTGTCACATTGAAACCGAACTCGGGGAGTGCCGTGAGAAACGCCACCGCGAAGATGAGGGCGCTGCCAACGCTATAGAGCAGGCCGGCCATCGTGCGCGTTTGCTGCTCGCGCATTTGCGCTCCTCGCCCCTGCCCTTTGGCGATTTGCACCAGGCGGGTCGTAAGGACTTTCAGAATTCGCGTCATGACGAGCGCAATGGCCGCTATGATCAAGATGCGCGCGCCGCGCGTCCCCGCGATTTGAAGCCAATGTTGAAGCGAATCCATGATTGGATACGAGGAGCGGAATTATACCATCCGCGCCCATCGCCGAGCGGTGCGAGCAGTTCACCTCAGTGCAACGCAGAGCGGGACATCATCCAGATGTTGCCTGTATTCTCGACTAGCACCAACGCGATGCGACCGCCCGCTGCTGACCAACCTCCCTGCTGATAGGCCAAGCGCCCATGAAAATGCTGCACCGCGAAGGGCTCGCCGATCGGCCGGCGCGAACGAGGGTCGAGCCTCTGCCCCCACAGGCAGTTATGGCCGTCCCTTCTGGAGGTGAAGTAAAGCGTCTTCCCGTCGGGCGACCAGTTGGCCCAATCCTGAGCCTGCGCAGGGGAAATCTTAATCCAGGCGCTTTCGGGAACCGGCTTTGGCCCATCGATGGGCGCGACGGCGATGTATCCGCGATTGGGCTCCGTCCGAACCGTGAAACTGATCCAGCGACTGTCGGGCGAGAACCGGCCGTACAGCACGGAGTAATTGGGATGCTCCAGCAATGGCGTCTGCCGATGCGACGCCAGATCGAGCAGATTGATCCGGTACGGATCGCCGCCAAACACCAGCACGGTCTTCTCGTCGCGCGACCAGTCGGTAGCACGCAGGCATCCTTCGCACAACTTCTCCGGCGTCCCGCCCGGAGCGGACGCGTATACGACCCTCTTCTCGTTTTCGAACACTGAATAGGCGACTCGGCTGCCGGATGGGTTGATCACCGGATAGAGTTGAACCAGCGATGAGCTCGAGACAATGGACTCCTTCCCGCTTACCAGGTCGCGAGTCCAGATGTTAAGCTGGCCCGACTGATTGGAAGAGAACGCCAGGTACCGGCCGTTGCTCGAAAGCGACGGATAACCGCGGTCGGCGGGACCCTGTGTAGTTCGCTCCAGCACTCCCCTGACGCCCCCGCGATCCAGATCGAAGGCCAGCGACCAAACGTCCGTTGTCGACTGCATACTCGTGAGCGCCAAAGCGCCCCCGGACGAGCAGGACGCCTCCACTTCGTCACCGGCTCCCGCTGTCAGTCTCCGAAGCGCGCCGTCCACCTTTCCGGTGCGCGGTGAAATGCCGATTTCCCAGAGGTTGTATGGCTGGGCGCTGCGAGTCGAGAACAGGACCGTGTTGGAGGCCGCCGACCAACAGGCTGGGATTGGAAGATACTCCCCAGCGGCAGGGTTGGCTGCTTGCAGTCCAGCGCGACCCATTTCTTCGTATAAGCCGGTCTTTACAGCTTCGCCCCCGCTGAGTGGAATAAACCACCAATCAATGCTGGAGGCATATGCCTTCGCCGACGTGTACCCGATCACGATCAGGTGCTTGCCGTCCGGGGACCAGATGGGATCACGGGCAGCCGTGAAATTCGATCCCACCTGCTGTGGTAGTCCTCCCGCCACTGGAACCACCCAGACTGTGCCACTCCCGGGTACGGCTGGCGCAACTCCCTCGTCGCCAACCCAGTAGGCGACTTGGGAGCCGTCCGGCGAAAATTTCGGATTGAGACCTTCGCGCGCCAGCAGCCGGGCGTCTCCGCCGAAGGCCGGAATCTCATAGATGCCGCCGTCGTCCCGGTCAGACCGAAACACGATCTTCGTCGCATCGGGCGAAAAATCCGGTGTCGTGTTGCCGGCTCCGTCCGAGGTCAAGCGGATCGGCTGGCCGCCGGCGACCTGCTTGACGTAGAGGTCTGGTCCTGCATCCGAGCCGCGATCAGAGGCGTAGGCCACCAGCTTGCCGTCGAGCGACAGCGCCGGCGAGTCCGAGAGTCCGGGATCAGCGGTAAGTCGGGTTAGATTCCAGGGAGGGAGCGAGGGCGGGGGGCGGCGGAGCCACCACCCGGCCACGAGCGCAAGAGCAATGGCTGCGGCGCTCGCGACCCACCACCGAAGAACCGCGCTGGGTCTGGTCTTGACTTCCGCCACGGGCAGCGGCTGCGTTCCCGGCACGAGTTGCTCGGGCGCGCTGAGGGCGATCCGCGCTTCGCCAATGTCGCGCAGGCGCAGTTTGGGATCTTTTTCCAAACACCGCTGCAACAGCTTGCGGATAATGGCGGGCATGTCGGTGGGCAGGGCGTCCCAATCCGGCTCGGTCTTGAGCACACCAGCCAACGCGTCGGAGACAGTCTGGCCGTCGAAGGCTCGCTGGCCAGTGAGCATCTCGTAGAGCAGCACGCCGAACGCCCAGATATCCGCGCGCTTGTCCACTTGCTTGCCTCGCGCCTGCTCAGGACTCATGTACGCCGCCGTGCCAAGAATCACTCCCGTCTGAGTGGGCGTAGCCGTGAGCGTCGGTGAGTCGAAAATGTTGGAGACCGAGCCCTGGGGGTCGAGCGCTTTCGCGAGTCCGAAATCGAGAATCTTCACCGTGCCTTCCGGCGTGACCTTGATGTTGGCAGGTTTCAGGTCACGGTGGACGATTCCACGCTCATGTGCATATTCGAGTGCATCGGCGATCTGTCTTGCCATGCGGATCGCTTCATCGACGGGGATCGGCCCCTGCTTGATGTGGTCCGCCAGAGTTGGCCCTTCCACCAACTGCATCACCAATGCACGAGTGCCGCTGGAGTCCTCGAGATCGTAGATCGCAGCGATGTTGGAATGATCGAGAGAGGCAAGGACCTTGGCCTCACGCTGGAAGCGAGCCATGCGGGCTGCATCCCCGGCGAAGGCTTCGGGCAAAACCTTGATCGCTACGTCACGGCCCAGCTTGGGATCACGGGCGCGGTACACCTCTCCCATTCCGCCCGCACCAATGGCAGAGACAATTTCGTAGGGGCCCAAGTGGGTGCCGGACTGAATGGGCATAGGTCCCCTCCAGTTAGCTGGAATCCGCATAGGGTCGAAAATCACTGCCCCTATGCCGAACTAAAGTTTTGAAGTTTCGGTGGTTCAATCCGGTATCCCAGGTTTCAGTATAAGGTAAGGGAGGGCACTGGTATGCAGGTTTGCCGCTACGCAGACAAAATGTCCCAGAAGGAGGAAGGCATTGTGCCACCCAGCTTCCGGTAGAGCCAGTGCAGCGGCGGCTAACTCAGTGATAGGATTAGACAAGTTGGATACGCGCCCGTAGCTCAGTTGGATAGAGCGTGTGCCTCCGGATTCTTCTCGAACGAAGAATCAATAACTTACACGGAAAATCACTGAGTGATACGAATTGCTACCAAGTGGCCGGATTTCTTGGCTTTATGCTCGCTGAGCGACACTCAGTAGCACTCGGTAAGGCTTGGTGGTGGGCACAAAATTGGGCACAGCGCGTGGCTGATATGGCCCGAGTTGTCCGCCCCAGAGACACGTGATGTCGGTGCCATGCTAGGAGGGCACCGCGGCAATTTTTTTTGAAAATTTCTTGGGGGGGCTCAGGCACTTACTAAACATTATTGTCAGTTGAGAGTCGGCCGTCGGGGGATCTCAAACGCTCAAATCAGGCACCAGGCCAACAATGTGTACCAGCAAATAGTCAATTCTTCTTTCGAATCGGCCAGCTAAAACGGGACTCGAGCGGAGCGCCGAAGGCTTTTCGGATCGTCCACTTTGTGCTGCGAATATTTGCGAGGAAGACCGTCATCTTGATCGCTCTGCGGTTATGCTTCGGGAGACTCATGGACTGCGGATTTAGCAGGCTCACCGCGGCAAGCGTCCTGGCAACGCCGTGCTCCCGTGCATAGCAATTCGCGGCTGCGTTCAGGACGCTATGCACACCACGGCCTCGGAAGCGTGGGATCACGAAAGAATTATACCGAACCGCCTCACCAGGTCGAATAACCCACCTGGTGTCGAAAATCAGCTCCGACAGCTGGGGCCCGCAGGAAATCGCTAACCACATATACCCGACCGGCTGTTCACCCGAAAAGGCAACAGCAACAATATGTCCCTTTGATAAGCGACTAGCCACTTCACCGGGCGCTAATTCGCCCATGGAAGCTATCATCGTGGTTAGGGAATCAGAATCTTCTCCTCTCCCGTAGATTGTTGTCGCCAATTCTTCCCTGGCGTAAGGTTGATCCACATGATTCGAGACGTTAGCCTCGAAGATGTGCCACAGATCCCAGTAAACAAGTGGACGCAACAGCTGGCGAAAGATGACTAACGCAGCGATGAACGGTCCACGCCACCGCAGATGCTCGCGAACCTTGCGCCAACGCGATGTTGGCTGCGTCGTCATGCTCCCTTTCTCAGATGGGGATATCTGTTGCGCCGGGGAACGTCAGGAACGTAACCGCTCAATTGTACACAACGCGTATTGACCACAATTTACTGTTGAACTCTATCCTTACTCAAGAAGTTACGGGCGCAAACCGGCAACTGGTTGGCCAGGACGATCGCAGCGGAAAAACGGCAGAGGCGACAAACAGCTACCGTAACTTCGCGTACTCCGCCTTAGCTTGCTTCAGGATGGGGATGTCGGGATCGGCGTCTTTCCAGAGCGCGAGAAAATCTTGGTACTCGGTTTTGGCCTTGGCGGTGTCGCCTTGCAAGGCGTATGCACGGGCGAGACCAAGATGCGCGAGCGCCGGAGGCTGCGGGGAACCCCAGTCGGCAAGATTTATCGAAGGCACCAACGGACAATGAAGCAAGCTCTGGAATTCCCCGGTTGCCTGCGTGCCTTGGTGTGCCGCAAGGTACGCTTGGCCTCGGAGGTACACGGCGATCATCCCAGTGGCGGGCATCAAGTCATAGGGCGCCGTGGCTTTAAGGCTTTCGATCGCATCCTGCGGATTGCCCTGGCGCAGAGCCACAGCCGCCCGAATCGCCGGAAGATAGTAGTGTTGCGCGAAGGTGCCATTTGGGGCGAGTTGGTTCAAATCCATCGCCATCTTCTTGGCCGCCGCCGCATCATTTGCAAGAGCGAAAGCGACTCCTGTGCGGCCGAGGACGTATGACGGGCTAGCCATCGGGGCTACCTTCATCGCGGTAGTTCTTGCATCCGTTGTGCTTCCCACCAAGGCTTCGAACAGGGCGAGGAATGATCCTGCTGCTGCCGTATTTCCCTTTTGATTCGGTTGCATCTCCGAAGCGTTGACACGTTCAACCGTCTCTCGCAGGCGGGACAGATGGCCTTGATCCGCAGCCACTAACCCATCTACAGCAGGATAGAACCGGCGAGCCAAGGCCTCATTGGCTGACATACCAGCTTGGTCGCCTTTAGCGTGCGCGACGAACCACAACAGCAAAGCGAAGTAGGGACTGTCGACGCGGAGCGCGCGGGCATGATCGATTGTCGCTCGCGCTTCATCTAGACGGTTCAATGCGAGGTACGTTTGTACGACTCCTCCATAGTTTATGGTCGTCGGATTTACCCGGGCCGCCTCTTGTGTGACCGCTAAGCCTTCGTCATATCGCCCGAGAGCTAAGTAGTCAGCGGCCAGCGCGGACACAACCAGTTCGTTGTGCGGATAGGTCTGGTTCGCTTGTTGTAACACCTGAAGAGATTTCTCGAAGTCGCCCGTGACAAAGAGCTCGTAGTTCTTGGAAATGATGAAGTTCTCGAGCTCGCTAACCCGGTCGCGCAGCTCGTACGCTTTTTCGTTACTTTGCTTCGCCCGCGGATCTCCCATGAGACCTTGAGCCGTTCCCAGGAGAGAATAGGCTTCGGCGAAATTGGGATCGAGTGTTACCGCTCGTTGGCAGAACGAAGCTGTCGCAGGCATGTCAAAATTTAAAAACGCCTGGCTGCCCTGGCTGAACGCCTGCAGGGCTTCGAGCGAGGAAGTGGTGGCCTGGTAGAGCGGTACATCGTGGGCCTCGAGCGAGGCAGCCGATTCGCCGAGCTTGGAGCGCAGCTGTGAAGCGGCCTCGTCCAGAGCCTTAAGGACTTTTTCCTTGCCGTCGGCTGTGAACTGTTCTTGCGCAAGCGAGTCGCCTGTGTGGCAATTGACCGCGTTCAGACCGAGCACGTACTGGTTTCCGAGTGCAGAGATCGAACCCTCGATTGTCGCCGTCGCGTTCGTCCGCTGACAAACTTCGCGCGCCAGGTCCTGTGTGAGGCGCGTACCGAGCGGCTTTTCCATCATCTGCAGGGTCGCATTAATCTGGTCGTCTGAAACAAGCTTCAGGAACGGCGTCTGCTCGAGTTGCGCTGAAAGGCCCTGGCGGAGAGTGCCGTCGAACACGGGATCTCCTGTTGTATTCGTGAAATCCGCAACGATGATCGAATCCTTTTCGGTAAGGGCGGCCGTGCGATGAAAGTAAAAGTACGCGCCCGCTGCCAACCCGAGCACGATCACGGCGGCTGAGATTGGAACGGCCCAGAGACGCCATTTCGATCTAGTTGCCACAGGTACAACGGTGCCGGGTCGGGGAGTCTCTGCGCGAAGCTCCTCGGGTACAACAGTGGCCGCCCCTGCAACTGCTGAAGCTGAACGCCCCGAACCCGTGTCGCGCTGCAGACGCTTCAGGTCGGTGCGGATGTCGGACGCATGCTGGTAGCGAAGATTGCGGTCTTTCTCCAGCGCTTTGTTGATTGTGGCTTCCAGCTGTGGCGGCAGGTCCGGATTCAAGCGAACCGGAGCCACCGGCGCGCGGTTCATGATGGCGTCGAAAATCACCGCGGAAGTGTCACCGCGGAAGGGGAGCGATCCCGTGGCCATTTCGTAAAGCACTACGCCAAACGAGAACAGGTCCGTGCGAGCATCCAGCTCTTTCCCACGCGCCTGTTCCGGCGACATATATGCCACCGTTCCCACCGCCGCCCCGGGACTGGTCAGGTGCGCCTCAGGAACTTCGGTGGCTGCCGCGGAGGCGGCGACCGCCAACGGCTCTGGAGTTGGCTTCGGCTGCCCCGTCACCTTCGCTAGTCCGAAATCGAGAATCTTGGCGTGTCCACGGTTGGTGATAAAAATATTTGCCGGCTTAATGTCCCGATGGACGATCCCCCGTGCATGAGCCGCGTCGAGCCCGTCCGCGACCTGCACGCCGAGGTCGAGAATCTCTTCCACGTCCATCGGCTTGCCGCGAATCACGTGTTTGAGCGTCTGCCCTTCAAGCATCTCCATGGCGATAAACGCTCTGCCGTTCTCCTCGCCAATGTCGTAGATGGTGCAAATGTTCGGGTGATTCAAAGCTGAAGCGGCCTGCGCTTCTCTCTGAAAACGCGCTAGCGCTTGCGGATCCTGAGCCACATTGTCCGGTAGGAATTTCAGTGCGACGTTGCGATGGAGGCGAGTGTCCTCGGCCTTGTACACGACACCCATCCCGCCGCCACCGAGTTTCTCGATGATTCGGTAGTGTGAGATGGTCTGGTTAATCATTTGAAGTCCGCGGCCCGGTCAGTCCGGGATGCCGATGCGCTTCACCAGATCGTCGAACCTCGGATCGCCGTGTAATGCGTTAAAGAGCGGGTGGAACTTGAGAAAGACCAGGAAGGTTGCACGTTCTTGAAATGCCCGTTCCAGCCACTCGAACGCCGCGTCCTTGTCTCCGAGGCGTGCATGAACGGCTGCGATCCACCAGGAAGATCCATCACCAACCTTCCAAGCTTTCTCAGCCTCTTCAACAATCTTGCGTGCCTCAACGGTTCTGCCGACCTTGGTGTACGTCGCTGCCACATTCATACGCATGAACATGACCCGTGGGTCCAATGCGAGTGCCTCTGCGCATTTCTCAATCGCCTTCTCGGTTTGACCCGCACAGGCGTACTGCTCGGCGAGCAGCGCATGAATCAGGGAGTCATGCGGATGGATCTCCAATGTCTTACCGAACTGTTCGGCTGCACGGTCGAACGACCCCAGAAAATAAAGCGATAGGCCGAGGTTACGGTTTAGTGTCAAAGAAGACGGGTCCAGCTCGGTGGCACGTTTCGCAGCGGTCAACGCTTCCGCGAACCTCCCCCGCGCCCAAAGCATGGCCATGAGATAGGTGTAGCTGGAAACTGAATCCGGGCTTAGTTCAAGGCCACGCTGTATCTCTCGCTCGGCACCCACGAAATCCCATTCCATCAAACAGACCCAGCCCAGACTGATGTGCGCCGCGCCGAGAGTTTCGTCCAGTTCGAGAGCTTTCCTCGCTGCTGCCTTTCCGGGAGGCATCACTTCGGCCGTCGGCGCTAGCGAGAAAAAGCTCAGGTTGACGTACGCCATCGAGATCCCCGCATAGGCCGCAGCGTACTGAGGATCAATCGCGATGGCCTGCTGACAAAAGGCAATGGCCTTGCGCGCCCCTAAGGGCCACTCATTCTGAACGCAGTGCTGGGCCTTCAACAGCAGGCGATAGGCCTCGTCGTTCTGTGTTGGACGCCTGCTAAGTTTCTTCTTCTCGTCTCCAGTGAGCTGCAACCGTAGCTTCTCGGCAATCTCGGTCGTTAACTCTTCCTGTAAAGCAATCAGGTCTCCCAACTTTCGGCTGTAACGCCCGCCCCAGAGCCGTCCCTGCCGATCCACATCTACTAACTCAACCGACACGATCAGGTCTTCCCCTCGCTGCACCATCCGCCCCGTTAGGACCGCTCTAACTCCTAGCTCGCGCCCTGCCTTCAAAGGATCTACATCTGGCCCTCGATGACGAAAAGCAACTCCTCGGGGGACAATGCGAATCTTCCGAAGCTGCGCCAAAGCGTTCATTAATGTCTCCGCAATCCCGTCGGTCAGATACTCCGTCTCCGGGTCGCCGCTCGCGTTTTCCAGCGGGAGAATCGCCAAGGAATCGATCGCCTTGCTTTGCTTTCCCGTGGAAGATTTCTCTCTACTCTCCATCGGTCGAGCAGAGCCGCGCACCGCGGCAGCCGGTGAAACAGAATGGGGTGATCCAATGTCCCGCCGCAGTCGCTGCAAGTCCGCCCGCATCTCCGAGGCATGCTGATACCGCAGCGTGCGATCCTTCTCCAGCGCTTTGTTCAGGATGCGCTCCAGCTCCTGCGGCAGATCCGGATTCAACCGTACCGGCGATGCGGGGGCCTTATTCAGAATCCCGTCGAAGATCATCCCCGATGTGGCCCCCGAAAACGCCTGCCGCCCCGTGGCCGCCTCGTACAGTACGATCCCCAAGGAGAACAGATCGCTTCGGGAATCCAGCTCTTCGCCTCGCACCTGCTCCGGCGACATGTAGGCGACTGTTCCCAGCGCCACTCCGGGACTGGTCAGGTGCGGATCTTGATCCTCGGTGGGCGCTTGTGTCCTTGCGGCTGCTGCACGCTCCTGGGGCACTTGCTTGGCTAGCCCGAAGTCCAGAATCTTCACGTGGCCGCTCTCGGTGATGAAAATGTTCGCGGGTTTAATGTCTCGATGCACGATGCCCTTGGCGTGTGCCGCGACCAGTGCGTCCACCATTTGCGTGCCTAAATCGAGCAAGACGTCGAGTGGCAGCGGCTTGCCGCCGATGCGCTGTCTGAGGGTTTGTCCCTCGAGCAACTCCATGGCGATGAAACGCTGACCGTCCTGCTCCCCGATATCGTAGATCGTGCAGATATTGGGATGGTTCAGTGCGGCTGCAGCACGCGCCTCACGAAGAAAGCGTTCCAGAGCTTGTTTGTCGCTTGAGACTTCAGTCGGAAGCAATTTCAGCGCGACGATGCGTTCCAACCGCGTGTCTCGGGCCCGATAAACTTCGCCCATTCCTCCTGCGCCGAGCGAGGAAAGGATTTCGTAGGGGCCGAGTCTTGTCCCTGGTGTCATTACCGAGAATCCTCAGTTATTTCAGGCCAACGAGAGCGAATTTCCACGAACCATCACTCTGTCGCTTCAGCAAACGCATCCCCTCGTTGTTCGGAACAGTCACCGGATCGGCGTTCGCAGACATCTTGATGATCGCGTTGGTACGGCCCACCTCGATCGCCCACCCGTCCACGATTGCGGTTTGCATCGTTTTATAGTCCGGCGCGTATTTCAACACTTTGAATTCTGGATACTGCGCGTGGACCTTCGCGTATGCCTCTCCTATGGCTTTTATTCCCACCACGGGCGGACCGGGGAAGCCTAGGTTGATCCCATCGTCCGACCAAAGAGCCGTCAAGCAGGCCGGATCCTGCGTCAGCGTACACTCTTCGTCTGCTTTGTGGAGTTTTTCAATAGCGGCCAAGTCGGCCGCGTGCGTGTCGTTTTGCTGAGACGAGGCCATGACAGAGCTGAGGGTGAAAACACCGACAGCGAGTCCTACGAGAAACGCCATCGCCACCAATATAGAATTGCGTGTCATATAGCCTCCTTGCACGTTCACCTGTTGTGAGGAAGGGGCGGGAGATGTCGTAGGGGCCGAGTTTTGTTCCCGGCGTCATTTCTTGAGTAGCAGGGAGGGCCAGTTCAGCACGACGGTGAACGGCGGCTGCGTGGCACCGCTCGCAGCCGAAGGAGCGGCCATCAGGAAACGCTTGCCGTCCGAAGAGACGTCCCAGAAGAGGACGCCGCGGGGCACCTTGAACAGGGCCTTTGGAACCCCAGCCTGAAACACGCCGCTAGTGTTGACGTCCACCACCATCGCCGTTCCGTCAAGGGACAGATAGAACAACTCCTTGCCATCATGGCGCCAAAGGGCAGTTGTCCCGCCGTCTTTGGAGACCATCCACTTACCACTCATGGGCGCGGTTCCGGTAGAGGGCGAGCCTGATGCGGAGACATCGAACGGCCTCACGTAGATTTGATCCCTGCCGGATTCATCCGACGAATAGGCAATCCAGCGGCCATCCGGAGAAAAGCGGCCGGCCGCTTGGTTAAACTCGGAACGTTCCACTACGATGGGTTTGCGATCCGCCGCCGTGCCTCCGAGGGGAAGCAACCATAGCCGGTCGGGCGGAATGGGATTGAAAAACAGCAAACGGCGTCCGTCAGGCGACCAACTACTAGGAGCTTTCAGGTCACTCGAACTAAATAGGAGTTCGTCTTCGCCCGCCAAGTTCGAGGTCTTCTGGTACAGGTCATACCGCCCGCTTCTATTGGATACGAACGCGATGCGGCTGCCATCTGGAGACCAAACTGGATTGGATTCCCAGGCCGAACTGAACGTGAACCGCGTTGTCACGCCTCGTGCGAACTCATACAGCCAGAGGTTTCTAGTGCCAGAATTTTGCGGATCGGCTCGCTCGAACGCAACACGCTTCTCATCGGGCGAGAGCGCAAGGGTACGATATACACCAGGATCCCCAACGGTTCCCAGAACCTTTCCCTCACGATCGAACCACGTCAGCTGGCCTCGAATGAAACCGCGAGCCGCCGTTTGCACTGCGGATGACAAGCCCCTGACATAGACGAGAACATCCGTAGCAGATGCCGAAAAACTCGTTGGTGCGACCTGTTCGGCAATGGGAACGGCCTCTCCCACCAGTTCGAGGCGTTTGGCGTCGAAGGGTTGCGCCATCAAGGTGCCGACCCCTCCCGCTTGTGCGCCTCGGACAAAGAGCAAGTATCCGCGAGTTCGGTCCGAAAACGGCACATAGGCAACGGGGGAAGAGTCGGACAGCAGCTTCGTCGAAGGCTGTTCCTGGGGCTTGGCATCGATTGAAGCAACGTAAATGCCACCGGCCTGCGTCAATGAACGCTCATACAGGAAATGATGCCCATCGGGCAAGAACGAGGGAGAGACGGAAGAATTGCCCGTGGTGACCGGCAAAGCGGGCCCGCCCGACGCGGTTACTTCAAAGGTGCCAGCTGTAGATCCAAAAATGATCTTATCCTCGCGGTTCCACGTTCCTCCCAACATTAACGGAGCGTCGCAAAGTGTCACGGCAGGGCCGCCCCCAGACTCAATGGACTTCACCTTGCCTCGAGAGAAGAACGCAATATAGCGGCCATCGGGCGACCAAATCGGCCAACTAACCGCGCCTTCCGTACCGTCGAGAGGCCGCGCTTCGACCGTTTCGAGTGACCGGATCCACAGGCGCGTCTGACCGTCCGCTCCAGCGCCGATGAACGCCAGCTTTCGGCCATCGGGAGACAACGCGAAATTGCCTCCCAAGGTTAGTCTCTCGGGCACAGGGATTTCAAAGCGCATGGCCTGGCCCACGGGAGGCTTCTGATGAAAGTAGAGAAACGCCAGCAAAGCTGCGGCCAGAATCGAAGCGCCCGCAACTCCCCGTTCGACCCACATCCGCCAGGTTTTCTTGGCTGGGCGCCCGACTCCTGCAAGTGATGCCGCATCTTCCGGCGCTCCTGCAATCACTTCATCGAGCGAGATTCGAGCGTCGCCGATATCACGAAGCCGCTGCTTCGGGTCCTTCTGCAAACAACGTTGCAGCAGCACACGAACCCGAATCGGTGTAGCCGCTGGCAGCCGCGACCAATCCGGCTCTTCCTTTATGACCGAAGCCAGCGTGTCCGTAACCGTCTCGCCGCGAAATGCTGTCTTGCCCGTGAGCATTTCGTACAGCACGCAGCCAAACGCCCAGATGTCCGCTCGACGATCGACGGGTTTGGCCTTTGCCTGCTCAGGCGACATGTACGCGGCCGTGCCCAGCAAAACTCCCTGCTGGGTTGCCATTCGACTGATTGTCGGAGAAGTGGAAATGTCGATTGAGGACGGACCGCCTTCGAGCGCCTTGGCTAAGCCAAAATCGAGCACCTTCACCACATCATCGTTCGTGACTTTCACGTTCGCGGGTTTTAGGTCGCGGTGAATGATTCCGTGCTCATGCGCGTATTCGAGTGCATCTGCGATTTGCCTTGCGATGCGCACAGCCTCATCGACCGGAATCGAGCCGGCCTTGATGCGGTCAGCCAGCGTCGGCCCTTCCACTAACTGCATTACCAGAGCGCGAGTGCCCCGGGAATCCTCCAAACCGTAGATTGAAGCAATGTTGGGGTGATCGAGAGAGGCGAGAACCTTAGCTTCCCGTTGGAACCGAGCCATGCGTTCGGCATCACGTGCGAACGCTTCGGGCAGGACCTTAATGGCTACGTCACGGCCCAGCTTGGGATCACGGGCACGGTATACCTCGCCCATTCCGCCCGCACCAATAGCGGAGAGAATTTCATAGGGGCCCAAGTGGGTGCCGGACTGAATGGGCATGGATCCCTGCCAACTGGAATCGGAATCCGCGTAGTATATACGACGTGTGTTACGTACCAAGCTGATTTATCTAGAGTGACTCTGTATAAGACAGTCAGGCGGATCCTGTTCGTTAGCCGAGGGCAGTTGTGGATGACGCATTTAAGCAATTCGTAGAAACGTTGCACCCTTCATTCCTCCGCTTAATGCAAATGTCCCCGTTGAAAATGTCGGCCCTTCCGAAAAGGCTTCCTGAGAAATGTATCTACCTCCTAAGCGAAGGAGAGAATCACTTGTACGTAGGTCGAACGCGCCGACTCAGGAATAGGTTACGCCAGCACTCTGTCGCGGGGGCACAACACAATCAAGCGGTGTTTGCTTTTCGCCTCGCACGCGAAATGACTGGTCGGCTGACGGCGGCATATGCTGCCGAGGGTTCAAGAATTGCGTTATCGGCAGATCCTCAATTTGCAAATGCCTTTAAGCAGGCAAAAGCTCGCGTGCGGAACATGGACTTGCGCTTTGAGCTTCGAGGAATAACCTGAGACCCGTGCCTGCGTTTGTGCTCTACAGTTTGCGACACACGTTCTTGACTCGGCTGGGGGAATCTGGGTGCGACGCATGGACGCTTGCCCGCATCGCTGGGCACAGCTCGATAAGCATGTCGTCACGCTACGTCCATCCTTCCGACGATGCCGTTCTCGCGGCCATGTCCCGGCTGGGTGGGCACAATTTTGGGCACAACGGTGAAACGCCGCTTCCGGTTGCGCCGGTGCAACGGCGGTTAACTCAGTGATAGGATTAGAGAAGTCGAATACGCGCCCGTAGCTCAGTTGGATAGAGCGTGTGCCTCCGGAGCACAAGGTCGGGAGTTCAAATCTCTCCGGGCGCGCTTTTCCCCCCCAAACCGATGGTTTTCCGTGCGACAGCTCAGCTTTGGTTGATCCACTTAACGTTCACTTAACAACAGATTCGGTCGCTTGGAGCGGCGGGCGCAAAGTCATCGAAGGATAAGCATTCCAACTCCTAGCGCGTCAGTTCCTCAAACTCACCGGCAATCAACTGGGCCAGGGTCTCTGCCGACGGGCGGGAGCCCTTCAGCTTCGACAGGATCTTCTTGGCCGCCCGCCGCGCGCAGTCTTCGACCTGCCGTCGGCGCTGTTCTCTGGCTTGACGGACAACATCATCGCTTGTTTGTGGCATCTGGGTTCACCTTCTTCTTCCAAACGAGCAAGACCACGCCGAGTACACCAAACACAACCGCTAGATCGCGTGCCAAGCGCTCGTCGGCAGGCGTGCTTCCGTACAGCCGCATGTAGCCTAGCAAGCAAACCAATGCGACCATATCTACGATCCACACAATCACGAGAGCCTTTCGGTAGGCCATGAATGGGGGCATTCTATGACACAAGGACCCCCTGCTGCGAACTCGCCCTACGTGACTGCCATCACGGCGCGTCGGCCCCCAGTCACAGCTTGACGGAGCGCGAAGGGGTAAGGCTCGAGCAACTGTTGCGGGACGGCGCGCCCTTTCTTCTCCCTCTCAGTCGGCCGGCGCGCCGCCGCTGCGAGGTCGCTAGGGAAAGGCGGGCGCTCTTCGCTGGAGGCGCCCGCCAAACAAAGGAGAGATGGCGGTGTTTCCGCGGGCAGTGAACGTCATGACGATCGAGAGAGTCGACATCCCGCATGGCATCGAGTTAGCACACTGCCGACGGTTTGATGCGAAGACGACAAGCAGCGCGAAGCGGTTTTTTGCTGTCGTCACTGGAACTTGTTCCGACTCACGCACAGTGATTGTCGGGCTGAAGCAAGTCACGTCTATCAGTGACGCAGCCTTTGGCGCAGTCGATTCAACCCGACGAAGCGCGAGCAGAATAGCGGAGAAGGAATCCGAAAACTATCTAAAATCGCCCACTCGCTCGGTAATTTTCGTCGCTAAGGATTCGTGGATGGAGACCTTTTTCCTTAGCCGCGCCCTTGGGTGTCCGAAATTCCCGCGTGACCACCGTCACAGCATGCCACAGGGGGTCTGTGCTAACAGAATTAACCACTGTTTGAATCGCGGCGCTGCGCGCCGTCGTACGGCTCCTCAGCCCGGCGCGCTGTCGCCGCGAGTTATTCACACAGCGAGGCTAGTTCCCGCGAACACCTCACGAGTGAACAGCACGAGCTAGTCTGTGGTGAGCGAATCACCGTAACGGCTAAGCTCGATACCACTTCCGACGGTGAGCAGAACAGAATTGATGTGCGGCTTGGCTCGCACATGCTTACGATAAGCCAAGGCATCGGGCCGGGCTGACTGAGGATTGATCATGTTGTCGGCAGCCACGAGAGCGCCGGAGTTCAGCTTCGGATAAAAAAGATCGAAACAAGGGATGTAGAGGTCCTTCCACAGATCGACGAGAACGAAGTCAAAGGGACCCGGGAGCGACCCAATCACGTCTCGCGCGTCGCCCAATTGGAAATCCACTTGAGCGGCAAGGCCTGCTTTCTTGTTCATGGCCCGGGCATATTCGTGCTTCTTTGCTGCGCAGTCGATCGTCACCACGCGGCCTCCGGTGGCAGCCGCGGCTTCGGCGAGCCACACTGTGGAATGGCCATACGACGTCCCAATTTCCAGAATGTTCTGCGCCTTGGCGCCCTTGATGAGGATGTTGAGAAGTCGGCCCGCGTGCCGACCGATCGAGATGAGGAACTCGTCGCGATGGCTCATCCACTCGTCTTCAGACATATGGTTGCGAAGCTTCCACTCTTCGGCGCCGCGTCTGTCGTACTCGGCAAGGACTGACTTGATCGACTCATCCATTTCGAAATCTCCCTACATGAGTGTTCCTGACGGGCGAGGGGGCTACGAATGCTGGATACTCAAAATGTGCGGCCCGGGCGTTATCGCGTACAGGTCCTCGATCAGACCGGCTCGACGCTCCAGCACCACCCGTTGATTGAAGGAGCCTTTGTCAGTGATTTCGCCTGCATCGAGCGATGGTTGCTCCTCCGCCAGAATGGCACGTACGATGCGGTTCGAGCTCCCCGTTGATTGCTGGGCGAGGCTTTTCAGCAGCGAGTGAAATCGTGCCCGCACCGCCGGATGTTGGACGACCTCTTGAAGAGGAGCCTGCTCGGGCAGGTCCGGGGCAAGCGACCGGCACGTGTCCGGGTCGGCAAAGAAAATGACAGCGACGAAATCGCGGTCCAAGCCTGCTATCACGACGTCGCGCACAAAAGGTGCAAAATGGCCGATCATCTTGGCGCGAAGCGGCCCCACGCTGACCCACGTGCCATTGGCAAGCTTGAAGTCTTCGTTTAGGCGGCCGTCAAACAGCAGTCCTTTATTCAGATCTTGGGGGTCGATCAACCGCACGGCATCGCCAAACGAGTAAAAACCCTCCTCATCGAAAGCCTTTTGCGTCAATTCGGGTTCACGCCAATAACCGGGCGTCACATTCGGTCCCCGCACGCGTGCTTCCAGTTTTTCATCCCGCGGGACCAGTTTTACTTCCACCCCGGGTACGGGGATTCCGATGGTACCCGCCCGGTCTGTCTCCCACGTCGTTTGGATCGCCATCGGTGCAGTTTCGGTGGAACCTAAGCCTGTCGCCATGATGATGCGCTCGCCGCAGGTTTTGAAAGCGAGGTCACGATAAGCATCCCACACCGGCTGAGAAAGACCTGCTCCTGCGTAGAACATCAGGCCCAGCCGCCGGAAAAATGTCTCCCGCAGTTCGCGGTCAGCGCGCAAAAAGGGCAGTAGATCTTCGTACCCCTTTGGGACATTGAAAAAAACAGTCGTCGCAATCTCACGAAGATTCCGGACGCTTTTTTCGATCCAACCAGGGCCGGGCTTGCCATCGTCGATGTAAAACGTGCCGCCGTTGTAAAGCGCAATGCCGACGTCGTGGTTGCCGCCGAACGTGTGGTTCCAAGGAAGCCAGTCGAGAATCACCGGAGGATCGTCTTCGAGGAAGCCAAATATCTGGACAATCATCTGCTGATTGCTGCAGAGCATCCGATGTGTGTTGATGACGGCCTTCGGAATACCCGTCGATCCTGAGGTGAAAAGAAATTTCGCCACGCCATCGGGATCGATCCTGTCGTGAGCAAGGTCAACGGCGGCGGTGGGAGTCGTTTCGAGCAGGTCCGCGAAGCTGCTCGCTTTGCGCCGATCGGGCGGCGCCGTAGTGGCGACAACCTCAATGTGCTCGTCCGCGACCGACTCAATGGCGGGAGCGTAGCGCGTTCCGTCAGAGATAAATATCATTCCTGGCGTGAGGGTTTTAAGCGTGTGCCGCAACTTTCCGAAATCCTTCGAAACGAGAGAATACGGGGGAGAGATGGGCGCGGTCGGAACGCCGACGTGCTGCCCCGCGAGTGTCAAAAGAAAATGCTCGAGATCGTTTTCCGAAAGAATCGCAACCGGTCGCTCAGCCGATAGACCGCGATCGAGCAGCGCCTGGCCAATACTGCGTGCGGAGTTCCACACCTGCTCGTAGGTGAGCGAGCGCCATCGGTCATCCGCCCCGCGCTTCGCGATGCAGATTCTTTCTGGTGTCGCGTCGGCCCACTGCTTAAGACGGTCGGTCAGAACTTTGGGATAGGGCCGAAGCGCTTCCTCCGGTCGAATCAGAAAGCCGCCACCCGGCAGAGGCCGCATCGAAGCGCCGGAAGTACGCATCCGAACCTTGCGGACTCCCGTACTAGAGGAGAAACCCTGTTTGGTATGGCTTTTCTGCGTCATCGGCGCGGAAGATTTTCCCACAGTTTATTCAGGCGCTCTATGTCCACAGAAGCAGGAAGGTCGCCTGCCGTCGTGATAACTGCCGGCCGCACTTCGGAGACAATCTGGCTCACCCACCCTTCAAAGTCAGGGGTGGGGCTGGGAGAAAACATATCGGGAGCCAGGGCGAGTCCGCAGACGGAGGGGCCGAGTTCCGAGAGCAGGGTTGCGGTCTTCCGGTTCACAATAGGACATACGACGCAATCCCACTCCGCACGCAGAATCTGGTCGCGGTTTGCCATGACCCCCTCCGCGCGCCCAAGCACGAGGATGGGAAGCGCTCGGTAGAATCGAACGATATTGACAATGGGTCGAAGACGCGAGCACCAGTCCGCGAAACCGTCCTCGGACATCGCGGGCAGGAAATCCTCGCGAATGAGAATGGCGCTCGCGCCGGCCTCGAGGAACGCCCTCGCGATTCCGGTAACCGCGGTCGTCGCCAGATCGAGAGCTGATTCGGGAAGTTGCAGGTGGTCGGGCGCGTCCTTGGTGTCAAGCTGAGCGAGCGAGGCGGCCTCTGTTAGCGGACCGGTGACGGCCGCCATCAGCAGGCCACCGGCGCGCAGCATCGTCTTCAGCCTTCGGATTACTTCCACGGCCACCGGGACACGACCTCCTTTCTCGGGTGGAGTGGTGGATCCGGATTTAAACGACTCGCCCGCAACAGGGCCCTCGGGCCACACGAATGA
>Ga0187769_10000114_pt1 | contig 41928 bp, 35 predicted proteins | sample 0116_SJ02_MP02_1_FD_133140 | JGI IMG/M metagenome (GOLD analysis project Ga0187769, IMG submission 133140) | Tropical peat soil microbial communities from peatlands in Department of Meta, Colombia - 0116_SJ02_MP02_10_MG | ecosystem: Environmental > Terrestrial > Soil > Wetlands > Peat | place...
AACATCACGACGCGAATCTGGGCGCTGCCGTCTTTCAGGGTGAAATAAAGATGGCCGGAGTCGGGAGCGCGGAAGTTGGAGATTTCCCCTTCGACCCAGGCGTCCGAATACTCGCGCTCCACGTGGGTGCGCACGGCGGCCACCAGGTCGCGGACCTTCCAGAAACGCCGCTCAGGCGCGCGGAAGTTGAAGCCCATCTGATCGGCGAGGGAAGACACAGGGGGAAGTGTAACGCAACCTGGTTGTGGCGAGTGTCCGGCCGATTGCGCACCGAAACAGACGGCGATAATCTCGTGAAGTTCGACAAATCACGCAAGGAGATAACGCCCGTGCCAATCAAGTTGAAAATCGCCAGGCTTGCTCTATTCATGTGGCTCGCAAGCATTGCGACGCTGGCCCAGGAGCAGCAAATGACGTCCGGACCGATTCCTGCGCAAGTCGCGAGCGCGAAAAGGATTTTCATTTCCAATGGAGGCGAAGAGACCTTCTACCGTCTGCCGAAGGACGCCTGGTACAGTGGCGGGCCGAATCGAACGTACAACCAGTTCTATGCGGCGATGCGGAACTGGGGCCGATATGAGCTAGTGGCCTCGCCTACCGACGCTGACCTCGTTTTTGAACTTAGTTTTCTGGACCGATATGAGGGTGCGACCGCGGTGTCACAGTTCAAGCTGACGATTCTCGATGCGAAAACCCGCTTCGCACTATGGAGGATCTTCAGATATGCGGACTGGGCAGGCATGGCGAAGAACCGTGAAAAGAACTACGACACCGCTATGAGTGAACTTGTGGATGACGTAAAGCTTCTGGCATTGTCGGCACAGGCCCAGCCGTCGAAGTAAGGAACAGTACCATCTTTGTGGTGTCTTTCTCCGGGCTTCCGTGATTTTGCTCACGCCCAGTTGATCAAGCTGAGGCTATAATCCACCCCATGAATCTTGAACAAAAAGTCGCGGAACTCAGCAGACGGAATCATCTGGCCGAAGACGGCGGAGGCGCGAAACGCCGAGAGCGGCAGCATAAAGAAGGCAAGATGTCGGCGCGCGAGCGCATCGAATTTCTGCTCGACGAGGGCACATTCGAGGAGACCGACAAGCTGGTCACGCACCGCTGCAACGACTTCGGCATGGCCGAGCAGAAAATTTACGGCGATGGATTCGTGACCGGATATGGGCGGATCGAGGGCAGGCTGGTTTACGTTTTCGCGCAGGATTTCACCGTCTTTGGTGGGTCGCTCTCGGAGGCGAACGCGGGAAAGATCGTGAAGATCATGGACCTGGCGGCGAAGATGGGCGCTCCGGTGATCGGACTGAACGATTCTGGCGGAGCGCGGATTCAGGAAGGTGTGATGTCGCTGGCCGGCTACGCCGATATTTTTCTGCGCAACACGCTGTATAGCGGCGTGGTGCCGCAGATTTCCGCGATCATGGGGCCGTGCGCGGGCGGGGCCGTGTACTCGCCGGCGATTACCGATTTCGTGCTCATGGTGGACAAGACTTCGTACATGTTCATCACCGGACCCGATGTAATCAAGACGGTCACGCTGGAAGAAGTCACCAAAGATCAGCTCGGCGGCGCGATGACCCACAATGAGACTTCAGGCGTGGCGCACTTTCTGGCGCACGACGATGCCGAGTGTCTTTCCATGGTGCGCGAGCTGTTGAGCTTTGTGCCGTCGAATAATCTGGACGAGCCGCCGCGCAAGGCCTGCACCGATCCGATTGACCGGGCCGATTCGGCGCTCGACAAGATTGTTCCGGTGCAATCAAACCAGCCGTACGACATCAAGGATGTGATTCATGCAGTCGTGGACGACGGATATTTTTTCGAGGTGCACGAGCACTACGCGAAAAACATTGTGATCGGATTTGCGCGGCTCGACGGGCGCAGCGTGGGCATTGTGGCGAACCAACCGGCGGCTTTGGCGGGGACGCTGGACATTAACGCGTCAGTAAAAGGCGCACGCTTCGTGCGCTTCTGCGACTGCTTCAACATCCCGTTGGTCACATTCGAGGATGTACCGGGATTTCTGCCCGGCACTGCCCAGGAGTATGGAGGCATCATCAAGCACGGGGCCAAGCTGCTTTACGCGTTCGCCGAGGCAACGGTGCCGAAGGTTACGGTGATCACGCGGAAGGCGTATGGCGGCGCGTATTGCGTTATGGCGTCGAAGCACATCCGCACCGACGTGAACTACGCGTGGCCGACGGCCGAGATCGCGGTCATGGGGCCGGAGGGCGCGGTCGACATTGTGTACAAGCACGAATTGGACGCCGCGGCTAATCGCGAGCAGATGCGGCAACAGAAGATCGAGGAATTCCGCGACCGGTTCGCGAATCCGTACGTGGTCGCCGACCGGGGATTCGTGGACGCGGTCATTCAGCCGCGTGAGACGCGAAAGAAGCTGATTCAGGCGCTGGCCATGCTGGAAACCAAGCGCGACAAGAACCCACCGAAGAAGCACGGGAATATTCCGCTGTAGATCACGGCCCAAGCCCCCGGAGACGCGAGGCAGAATTAGGGCTAACTCTTGGATAGGGATGCTTCGACTTCGCGTAAAGATCGCTTCGCGTTCTTTACCGCTCCGCTCAGCACGACAACGCAGAACGAACTCGCCCCAAAAAGTAAGAGAGTTCCGAGGTGGTGTTGGGTCCATTCCTCTCGGCCAGTAGCTCGCGTTTGACCCTTGCTCGACCTGCTCTCAGAGCTTCCCTTGCGGGGCTGCTCCGCGCGATCTCCGCTCGGGCTCCGGGCTCACCGCCAACCGGATAAACCTACCCAACGCCTCGGAACTCTATCCTGCCTTCGACTGGGTCTTCCTGTTCTCCTCAACCAGCGCTTTGCTATAGACCCTTGTTCGCCCTCCTTCTCAACCTTGCGGTCGGGAAGGTGACGCCGCTCGAGCCCCGGACGCCGCACCAATCGGAAAAACTTAAGAAGCTGTCAAAGAACGATTGTGTTTTTACTCTTTTTAAATTCTGCGTCAATCGAAAATCGCTGCTCGTAACTGCTCGTGTTTTCAATCGAGTGCACGCCGTCCACAGCCCCATGACCGGATTTGGTGCAGACCGGCGCCTCATTTCTCGCGGGAACCCTTGCGGAACGCGGGTTTTCACACAATGTTTCGATCTTGTTTCCCGCTGGATTCCCGGGCTTGCCTTGTTCTGCGGTTGTGAATATCCCGCGGTTGCCTTGTCTGATGTGGGTTTCAACGATTTGTGGCCGGGTTTTCTATCGCCCCTTCGGGGCTTATTGTCATTTTTCGGTGGGCGACCCACGGCTTGCCCCGTGGGCTGCATTCTTGCGCCGCTCCGCGGCTGGGCTTTCGCATGCTGCGGTTCGTGGTGTGAGCTGCATTCGTGCGTGGCTCCGCGGCTGGCGTGGCCTGCTGACGCTAGGGCTGCGCCACTTCGATCGGCTCGTTGGCCAGCTTCTTGTCGGACTCGTCGGTGCCACACAACTCGAACGAGTTCGTGATGGCAGCTTTACCTTTTTCCACGCTGGTGATGACGTAGGAACAGCCGAGCCAGTGCGCTTCGGCCAGATCGGTGGTCGACCACTGCGCAGGGTGGTCGGGATGAGAGTGATAGAAGCCGACGATGTCTTCGTTGCGCTCGCGGCCCTCGCGCTGGATCTTCACCAGTTCGCGCGGGTCGATGTTATAGCGATTGTGGGCGGAGTCGGTGCGGGTATTGCCGGCGGGGATGACAGATGTTACGACGCGCGTGCCGTCGGCGGCGAATTGGCCGAGCAGCACCCCACAGCATTCGTAAGGATAGGTTTCTTCGCCATGGCGGCGAAGGGCGCCGTAATCGGAGCGGGAAAGTTTCAGCACGAAATCAATTCACCACAGAGGCACAGGAGACACGGAGAAATAAACAGTAGAATCAAAATCCACAAGTCCCGTCATCCTTCGCTCCAGAATCTTTCGCTCAGGTATTTTTCGCCGGAGTCGCACAGGATGGTCACAATCACAGCTTCGTGGCCATTTCTGACGGCAAGGTCATGGGCGATCTTCAGACAACCCACAACCGCCGCCGCCGCGGAGATTCCAACCAGCAATCCTGCGCCGCGGGAGAGTTGCCGCGCCATGGCGTAGGCGTCTTCGGTGGCGATCTCCAGGTTCTTGTCAGCGAGAGAAGAATCGTAAATCTTGGGCACGAGGGCGCTGGCCATGTGCTTGGCGCCCTCGATTCCGTGGAAGGATGAGTCGGGTTGCAGTGAGATGCACCGCACGCGTGGATTCAGTTCCTTCAGGCGGCGGGTGGTGCCGACGAACGTGCCGCTGGTGCCGAGCATGGAGACGAAGTGCGTGACGCGTCCCTGGGTCTGCTGCCAGATCTCGTTCGCGGTGGTGAAATAGTGCGCCTTCCAGTTCGCATCGTTCGAGTACTGGTCGGCATAGTAATACTTGTCGGGATGTTTGGCGGCAAGTTCGCGCGCCATGCGAATGGCGCCGTCGGAGCCGTCGGCGGGATTGGTGTACAGAATGTTGGCGCCGTATCCCTGGAGAATCTGCTTGCGCTCGCGGGAAACGTTTTCCGGCATGCAGAGCGTGACCGGAAAGCCTTCGGCCGCGCCCAACATCGCATAGGCAATGCCTGTGTTGCCGCTGGTGGCATCGAGGAGAACTTTGCCGGGACGAAGCTGACCGCTGCGCTTGCCCTCGGCGACGATATTGGCGGCGGCGCGATCTTTCACCGATCCGCCGGGGTTGTACCATTCGGCCTTACCCAAAAGTGTTATGCCCGGTAGTTCGCGCGTGAGCGCATCGAGCCGCAGCAGCGGAGTATTCCCGATGCGATCGATCAGGCTGTGACCGAGTGTTTCGCCCAGTCCGAGCGCCATTTCCTGCGGTTCGCCCTGCTGAGTCCGAGTCGACATCGCCCTAATTTTTGGTAGGCCCTGAGCCATTTCTGAACTCATTCGTCGTGACCAACGTAATGTGCTATGTAGTCGGAAACGAGGTATGTAGTATTTTGTTTAGATGAACAAGGTTCGCCCGGCGATGCAGCTCGTGTAAAGTTACGCTCGGTCCTTCATACCTTGCATCTAATATGACGAGCTGCCGCGGGGAAGGAAAGGCTTAAGTTTACCGCAATGTCGAAGACGATTGAAGCACGAACCTACGAAGAAGCGCTGGCCTGGCTGCGCGACAACGGGTTTGACGTAACCGACGCACCCGGCACGAACGGGCGCGTTTTCCTGCGCAAATACAACGTGTCGGCGGCGATCCAGAGAACGCCGGATGACGGTGTGAAGATTTTTGCCTACCCTGGCTACCTGATCGGCAGCGAAATTTCAAAACTGGTCAACCGTGGATACCAGCAGTTTCTGAAGACCTCGAAGACGGAGGTGCCGGCCACGGCCGACCACCTGAAGGCGCTGCATTCCTTTGCCGAAGAGTTGAAAGTCGCGCTCGGCCTGCCCAGCCTGTATAACGAGTCTCTTGGAACAGTGAGCGAGTCGTATCACTACGACCGCATCGTGGATCGCGACAAGCCTGCCGTGGATCGCCCGAAGCGTCCGTGGGAAGTGGCAGGCAGGGAATCGGCGGCGGCCGCCAAAAAGGGCCGCGCGTAGAAGTGCCGTTTCGTAGCAGCGGGGACACGACCGCCAGAGCGGCCTCCTCGCCATGCTGACCTTCAGGCAGCCTTCGCCATCGCTGCCGCGCCACGCTGCTCCTCGGGATGGAATCGCTTCGCAGCCAAGACAGTCACAGCTAAGAAGACCGCCATCACGACTACCTGCGTAACCACGAACGGAAGCTCCGATTGCGTAGGCGCCAGTGCCTTGAGGTCGGGGACTTTCTCGAACAACTGAATAATCAGCACAACTACGTTCAGATAAAGCGCAATCGCGGCCGTGATGACGTAGGCGGGGCGCCAGCCTCCCGCCAGGCGGCGAGCGTAGCGGGAGAAGATCGCTACCGCCAGCACGAACAGTGAAATAATTCCCACAATGTGCGACGGCATCAGCTTGTGGGCCGGTAACCCAAAACCAGTCAGGCTGGTGAGTACCGTCGTAGCCAGAAACAGCGCCGTGCCGCTGTTCATTGACTTGGCACGCAGCATGCCATACATGATCACGAGGCCGGAACCGATTCCGACCAGACTCAGCACAACGTGGAAGAGAGTGAAAGGCGTCATAGGAAACTCCTTGCCTGCGGCGTGTGAGAGATTCTACACCCGTCAACCCAACGCGGGTTGGTTCAGCCGCGCGGCACCTGGGTCAAGCTGACCAAATTCCACACGACATACGCAGCCATCATGCCGATGATGCAGGCGCTTACCAGTGGGCGGTAGCGAGTCTCCAGCAGATCGGCCAAGACACCCGAGACAAAAACGAAGAGAAACGGAATGCCTGCCAGCAGAAAACCGGCGCCGGCAAGATCCGGGTGCGCCATGCCCAGCGCAATGAAGATGAGCGCGACCAGCAATGGCGCCGTGTTGCCAAAGTAGCGCGTGCGTGGCCACGCTGCGTAAGTCACAACTGCGACGGGAAGCGCCAGGGCAAGAGCGGGACTGGCGCGCAAGATCTGAAGCGCAACCTGTTTGTAGACGCCCAGGACAGTGAATCCGCGCCAAGTGGCTCCCCAGAAAACGGCGTGGCGCACGCTCTGCGCGAAAACGTGCAAATGAAAGAAATATGTGGCAAACAGGAGAACAAACCCGACTATGCTTGCCGCCAGCCAGATCACCAATCCTGCCCGCTGGCGCACAGGAGCGACGTAGAGCAGGAAGCCGAGAGCCATCGCCAGGAGAACGATCATTGAAAACTGCGATCCAACGGCTATGGCGAGCGAAACACCCAGCAGCACGATGCGCCGCCAGTTCCATAGCACGACCTCGCGCGGGGCATAGAGCGTATGCGCGACGGCGATCGCCGTAAAGACAGCTCCGAAGGCACCCCACGCTGCGACGATCTCTGGCTCCGTGTGCCATACTGCGCTCGCCTGAAGCATCAACGGCGAAAAGCAATAGAGAGTCAGCGCAATGTACCCTCCCGTGTTGCCGCAAAGCCGGCGCGCGACATACCACAGCGACCCGCCCAGGAAGACGCCGCATGCCAGGAAGGGCAGGCGCGGCAGCCAGCGCCAGTAGGCTGCGGAATCGCGGTTCAGATCGCTCGGCCAGGCAAGCAGCGGTACAGCTGAGACGAGATCAAGCAGAGGAGAGTGTTCGGTGTCGTAACCAGCGCTGTTGATGCCGATATCGCGATAGTACGTTTCCTCCGGCGCGTTGTCGTGTGTGGCTTCCTGCATCGGGGCTCCGGCGATGCCGCGCCTATGCCACTGCTTCCAGCCTTCGCCGATGCGCACGGCCTCCGCGGCGTCAGGGAGGTTTCCGGAGCAAAGTTCGGCATTCACCAGCCACGCAGCCTGCGCCAGGAAGGCGAGCAGCAGCGATCCCGCCAGAAACTGATGACGGCCGAAGCGTTCGCGAGTGAAATACGGGCGCATAAAGCCGAGCCGAGTGTTTTATCATGGCCGCTGAAGTTGCGGGAAAAGTTTTGCGGGCATGGTCGCGGGAAAGTTCCCGATGAGCGAAGTCAACAGCAATGGAGAGGTCCATCCACCCGCTCCGGATTTTGGCGGGGCGGACCAGCCTTCCTATGCCCACACTCTGTTTTGGGGCCCGGAAGGACTGCGGCCAGGCTGGGGGTTCGCGTTTTATGTGGTGATGTTCTATCCGCTCGAAACGATTGCGGTGAAACTGGCGTGGTCGCGAAATTTCGGGGCGAGCGGGTTGTGGTCGGGAATGCTCGAGGAACTCGGGACTCTGATTGCGGCGGTGATTCCATCGCTGATTTTGGCGAGAATCGAGCGGCGGCCGTGGGGCGCATATGGCCTGCCGGGCGAACGGGCATTTGGAAGGCTCTTTTGGGCCGGCGGGCTGTGGGGATGTGGCGCCGTCAGCTTGCTGATGGTGGCGCTGCGTGGAATGGGCGGTTTTGAATTTGGAGGGCTCGCGCTGCATGGGATGCGCATTGCGAAATTCGCTGCCTTCTGGGCAGCGATGTTTCTGCTGGTGGGGCTGTCGGAAGAATTCCGGTTCCGCGGCTATGTGCAGTTCACACTTGGGCGCGGCATTGGTTTTTGGCCGTCTGCGTTGTTGCTGTCTGCCTTCTTTGGAAGGCTTCATCTGGGCAACACCGGGGAAAATTGGACCGGCGCTGTGGGTGCAGCCTGCATCGGCTTGTTTTTCTGCTTCACACTGCGGCGCACGAACAGCCTGTGGTTCGCAGTTGCATTCCACGCGGTCTGGGATTGGGGCGAAACGTTTTTCTATTCCGTGCCCGACAGCGGCATCGTCTGGCCGGGGCATCTGTTGCGGTCGTCACTGCATGGCCCGGCGTGGCTGACAGGAGGGACGGCAGGGCCGGAGGGGAGCGTGGTTTGCTTCGCGGTCATCGCGCTCACGTGGGTTGCGTTTGACCGGATGTATCCGCGAACGGCAGCCGCGGACACGCGCGTTTAATTTCCTGTCTTCGCTATCTGCTGGATCACTTCCTTCGCGGCTTCGCGCCCGGAGCGCACGCAATCCGGCACTCCGATGCCGCGGTAGGCATTCCCGGCGAGGGCGAGCCCGGGCAGCCTGCGGCGTAGGCGTTCGATGCGCTCGAGTCGGTCGAGATGTCCCACACCGTATTGCGCCATTGCCGCCTTCCACTTGTAGACGCGGGCGAACAGCGGCTCGGTGCAGGAGTTTAGGACTTGTGGTCCGAGAATCTGCTGCAGTTCGGCGCGGACGATGTTAACGATCTCGTCGTCGGAAAAAGCCCAGACATTTTCCGCGTTGGCGCCGGCAAAAAAACATCGTAGCAGCGCGCGATCCTCGGGAGCGCGATGGGGAAACTTGTTGTGGACGAAGGTCGTAGCCAGCAGGCGCTTGCCTTCGCTGCGCGGCACGAGGAATCCGAAGCCCGGAGGAAGAGACTGGCGAACATCGCTGTTGTAACCAAGACCCACGGTGATGGAGGAGCTGTAGTCAAGGGAGGCGAGTTCGGCGGAAAGATCAGGGCTGGCCATGCGGAGCACATTGGCGGCGGCGCGCGCCGGCAGCGCGACGACGACAGCGTCGAACTGATCGGATTGCATTCCTGCTGAAACCACCCAGGTGCCAGCCTCCATCTGAATGGCTTCGACGGGCGCGTTGGTTCGCAAGGACGATGGCGTGAGATGCGCGACCGTCATTTCCGCCAGATGCTGCATTCCGTCTTTCAGTGAAGTGAACAGCGGCAGCGCGGGCTTGCGCGGGCCAGAAGAGTTCATCTTTCTGCGAGCGGCGAGCATGGCGCGGCCGAGGCCGCCGTGAGTGCGCTCCATTTCCGCAAACCGCGGCAGCACGGCGCGCACGCTGAGGTTGGCCGCTTCTCCGCCGTAGACGCCCGAGAGCAGCGGGTCGGCGAGGCGGTCCACCATTTCGGGGCCATAGTGGCGCGCGACGAAATCGGCGACCGACTCGTCGTGATCCACCGCGCGCGGCGGATGCAAGAGTTCCTGCGTCATGCGCAGCTTGGTCTTCCAGGAAAAAAGCGGCGACAGGCCCGTGGGCAGAATTTTCGTAGGCACCATGAACATGAGGCCGTCGGGCATTTCGACGAGGCGGCCGCGGGTGAGGATGTACGTTTTTCGGTCAGCGTCGTTCGAGCCAATGAGCTGATCGCCGGCGCCGAGATCGCGGGCAAGGTCGGCGGCCCAGGGCTTTTCGGTCACGAAGGAGTCGGGGCCGGCCTCGACGACACATCCGTCGATGTGTTCAGTGCGCAAGACTCCGCCGAGGCGCGACGTGGATTCGTAGAGGACGTACTCCACTTTGGCGCCGGCGTGGCGCTGCTCTTCCAGAGTGAAGGCAGCGGCGAGTCCGGAGATGCCTCCGCCGATGATCGCGATGCGGGTCATGGAGTGCGGCGCCTAACTTCAGGGCTAAAGCCCCTCGATCCTTGTTCTTTGGGCAGCTTATCGCGGCCCTGAAGCGCTGCGCCACCCAGAATCGCTCGTTCATTCAGCGCTTAGACGTACACGAATACTCCTGCACGAAGCGGGCGAGGTCCCTCACGTTCTCGACAGGAGTTTCGGGCAGGATGCCGTGGCCGAGATTGAAAATGTGGCCGGGACGTCCGGCGGCGCGGCGGAGAACGTCTTCCGCTCGCGACTTCAGTTCCTTCCAGTCGGCGAAAAGAAGAACGGGATCGAGATTTCCCTGCACGGCGACAGCGCGATGGTCAATGTTAATGCGGCTCCAGGCTTCATCGAGCGGAATGCGCCAGTCGATCCCGAGGACGTCAGCGCCGGTTTCTTTCATCGCGGGCAGAAGCGTGGCGCTGTCGGTGCCGAAATAAATGATGGGCGCTCCGGTTTTCTGCAGCTGCTTGACCATTGCGGTTGCGTGCGGCAACACGCAACGACGATAGTCTTCCACGCTGAGACATCCCACCCAGCTGTCAAAAATCTGGATGGCATCGGCGCCGGCGCGCACCTGCTCAGCTGAGTACGCGGTCGTGACGGCAACCAGCTTGCTCATCAGTTCGTCCCAGTCGGCGGGCGAGTTGTACATCATTTTCTTGGCGTGGACGTAGTTGCGCGAGCCTCCGCCTTCGATCATGTAGCTGGCCAGCGTGAAGGGGGCGCCGCAGAATCCGATGACCGGAACGCGGTCGGCGAAATGTTTTGCGACCAGCGCCACGGCTTCAGACACGTAGCCGAGTTCGGCGGCGCGGTCCGTGCGAAGGCGGGCAATGTCATCCTTGCCGCGCACGGGCTTGTCGATGACCGGACCTTCGCCCGCAGAAAAATGAAATGGCAGGCCCATCACTTCCAGGGGCAGCAGAAGATCGGCGAAGATGATGGCGGCATCGACGCCGAGAATCTCGGCGGCCTCGATCGTGACTTGCGCTGCCAGCGCCGGCCTCTTGCAGATTTCGAGCAGAGAATGTTGCTTGCGGACCGCGCGATACTCAGCCATGTAGCGTCCCGCCTGGCGCATGAACCAGACGGGTGTACGGTCGGTCGGCCGAGATTTGCAGGCGCGAACAAAGCTGGAGTTTGGGGCAGACATGAACCTTTGAATGTAGCATTTTTGGAAGGCTGCGTGTGTGCCGCGAGGGCTTCACCGCAGAGGGCACAGGCACACAGAGGAAAAATCAGGCTTGTAGAATCGCTAAATGGGCGCCAGGTTCATCGGGATAGTGGCGGCGGTTCTTGCAGCCTGCTTGCTGGGCGTAGCGCAGCAGAAGGCCGCGCCTAGTTTTTGCAAGAATATCCTTCCGATTCTCCAGGAGCACTGCCAGAGCTGCCATCGGGCGGGCGAGGTGGCGCCCATGCCACTTGAGACCTACGAGCAGACGCGGCCTTGGGCGGAGGCAATCGCGCATGCGGTCGAGATGAAAATGATGCCGCCCTGGTTCGCTGATCCGCGCTACGGGCACTTCGCCAACGATCCTTCCCTGGCTGAGCAACAAATTGCCACCATCGTAGCCTGGGCCGACGCGGGCGCACCCGCGGGCGATGCGCACGACGCGCCTCCTCCACGCAAATGGACGGCGGGATGGAACATTGCCCAGCCGGATCTGGTGGTGAAGATGCCGAGGCCGGTGCATATTCCCGCGCACGGCGAGGTCGAGTATACGTACGAAATCGTGTCTACGCATTTTACTGAGGACCGCTGGGTCCAGATGTCGGAGTTCCGGCCGGGCAGTCCGGCCCACGTTCATCATGCCGTCGTGTACATTCGTTCTCCGGATTCGCCATGGCTGCGGCATGCGCCGCTGGGTGAACCGTTCACGGCATCTACGCTAAGCGATCCAAAGGAGCGGCGCCAGGCGCACGAGACTACGAGCGATTTGCTGCTCGTGTACGCTCCGGGCAGTTCGCCGGACGAGTGGCCGGAGGGAATGGCCAAGCTTGTGCCGGCTGGATCAGACCTTGTGTTTCAGATGCACTACACCACCAATGGCACGGCTGACGACGACCAGACTAGCATTGGATTGGTGTTTGCGAAGACACCGCCGAAACAGAAGGTCATCACGCTGCAGCTGAACAATCATGCCCTGATCATCCCCCCGGGCGCAGATGATTTTCGCGTTGAGGTGCAGGGGACGCTGCCGAATGACGCGACGCTGCTGAGTTTGTTCCCCCACATGCACCTGCGGGGCAAGCGGTTTGAGTACGACATTGTGCATGATGACGACAGCGTGGAAGTGCTGCTGCGAGTGAACTACCACTTTCACTGGCAACTAAGTTACCGGCTGGCCGAACCTCGTGTGCTGAAGGCGGGAACAAAGTTGCGGGCGATCGCATGGTACGACAATTCGAAGAATAATCCTCACAATCCCGATCCGGAGAAGACAGTGACCTGGGGCGATCAGACTTCGGACGAAATGATGGTGGGATTCTTCGATGTCGCCGTCCCGTCGGGGATGGATAAGTGGAAATTCTTTGAACGGCATGAGGGCGACGCGACGCGTCACCAGTAAGGATGAAGCGCAGCCGGATTGCTCTGCTAGACTTTCAGGATTCTATTCATGTCGGGGAGGGAAGATCGATGCGGGCGAAGCGGGCATTGATGGTCGGAATTATTGCGGTTGCGGCACTGGTGGCTGTGTGCGGCGATGTCATTCGGGGAGTGCAGGCGCAGTCGAGCAGCACGCCTCACGCGGGTACGCCCGGGCCGCAGTCGGGAGAGAAGACGGCCGAGCAGCAATTCAAAAATATTCAGGTGCTCAAGGGCGTGCCCGCGGACCAAATTTTTCCCACCATGCAGTTCATTGCAGCGTCGCTGGGAGTGGAATGCGAGTTCTGCCACGTGGCCGGAGAGCTCGAAAAAGATGACAAGAAGCCGAAGCAGACCGCGCGCAAGATGATGGAAATGATGATCGCCATTAATGCCGACGACTTCGACCGCCATCGTGAGGTGACTTGTTACACGTGCCATCGCGGCAACTCCAAGCCGGTGGCGATTCCACCCGTAATGACGGAAGAAGCGATGGCCAGCACGACTGCGCCGCGCAAACCGGAGCATGCGGAAAAATCTGCCAAAGGCCCATTGCCGACAGCCGAGCAGTTGTTCGACAAGTATGTGCAGGCTGTGGGAGGGGCGGGCGCAATCGACAAGGTCACGAGCCGCGTGATGAAAGGGACTATCGATGTCGGCGGGAAGTCGCTGCCGATCGACATTTACTGCAAAGATCCGGAGAAGCGCATTTCGTTCACGCATATGCCGGAGGGCGACAACATCACGGCTTTCAACGGCCACGAGGGTTGGTTGGGCGTGCCGGGCCGTCCTGTGCGCGAGATGCATGGCAGCGATCTGGATGGGGCGGCCATTGATGCCGATTTGCATTTGGCAAAGCACTTGAAACAAATGTTCACCGAGACGAAGGTTGTGGGGACGGAGAAGATAGGCGATCACGAAACCTATGAAGTAATCGGCCAGCGCGACGGGAGGACGCCGATCCGCCTCTATTTTGAGGAACAGTCTGGATTGCTGGTGCGGCTGGTTCGATTCGGCGAGACGGCGCTGGGGTGGCTGCCAACGCAGATCGACTACGCCGACTACCGCGATGCGGACGGCGTGAAAATTCCCTACCGGTGGACGCTGGCGCGCACGAGCGGGCGATTCACAATCCAAATCGCAGAAGTGAAAGAAAACGTTACGGTGGACGAAGGCAAGTTTGTGAAACCGGCGCCGGAACCGCCCAAGGGGCCGGCGAAATAGCCACGAACGGGTCCTTCACAGATTAAGATCTGCAATAACAAAACCTGATAGGCACGATAAATAGTTTCGATTTCCGGGAAGCGGCGGCGGACGGTACATTGAGGCGTCGTCGAATTCTGTGCGGGATGCGCCGCTGAACGGGAGTCATACCTCTGTGTCTATAAGGAGAAAGTCGATCGCCGGTCTGGCCACGGCGCTGCTGAGCTTAACTTTCCTACTGATGCTGACGCAGGCGGTTTGTGCGCAGACGGCCCCCGCGGCGGATACGGGCGCAAGGCTGGCGAAGCTGGAAGCACAGGCCGCCGACGCGAAAAGTTCCGCCGACAACGCGTGGATGCTGACCAGCGCCGCGCTCGTCCTGATGATGACCGGGCCTGGCCTGGCATTGTTTTACGGCGGTCTCGTGCGTAAAAAAAACGTGCTGGGCACGATGATGCAAAGCTTTGCGCTGATGGCGGTCATCACCGTCCTCTGGGGGCTATTCGCTTACAGCCTTGCGTTTGGCCCCGGGAGCAGCTTTGTGGGAGGGTTCCAGAACCTGTTTCTGCACGGCGTGGGAGCGGCGCCGGATGCGGATTATGCGGCCACGATTCCGGCTCAGACGTTCATGGTCTATCAGCTGATGTTCGCGATCATCACGCCGGGGCTGATCGCCGGAGCATTCGCCGAGAGAATGAAGTTCAGCGCCATGCTGGTGTTCATGATCCTGTGGTCGATTTTGGTTTACGACCCGATGGCCCACATGGTGTGGGGCAAGGGCGGTCTGCTGAACGCATCTCTGGGTGGGCGGTTTCCCACGCTCGATTTTGCCGGCGGGACGGTAGTGCACATCACGTCGGGAGTTTCGGCGCTGGTGTGCGCTTTGTATCTGGGCAAGCGCGTGGGATATCCCAAGGAGGCAATGCCGCCTCATAGCGTGGTGCTCAGTTTTATCGGCGCGTGCCTGCTGTGGGTGGGGTGGTTCGGGTTCAACGCCGGCAGCGCACTGGCGGCGGGAAGCCTGGCCACAAGCGCATTCGTAGCGACTCACTTCGCGGCAGCGGCGGCGGCGGTGGGCTGGGCCGGGGCGGAGTGGATTCGCAACGGCAAACCCAGCGTGCTGGGAGGAATCTCGGGGTCGGTGGCGGGGCTGGTGGCGATCACTCCGGCGGCGGGATTTGTGAAGCCGATGCCGGCGTTGATCATCGGGCTGGTGGCCGGAGTCTTCTGCTACTGGATGGTGGCAAAGGTGAAGGCGAAATTCGGCTACGACGATTCGCTCGATGCTTTCGGCGTCCACGGTGCGGGCGGAACCCTGGGAGCATTGCTGACAGGCGTGTTCGCGGTGAGCGCGGTAAATCCGATCTTCAAGGATGCGCAAGGCAACACGCTGGCTTCGGGAGTCCTGGAAGGAAACGGGCACCAGATGGTGAATCAACTTGTGGGCGTGGCCATCGCCTGGGGCCTGGCGATTGTGGGGACGCTCGTCATTCTGAAGATTGTCGACGTCACGATCGGGTTGCGAGTTTCGGAGGAAGAAGAAGTGCAGGGTCTCGATCTCTCGCAGCACGGCGAAGAGGGATATTACTGGGAGGCTTCGGCTTAAGCTAGAGTGGCGCGGACACTCCTGTCTGCGCGCGAAAAGCTGATCGGCTTCCACGGGCGAGATGCGCGGCCAGGAGTGCCCGCGCCACACAGAATCTAGAACAGGATTTGAGGCAATCATGACGAAGATTGAGGCGGTCATTCAAAACTCCAAGCTGGAAGCGGTGAAAACTGCGCTCCATGAAATTGGCATTGAAGGAATGACGGTGATTGAGGTGCGCGGTCACGGGCGACAGAAGGGACACACCGAGGTCTATCGCGGCCGGGAATACAGCGTGGATCTGATTCCGAAGACCAAGCTGGAGATGGTGCTAGCGGACGGTATGGTCGACAAGGTAGTGCAGGCGATTCTGGGCGCGGCGCGAACGGGCAAGATCGGCGACGGCAAGATTTTTCTGTCGCGCGTGGATGAGGCGATCCGCATCCGCAACGACGAGCGCGGCGAGGGAGCGTTGTAGATACGGAAGCGAGCCAAACGCGCCCGTTCGGTCGCTTGCGCTCTCTCAGGGCAGGCTCCGAGCCATTGCGCGGCTCGCTCAGGTCCTTCGGCGAGCAAAAAGCGCCCGCCTCAGGATGACATGGATGATTTCCTTCCATGATGGCGGCATCCTCTTTTATCAGCGAACTGCGGGCCTCCCTCAGCGACGAATCGGGGCGTATTCAGCGGGAATTTGACTCCGCTGGCGACGGCCGCGCGGCTGTGGCGCAGCGCACGCGGTTGGTCGAGAACATTCTCCGGCGGTTGTGGCACGAGATCGTTGCTCCGGGCGATCCCGGCTCCTCACTGGAACGGCCCGCGGACTTTGCCCTCGTGGCTACCGGTGGCTTCGGGCGAGGATGGCTCTTTCCTTTCTCTGACATTGACCTGTTGTTTCTCTTCGCCGATCGCGAGGCCGAACAGGCTTTCAAAGATCCGGTCCGGCGCTTCTCGCAGGAATTGTGGGACCTCAAACTGAAACTGAGCCCGGCATCACGCACGCTGGCCGAGTGCGACCGCTACGACGCCAACAACACCGAGTTCACGATTTCTCTTCTTGACTGCCGCTATCTAGCCGGAGACCGCGAGCTGTTCGGGCGTCTTCACGACAAGGTGATTCCGAAGCTGGCGATGCGTGAGTCGAAGGCATTACTGCAGGGATTGGCGGAGGTAACGCGCGAACGGCATGCAAAGCACGGGCTGACGCTTTATCACCTGGAGCCGAATCTGAAGGAAGCGCCCGGCGGACTGCGCGATTACAACGTGGCCTGCTGGCTGGCGCTGATTTCGGCCATGGACAAGCTGCACGACTGGCCGCACGCCAGTTCCCTGCGTGCTCCGGTGCGCAAGCAGCTCGAGGCGGCGCTGGATTTTCTCATGTCGGCACGATGCTTTCTGCATTTTCGCTACGGACGCGACGACAACACTCTCACCTGGGAAGCCCAGGACGAAGCGGCCGCACGCAAAATCGGAGCGGTCGATGCCGCAGAACTGTCAGCAGCGGACTGGATGCGGCTGTATTTCGGCCATGCACGGGCGGTGCAGCGCACCGTGACGCAGTTGCTGGAGGAAATCCCGGAGGCATGGTCGGCGCTGTACCGGCAGGTGCAGAGCTGGCGGTCGCGGCTCACGACGTCGGATTTTTCCGTAGTCGACGGCCTGATTTTTCTGCAGCAACCCTCATCTCTGCAAGATCCCGAAGTGCTGCTGCGACTGTTTCACTTCATGGCGCATCACGGGCTGAAATTGAGCGCAACCACGGAGTATCGCATCGAGCAGGCGTTGCCGGCGCTGGCCACGACGCCGCCACGGGGCGCCGAGTTGTGGCTCTACCTGCAGGAGACGCTGCTGCAGCCGCACGCAGCCGACGCGCTGAGGGCGATGCAGTCGCTGCGAGTGCTCACCGTGCTGCTGCCCGAGCTGAGAGTGATCGATTCGCTGGTGGTGCGCGATTTCTATCATCGTTTCACGGTGGACGAGCATTCGTTTTTGGCCATCGAGAGCCTGCACCGGCTCAAGCAGTCGCAGTCGGAGTGGGACAAGCGCTACGGCGAACTGCTCGGCGAGCTGGAGGATCCTGAACTGCTTTATCTCGCGCTTCTGCTGCATGACACGGGCAAGGGCGTCCCGGGCGCCAATCACGTGGAGTCGAGCCTGGAGATCGCGAATCACGCCATGGACCGCCTGGATGTGGATCCGAGGGAGCGGGCGGAGGTTCTGTTTCTGATCGCCAATCACCTCGAGCTGTCTGCCACGTTGCGACGCGACATCTTTGATCACGCGACGGTGGAGGCGTTTGCCGAGAAGATGGGAACGCCCGAGCGGCTTAAGATGTTGTGCCTGCTCACGTATGCCGACATCAAAGCCGTGAACCCCGAGGCATTGACGCCGTGGAAGGCAGAGAACGTCTGGCAGCTTTACATCGCGGCTGAGAACTATCTAAACCGCAGCGCCGACCAGCGCGTGCATGCCGATGTCAACGACGAGAAGCTGGCGCGGCTGCGTTCGTTGGCACCCGTAGCGGGGAGCAAATTCAAAGCATTCCTGGAGGGGTTCCCGCAGCGGTATTTGCTCGTGCATACGGCCGAGGAAGTAATGCGACACATGCAGATGGCCGAAGGGCTGGCGCTCGACCCGGTGCAGGTCGAACTGAAGCGTGGCCGGCATTGGTACGATTTGACGCTGGTCACGAAGGATCGTCCGGCTCTGTTTGCCACGCTCACCGGCACCCTGGCGGCGTGGGGCATGAACATTGTGAAGGCGAATGCGTTTTCCAATGCGGCCGGGACCGTGGTCGACACGATTCACTTCACGGACCGGTTTCGCACGCTGGAGCTGAATCTTTCGGAATGGGCGCGATTCAAGAGCAGCGTGGTGAGCGTGCTCCTGGGGGAAGCCGATCTCGATAAGATGCTGCGCGATCGTCAGCGGTCGGAGAAGGGCACGATCGCGAAGGTCAAAGTTGAAACGAAGATCGAATTTGATGATGCCAGCTCGGCGACGACGACGCTGCTGCAGGTGATTGCGCAGGATCGTCCGCGGCTGCTGCATCGAATTGCGTCGTGCTTGTCGGACGAGAAGTGCAATATTGAGATCGCGCTGATTGATACCGAAGGACAGATGGCGATTGACACGTTTTATCTGACGTCGCGCGGAAAAAAATTGACGGCGGAGCATTGCCGACAGCTGGAAAAGGCGCTGGTGGGGGAGTTAAGGGGGGAGTAGGCGTTTCTCGAATTGTGCCGTCCCTACGGGACTCAGTGCCCTCATATAATGGCGACCCGACACTTTCGTGCCGGGCTTTCACATTCCGCCCCTTCGGGGCTATTTCGCGGAAAACTTACAACACCGTCTTTCAACGTCTTTCACCGCAAGGCTATTTCACCTCGAACCTGAACACCGTCTTTTCCCTGAACGTTTCCCCCGGTTTTAGAATCGTGGTCGGAAAATCCGGATGGTTGGGTGAATCCGGGAAATGCTGCGTCTCCAGGCAAAAGCCGTGGCGGCGTTTGTAGACGTGGCCTTGCTTGCCCACCACTGAACCATCGAGAAAATTCCCTGTGTAGAACTGCACGCCGGGTTGCGTTGTCCAGACTTCAAGAAAGCGACCGCTTGAGGGCTCGTAGACGCGTGCAGCCAGAACGAGGCCGTTTTCCTTCGGCGTGTGATTGAGCACGAAGTTGTGGTCGTAGCCGTGGCCGAGGACGAGCTGCTCGTAGTTGTCGTCGATGCGGGTGCCGATTTTCGTCGGCGTTGTGAAGTCGAGGGGCGTGCCCTTGACTGGACGAAGTTCGCCGGTGGGAATCAAGTTCTTGTCGACGGGAGTGAAACGGTCGGCATTAATCATGACCTCGTGATTCAGGATGTCTCCTGTGCCTTCTCCGGCGAGATTGAAGTAGCTGTGCTGGCTTACGTTGATCGGCGTGGCCTTGTCGGTTGTAGCCTCGTAGTCGATGAGGATTGCATTTGCGGCGGTCAGCGTGTAAGTGACTTTCAGTTTTATATTGCCCGGGAAGCCCTCCTCGCCGTCTTTGCTGAGATACGTGAAGACCACTCCGGTCTTGTCTTTCAACGGTTCGCCCTCCCACACAACACGGTCGAACGTGCGCGTTGTGCCGCCGTGGAGCGTATTAGGGCCGTCGTTCTTCGGCAAGGTATAGGTCTTGAGGTCGAGTGTGAAAGTACCGTTGGCGATGCGGTTGGCATAGCGTCCTACGATTGCGCCGAGATACGGCGGATTGGGGATGTAGCCTTCCAACGTGTCGTGGCCGAGGACGACGTCAGCGAACTTGCCCTTGCCGTCGGGAACGCGAATCGAAACGATGATGCCGCCGTAGTTCATGGCCCGCACTTCAACGCCGTGAGCATTGGTGAGCGTGTACAGGGTGATAGGTCTCCCATCATGCGTGCCGAAGGGCTGAGTTTGGAAACCGGGTTTCGCGGCCAGTTGGGCAAAAGCCACCACGACGGCAGTGATGAACAGCAGCAGGAGTACAAGAGCTCGCGCGATCATGGGCGAGAGTTTACTACGTCACTACTTGCGCTGCCCGTCTGAGAGCAAAGTCTTCGATTCCACCCGAAAGCGGCATGCGTCGCATAGTCCACTCTCGCGCAAGTCAATCCACTCCACCGAGTGGGCTGAGGCCATGGCACAACGATAGTCCTGGCAGTGGGCGAGGTCGAGCGTGTGCCCAAGTTCGTGAATGCATTCCTTGAGCAGACGCTCAGTCAGCAGGGATTGGTCCGCATCAAGGCCGTAGAATTCCTGGCGCAAGCGGTGGAACGAAACGATGGCGCAAGGGCCCCCCATTTGGGCCTCGCCGAACACGTATTTCAGGATGGGGATGTAGAGATCGACTGCGGTCACAGCGAGCAGGCGCCAATCCTGCTGACGGACGAGAACCTGCATGCGTTCGAGAATCTCCGACGAATGATATTGCTGGCGCTCAGGGTGATAATGCGGCGCCGGATCGAGCTCGACGGAAAGAATCTGGCAGGAGACGGGAAAACACCGGGGAATCGCAGCGCAAAGATTTTCGAGGAGCGAGTACTCCAGCTTTCCGACCGGTAGCAGGTGTACGAGATTCATCTGCGTCAAATCCCCACTTCCGGCAAAGTCGGTCAGAAGTGGAGCACCCAGGTCTATCGCGCTTCCACTGGCGCGCGGGTCCAGCCGTAGCGTTTGAGTTTGTGGTGCAGGGTGACACGGTCGATGCCGAGCACCTCGGCAGCACGGCTTTGATTGCCTCCGCAGTCATCGAGCGTGCGCAGAATGTGGGCACGCTCGATTTCATCCAGTGACTTGCCGGCGGCAGAAGGCAAGGCCTGCGACTTGAGGATGAAGTCATGCTCGCGCAGTTCGGGTTCCTGAGCCACGACCATGGCGCGTTCCACGGCGTTTTCGAGCTCGCGGACGTTGCCCATCCAGGATTGCTGCTGCAGCTGGTTCATGGCGGCCGGCTCGATACGCGTGATGTTCTTGTTCATGGCCAGAGAGAACTTCCGCACGAAGTGTTCAACGAGCAAGGGAATATCTTCGCGGCGGTCGCGCAGGGGAGGTAATTCGATGCGGAAGACGTTGAGGCGGTAGAAGAGATCGGGCCGGAAAGTGCCCTCTTCGACCATGGTTTCCAGATTCTTGTTCGTCGCGGCCACACAGCGAAAATCGACCTTAATGATCTGGTTCCCGCCCACGCGAGTGATTTCACGTTCCTGCAGGACGCGGAGCAGGTCGGTTTGAGTCTTCAGACTGATATCGCCGATTTCGTCGAGAAACACTGTTCCGCCCTCGGCAATTTCGAACTTGCCCTTCTTGCGGTATTGCGCGCCGGTGAACGCTCCTTTTTCGTGACCGAACAGCTCGCTCTCGAGCAGCGTTTCGGTGAGGGCGCCGCAATGGATGACGACCAGCGGATGGAATCGGCGCATGCTGGCGGCGTGGATGGCGCGGACCACAAGCTCTTTGCCGGTACCGCTCTCGCCCGTGATCAGGACATTGGCATCCGTGGGGCCGACGGTTTCAATGGCCTCGAAGACTTTGCGCATGGCCGCGCTCTGGCCCACAAGTTCGCCGGGACGTGTCGCCTCAGCGACGGTTTGGCGCAGCCGAACGTTCTCCTTCTCAGCACGCCGATGGGCCAGGGCTTTCTTGACCAGGTGCGCGATCTCGTCGGGATCGAGGGGTTTGCTGACGTAATCATAGGCGCCATTCTTCAGCGCGGTGACCGCGGTTTCGACCGATGCATAGCCGGTCATCATGATTACGATGAGGTCGGGGTCCATTTCGTGGAGGCGGCGCTGCAGTTCGATGCCGTCGGTGCCACGCATCTTGATGTCGAGCAGGGCGAGGTCCCACTTGTTTTCGGCCATGCGGGTAAGGGCGTCGCTGGCGCTTTCGGCAGTGCCGATTTCGTAGCCTTCTTCGCGAAACCACTTTCCGAGCGAATCGCGAACGGTGAGTTCGTCGTCGACGATAAGGATTTTGCCTTGTGTTTCCACGTGAATCACCTCCTGCCAGCCGTGACGGCAACTTCGGGCGGCGCGCCTCTCGCAGCTTCGGAGTCCCAGGGCAAAGTCACGGTAAAAGTCGTGCCGCGGCCAACCTCGGATTGCACTTCGATGTTTCCGCGGTGGCGTTCGAGAATGCTGTGGCTGATAGCGAGGCCCAACCCGACACCGCGTCCGGTTTCCTTCGTGGTGAGAAAAGGCTCAAAGAGGCGGGGCAGAATCTCTGGCGGAATGCCGGTACCATCGTCGCGCACGACAATGCGAACCTGGCTTGGTTCGCGGCTGAAACTGGTCGTGAGCCACAAGTTGCCGCCCTGGGGCATGGCGTCCATAGCATTCATGACGAGAGCTAGAAGCACCTGTTCGATCTGGGAAGCATCGCAGACGACCTGGGGAAGATCGGCGTCGAGCTGCAGCTGCAGTTGAACGCCGGCAAGATCAAGCTGGTGCTGCACCAGCCGAATGGCCTGCTCGATGACACGATTCAGGTTCGTAAGCTGCAAATTCATCGGCGTGGCGCGGGAAAAGGTGAGCAGATTCTTCACCAGGTCGCCACAGCGGCGGCTCTCGCTCGCGATGAGATCGAGCGAATCGCGGATCTCCTGCCGCCGGTCGCGGCCCGCATCGTCGCGATCGATCCACTTGCGCAGCAACTTGGCGTAGGTGAGGATGCCGGAAAGGGGATTGTTGATCTCGTGAGCCAGAACGGCCGCCATTTTGCCGATGGAGGCCATCTTCTCGGTGTGCAGAGCGTGCTCGTGAGCGAGTCTGAGCTCACTGGTTTTCTGTTCGACGCGCTTTTCGAGCGTGTGAGTCCAGGCGAGATTCTGGTTCCGTTCCGCTTGTAATTGCCGGCTCATGGTGTTGAACGACTGGGCCAGCTCGCCAATTTCGTCTTCCGACTGCACGTCAATCTGGTAACCCAGATCGCCGGCGGCCAGCCGATCGGTGCCGCGCCGGAGAGCATTGATGGGAACGCCTACGACACCCCAGATAAAAAACCAGCTCACCCAGCCGATCAGAAAGAGGGCAAATCCGGTGTACGCAGCCATCTGCCGGGTGCTGTCGGCGAGTTGCACGTCGGCCTTGGCAAGAGACAGGTGGGTGTCGATAACACCGAGAATTTGCTCCTCCGGCGGATGGGCGTGGCAAGCGGCATTGGAGCAGGCGGGCTGGTTTTCGATGGGAGTGACGATCGCCAGCACGCGCGTGCCTCCGCCGCTGCGGTAAATGCGGAAGCGATCAGGCCGGTTCAGGCGTGCCAGCGGCTGGGACTGAGCGTGGCAGCCGTAGCAAGCCTCGGCTCTTTTGTCGACTACCTGATTGTGCTCCGCGGGATCGGTGGTGTAAGTGATCCGTCCTTCCTTGTCGAAGATGCGGATCTTCTCCATGCCCGGCTCATCGGCAAATGTGCGAATGGCGCGGTACAAGCCGTCGCGATCGTTGCGCAGCATGTAGTCGGTTGTGCTGCGTCTAATCACGTCGCTGACGCGCTCGGCGCTCACCAGAGCCGCCTGCTCCAGGTGCTGGCGGTGCAGGCGGATGTTGAGATAGCCGAGCAGGGCAAAAATGACAACCATCGCGCCAAGCAGAAGAACGTTGAGCTTGGCGCTCACGCCGAACCTTGGGCGCAGCCAGCGGCGGCGAATTGGTTCAGTCTCCCGCATGCTCCAGCACCGGCGAAACCGATTGCAGAACCGCGCTTGACGTAGCCACCGGCTCCTCCTCGGCTTCTTCTCTGGGGAAGATCGGCAGATACTTCACCGCAACCGCGAAAAGGAAGAATCCCATGGCGACGATCATCAGAGTCACTGAGAATTCCGTCCACTTCGGCACGTAATGGTGTCCCACGTAAGTTTCGAATCCGATGAGGCTCACGTTCAAGCGATTGGTAATGAAACCGAACAGGCTGATGATCGAGGCCAGGTACAAACCTTTGGGTGAGAGCCTGACTTTCTTGAAGCTGAGCAGCGCAATCGGGATGACGAATGACAATGCCAGCTCCAGCCACAGAAAGTATGCTTCGTAACTGGGTTTGACGATTTGGCGAAGCACGCCCCGGCGAACATAGTCTTCAAAGCGAAGCAACGCGTTCACCCAGAGCGCAACCAGCAAGGCTCCGCCCAGCCGGACCAGAACAGAAAGTTCGAGATGACGGCCGAGGGCCTTCGCGCTTTGCGTGGACTCAAAGATCGTCATCGCCAATCCCACCGCGACCGCCGAACCGAAGAAGAAGAACGGCAATGCGGGCGAGTACCAGAACGGGTGCAATTTGGTCGGCATGATCAGATACAGCGATCCGAGCGAACTCTGGTGCAGAGTGGAGAGCAGGATGCCCGCCACGATCAATATGGGGTAGATCTTATGAATCCACTTGATCGGCGTTTTCCAGTTGAGGCGCTCGAACACGTTGGGAAGAAATTCAAAAAAAAGCACTGTCGTGTAGGTCATCACGCACATGCCCACTTCGAACATGACCGAGTGCGGGTTCATGTAGATGAGCTGGTGCCAGATGAACCAGGGACGGCCGAGATCGAAGAGCAGCCCGACGATGAACAGCAAGTAGCCGAGGAACGCAGTCAGGATTGCTGGACGCATGACGCTACGCAGGCTCTGGACGTTGAAGAGATAGACTGCGCCGACGATGCAGAAGCCGCCCGCCGCCAGCATTACGCCACACAGGCAGTCGAAGCCGATCCAGAATCCCCAGGGGAACTGGTCGGTCATATTCGTGGCCGCACCCAGGCCGTGGACGTAGCGAACATAGGTGGAGTAGAGGCCCAAGGCCATGATTACGAGGAAGACGACTCTCCAAAAACTCAGTTTGATTTTCATCGGGCGCCCCCGTTTTTCTTCTCCTCAGCTTCCGCTGCGGCCACTTCGTTGCGCCGATGGGAGATCCAGTAAATGCCTCCGAGCACCAGCGACCAGACGGGAATGAAGTCTGGAACCCTATCCATGACCCGGCCGGTGTACTCGGGCAGGGGCGTATCGCCGATTTTTGCCGAGGCGGGATAGCCAAACTCTTCGACTCTCATGCCAGAAATAATCAGGACGCAGGTTCCACCCACTTCACGGAGCCCGTAAATGCGGTTCACGTAAGTTGATGGATTCTGCCGGATGCGCTCCTGGGCTTCCTTAATGAGATCGTCACGTTCACCGAACTTGGTGGCCCCGGTGGGACAAATCTCAGCGCATGCCGTCTGCTTACCGGCCGCGATGCGGTCCGGGCACATGATGCATTTGCGTACTCGTGGATTCAGCGATCCCCACTCGTACTTGGGCTGGTTGAAGGGGCAGGCGGCCATGCAATAGCGGCACCCGATGCACTTCCACACGTCGTACACGACGGGCCCTTCTGCTGTTTTGTGGAAGGCGCCTACCGGGCAAACCGAAGCGCAGGTGGGATGTTCGCAGTGCATGCACAGCCGGCGCATGAACTTGTCTTCGCGGGTCAGGACAGCAGTGAACTTATGTGCGGATTGCTGCTCTTCGGCAGCAATGGAGTCGTTGTACGGCAGCTTATTTTGCGTGGCGCAAGCTTGTTCGCATTGCTTGCACCCGATGCAAATCGTCGAATCGTATAAGAGTGCTTTGCTCATGAATGATTTTTCCTCGGGCACTTCTGTTCGAGCAGACAGAGATGCCTGAACCACTTTCTCGCGCAGCGTCTGAACTGAAGAGACGGGAGGGACCGATTACCGGAGTAACCGGAACGGAGACACACCGATAGTGAGCTGCTAACCTCATCAGATCAGAGGCTGTCGCAAAATTCAGCAGCGTCAGACAGCTACAGTTTCAACATTTGATGGGAGTTCGGCGGTGATGAACATCACTTCTGTAAGTGACGGTGGTCAATAGGGTCCTGCAGAACTGTGTAAACAGCCTGCTCGTTGCTTTTCGCATCAGAGCGTGTTGCAGAACGCAGCATGATTCGGGGTCAGCGGAACGTATTGGAAACAGGCACATTCGCGGACTCGCTGGCAGATCGCCTCAGTCGATGCGCTTCCGAGGCTGTTGCAATCTTCATCGAAGTCTCCGTTGATTTTTTTTGCAAGCCGTCGGTCCGTTGCCCATCGCACTTCTGTATCTCATTCACTTTGCAGCAGATGCCGCCATGACTCTGTTGCAGCGCACGTGTCCCACTCGTTTGGCCGCGAGATTGCCTTTAGAAAAAGTGGCGAGTGACCAGGAAACCAAGAGGCACTCCAAGCGAGGTGGGTTATGGTAGTCATTCTGGTACTGCTTACATTCGGAATCTTCCTAGCGATTGATTATGTGCGGAGTCAGAAGCAGCTGGAGAAGCAGGTTGTTGCGGCGGGAGCTGTTCGCGAAGCCGTGCCGCGCATGGTCCCGGCGATGGTCGCCGGCTTCCAGGTTCCCGAGAACGTGCGTTATCACGCCGGGCACACCTGGGCACAGAGTGAGAGTCGCGACCTGGTGCGCGTGGGCATGGATGATTTCGCATCCAAGCTGATTGGAAAAATTGAGAGCATCGCCCTGCCGCAGCGTGGACGGTGGGTCCGCCAGGGGCAGAAGATCTGGACGATCTTCCGCGACGGCAAATCCGTGGACATGGTGTCGCCAATCGAAGGCACAGTAACGGACATTAACGAAGCAGTCGTCAAGGATCCGGAGCTGGCGCGCAAGGACCCCTACGGCGATGGCTGGCTGCTGACGGTGCAGGCCCCCGATGCCAAGATCAACTTCCGCAATCTGCTCGGCGGCGCGCTGGCGCGCATGTGGACTGAAGACTCCGCGCTGAGGCTGCGCAAGAGAATGCCGGTCGCGATGGCAGCGGCCCTGGCACAGGACGGCGGCGTGGCTGTGGATGACATCACTGAGCACCTGCCCGAGTTGGACTGGGCGGCGGTGACGAAGGAGTTCTTCCTGTCTTAAAACAGGCTGTCCTGAACGAGTTTCTCAGAACGATGCGATAGGCCCATCTAGCTGCAAGGCCGCCCGGGAACCAACCCCGGGCGGCCTTGTTCTCAGGAGGACTCACTCAGAGATAGCAGTTTCGGAAACGAGACGCGGAAACCTTCGGAATATCCAAAGACCCAGAATAACCGCTGAGGTCAACATCAACACGCGCAGATATTGCGCAACCGGGAGAGCGGCATCGCCGAAAGCCGTGCGCAACAGGCCGAATGTTGCGCTCGAGGCGCACAGAGCAAAATACAACCGCTCGGAAACGCAGCGCGAAATCGCAGCCAGCCACGCCAGGATCGATGCCACCGTGATGTAGATCATCACCAGAACGAAGTCTGAAGGCGGCGCGGAGCCACGAACGATCCCGTTCTTGGGGGCGGCGAAACCATGAAGTGCGATGCCCAGAAAGACCAGCGAGTGAATGAGGGCGATCAGCGCCCGCTTGCGATTGGTCAATATAGCGAAGTCATTCATGGTTGCCCAAAATTGCTCCTTAGAGTTTCGCTTTTCCGGAACGGCTGGCGTGGTGATTGTTCGTACAAAGCATGGTGATTGGGATCACACTTGAGAGGCGCTGGCTCATCGAGCACCGTACTACCGAACAGTTGCATGCGGAAAAAGCAGGTTCCTCGTCGCTCTGCTCCTCGGAATGACAAATTGGCCTTTCGCGGCAGTGGTATCGGCGTTAGCTCGGGTGTTACCATCCGGGCCTATGAATAGCAGAAACTTTGCCCTCTTCTGTAACAGCTTCTTTCTGCTGTGTGGACTCGCGGCTCCCGCTGCTGCGCAGTCCCAGCCGGCGCATCCGGTCGTGCTGCGTGCGGCGCGACTTCTGGATGTGAAGAATGGGCGCGAGCTCAAGCCGGGAGAAGTTCTCGTGGAGGGAGAACGCATCGTGGAGGTGGCTTCCGCGGTGAAGCGAGCAACTGGAGCCGAGGTCATTGACCTGGGCGATCGCACTCTGCTTCCTGGCCTGATTGACGTGCACATTCACCTTTTTCTGCACCCCGGAGCCGAGGATTTGCAGACCGTGCAGGAATCGGTGCCGCAGCGCACGATCATGGCGGCGCTGGCCGCGCACGACGACCTGATGGCGGGCTTTACCGCCGAGCGCGACATGGGAACGGAAGGCGCGGGATCGGCGGACACGGCCGTCCGGAATGCGATCAATCAGGGATTGATTCCTGGGCCGCGGCTGCGCATCAGCGGGAATGCCGTCAACATTCTGGGCGGACACGAGGACGCGATCGGCTACAACCCGGCGCAACATGTGTTGCCGAACGCGGATTACGCCAATAACGCCGATGAGCTTGTCGCTGTCATGCGCCAGCAATTCAAGGAGGGCGCGGACTTCATCAAGATTTATGAGACGGGATCGGACCGAATCAAAGACGGAAAACTGACTACGCCTTACCAGTACACCGAGGCGCAGCTGGAAACCGCGGTGAAAGAGGCGGCGCGGGTGGGAAAGCGGGTGGCCGTGCACGCCACCGGCGAACCGGGAACTCTTTATGCGGCGCAGGCCGGAGTAGCTTCGATTGATCACGCCGATCAACTCAGCGACGAAACCGTACGCCTGATGAAAGAGAAACAGATTTTTGCCGTACCGACGTTCACGATTTTCGAATATTTTGCGGAGCATGCGGCGACACCGCAGCGGGCTGCGCGCGAACATGAAATGCTCGATGTGAAAGCCGCGGAATTCAAGAAGCAGGTCGCGGCGGGAGTACCGATGGCCGTCGGATCGGACGTAGGCCCCTTCCCGCACGGCACGCAGGCGCGCGAGTTCTTGCTGATGGTGAAGTATGGCATGTCTCCGCTGGCGGTGCTGCAGGCAGACCTGTTGAATGGCGCGAAACTGCTCGGCTGGGAGGGTCAGATCGGAGCGCTGGAGCCGGGATTTCTTGCTGATGTGATCGCGGTGGAAGGAGACCCGTTGCAAGACATCGGTGCACTGGAAAAAGTGAGTTTCGTGATGAAGGACGGCGTGGTTTACAAGAAATGACCGTGGCCGGAGCTCCCTCGGCGCAGGCATGACGAAAATTAGTGACGCCGACTGCAAAAGGCTGCGCAGTTACTTTGGTTTTCTCATGAAAAATGACCTCAACAGCTTATTCGTGAATAGCTTCCCGCCACTCTAATGTTGCGCGGCTGGCGGGTCGATTGCCCCTTCCTGAGTGCTCGGCCGAACTCGGCGAGCACCTATGACCTGCTGTCGAGCGCGCTGCCTCGTATTGGTCGTTATCATGGTGATCGCCGTGAGCGTTGTGCTTCCTTCCACTGCGTTCGCTCAGGGGCCGCTGCCGGACGCGCCCGAGCCGTCCATCGAGTTCGCGCCCGTGGCCGCGAATCCAATCGCTCCCAGCCCGTCCGGCGACAACTTCGGCGAGCACCGCTTCTGGGACATGCAAAACATCGCGCTATTCACGGCCGTGGGCGCGAGCAGCGGCGTGGATTTTGCGGTTACCCGCTCCAACCTGCAGAGTGGCGGAAAAGAACTGAATCCCGTCGTGCGACTTTTCGGACGCTCGACACAGGGTCTGGCCGTTAACTTTTGCGGGGAGACAATAGGTGTGATCGGCATCAGCTACTTCTTCCACAAGACCGGACATCACAAGCTGGAGCGCATGGTGTCCACGGTGAACATCGGGATTTCTGTCGGTGCTGCGAGCTACGGCATGACCCACCGATAGCAGATAGCATTCTGGCCTTCGTTTCCGCGAGTCCTTCCTCCAATTTCGACGGAATCCACGTCGGCTTGGGTTGAGTTTTGTACAATAGCGGACATTCGTTTCGGCCGTGATTTATGCCACATTTGCTTTCCTTGATGCGGGAAGACGTCGGCAACGTGATGGAGCATGATCCCGCAGCGAAGTCGCGGCTGGAAGTCCTTCTCTGCTACTCGGGACTGCATGCCGTGTGGTTCTACCGCGTCAATCACTGGTTGTGGAACCACCGCTTTCTTCTGCTGGGACGATGGTTTTCGCAGATTGGGCGATTTCTCACAGGAATCGAGATTCACCCCGGCGCGAAGATCGGGCGGCGGCTGTTCATTGATCATGGTATGGGCGTGGTGATTGGCGAGACCGCGATCGTCGGCGACGACGTCACTCTGTATCAGGGTGTGACCCTCGGCGGCACGGGCAAGGAACATGGGAAACGCCATCCGACCCTCGAGGACAATGTCGTGGTCGGCGGCGGCGCAAAAATTCTGGGAAACATTACGGTCGGCAAGAACAGCCGCATTGGTGCGGGCTCGGTCGTGCTGCGCAACGTGCCGGAACATTCCACCGTGGTGGGCGTGCCCGGGCACATCATTTTTCGTCAGGGCCAGCGTGTGGTGATTACGGACCCGAAGCAGATCAATGATCCTTTGTCAGAAGCGCTGGCCGCGGTTGTGACCGAGGTAAACAAGTTACGTGAGCGAGTTCAGCAACTCGAAGGCACGGAAGCGACGCGGGAGCCGCTCTCGGCTTCGCTGCAACGGATCATGGAAGACATCGACTACCAGATTTAAGGTGGCTGAGCGGTCTCCAAGACCGACACGAATTCCCCACGAAAACTGAAGTTCCAGGCTGTAGCATGACGAAATCCCTCAGCGACTAAAGTCGCGATTATTTTGCGTTGCGGCACTTACGGACGGCCTGAAAGGTCGTCCCTTTCAAAGCCAGACCTAATCAGAGCTTCCCTGGAATATTCTTACAATTCACCCTTCTTCATTTGCTGCACCGCACAGTCGCAGGCGCGCGCGGTGAGCGCCATGTAGGTCAGCGAAGGATTCACACAGGATGAAGAGACCATGGCAGCGCCGTCGGTGACGAAAAGATTCTTGACGTCGTGCGCCTGATTGAAAGCATTAAGGACGGACGTTTTCGGATCGCGTCCCATGCGAGCCGTACCCATTTCGTGAATGGCGAATCCGGGCGGATCTTCCTCGTTGAAGATGCTGATCTCACGACCTCCCGCGGCGGCCAGCATTTCGGCGGCGGTGATCTGCATGTCCTTGCGCAGGGCGAGTTCGTTCTCGCCCCAGGCGCAATCAATTTTCAGCACCGGGACTCCCCACGCGTCGACTCTTTCTTTATCCAGTTCGACGAAGTTGTCATGGTTCGGCAGGCACTCACCGAAGCCGTAAAACTCGAATCGCCACGGCCCGGGATGGCGGAGAGCCTTCTTGAACTCCGGGCCAAATTCGACTTGTGTGATGCCGCGTTCCCAGCCGTCGCGATAGCCCCCGCCCTGACACCCATAGCCGCGTAGAAACTGGGCGTGCTTCGTTTTCACATTGCGGAACCTGGGCATGTAGATTCCGTTCGGGCGTCGGCCAAACCGGACGCGGTCGTCGTTGCCGGGGATCAGCGCATTGGCGCCGGCACCCATGGTGTGGTCCATCAGGTTGTGGCCCAGCTCGCCACTTGAATTCGCGAGCCCGTTGGGAAATTCCGGCGTCGATGAATTGAACAGAATGCGGACCGACTCGAGAGCCGATGCGCACAAAAAGACCACTCTGGAGTGAAATTCCAGAGCAGCGCGAGTTTGCGCGTCGATGACGCGAACGCCGGTGACTCGTCGCGTGCGCGCGTCGAAGATCAGGCTATGTACGACGCTGTGCGGACGCAGCGTCATGCGCCCGGTTTTCTCCGCCGCCGGCAACGTCGCGTTCAGGCTGCTGAAATAGGAGCGCGTGATGCATCCGCGTTCGCAGGGGCCGCAATAGTGGCAGGCGGCGCGGCCGCGATGGTCCTGGGTAAGAATGGCGCAGCGGCCTATGGTGAGCACGCGCTCATCGCCAAAATATTTGGCGACTGCGTCGCGCACGACTTTCTCGGCGCAGCTCATCGCCATGGGCGGAAGAAACTTGCTGTCGGGCAGTTGCGGCAGGCCTAAAGCTTCGCCGCTGATGCCGACGAAGTCTTCCACATAGTCGTACCACGGAGAGATATCGGCGTAGCGAATGGGCCAGTCGATGGCGATTCCGTCGCGCAGGTTCGCCTCGAAGTCCAGATCGCTCCAGCGGTAGCTTTGCCGCCCCCACATGATGGAGCGGCCACCGACCTGGCGTCCGCGAATCCAGCGGAATGGCTTGCCCTCCGCGGTCGTATACGGGTGCTGCTTGTCGCTGACGAAAAATTTGCCCGACCATTCGTCGCAGGCGTAGCACGTGCTTTGAATGGGCTGATCGTCTCGTTGGCCGCGGCGGTCTCCCAGCCCGCGAAATCTCATCTCCCACTCGGGGACGTGCTCGCAGTAATCCTGCTCCGGCACAATGGGACGGCCCGCTTCGAGGACGAGCGTCTTTAGTCCCTTTTCGGTCAGTTCTTTGGCTGCCCAGCCGCCCGTGATGCCGGAACCGACGACAATCGCGTCGAAGGTGGTGTCCTTGGGCATGAGCTCAGTCGACTCGCTCGACCTCTTTACCTTGATTTGGGCTTTGCGCTTTTTCTTGCTCCGCTGCGCACCCGTCAAAACGTCCGGGGATCATTTCAAAATGCAATTCCTGCGTCGCGCCTGCTTCGGAGGTGTAGAAGGCGGTCAGTGTCAGACGACGCAGCATGGGATAGAAGCTTTCAGTCTCCACGGTTGAGTCGTTGTGAGCGGCATTCCGGCGCTCGGTCTCTTCCGTCATGCTCTCTCCCAGCGCGGTCAGCACTTCGGACTGTTGAGCCTGCGCGCAAGTCACAAAGTCGCTCGCGAACAGAGACTGACTGCGGGCGTCCACATCGGCCAGGCCATTCAGGAATCGCGAGCGCTGTGGCTCGTCGTACCATTCGGTGAGCATCAGATCGATAAAGTCGGCGGCGCCCACGTCGGTGGCTCCCGGCGTGTCCGTCCGCGGAAGGATGCTCTCGGCCATCGTCTTCACAGTCTCAAATTGGTGGGCGTTCAGAGTGCGAGGGGCCTGACTTCCAACCGCTGCGCGCGCTTCGCGGAGCGCCGCCAGTAGCTTCACCGGCGCGAATTGCAGCGCCGTGCACGCAGCCAGCACTCGAAGAGCTTCGCGCCGATTCACGAGATAATTCCCTTTGTCGAAAATTCTGTCAGCGTCCGCGACGCACATTGCTTCACGGCGTCGCGCCGGAAGTCAGGATAACATTCTCGGAAGTCCAGAGGATCACCGAGGCAGCGAGCGCAATAGAGAACTCAGCGAGGAACACCAGCTCACGGCTGAACGTTGGTCACGCCCTCTTCGCCCGGCTTCGGAAAATGTTTTTCATACCAGGCGATGGATCGGTCGGTCCAATCGACCACATGTTTGACCTCTTGCAACCCGTGCCCCTCGCGGGGATAGCGGACGAAGACGGTTTCAACGCCCACGTCTTTCAGCGCGATGAAGAACTGCTCTGCCTCGGCTATGGGAACATCGTTGTCGTTCTCGCCGTGCACAATGAGGGTGGGCGTGTGGGCGGCGGCGACGTGCTTGAGGGCCGAGCGCTCCCACGCAACGTCCATCAGATTGCCCTGATGGAGGAATTGACCGAACTCCATCTCCTCGTACTGGTTGTAATACGTCATGTAGTTGTAGCTGACGAGATTGGCGATGCCGGCAGTCGGAATTGCGGCCTTGAATTCGTTGGTTTGGGTGATGAGCCAGTCGGTGAGCTGGCCGCCATAGCTCACGCCTTCGATGCCCATCCGTTCGCGGTCAATCCACAGATAGCGCCGCACAGCGGCGCTCACGGCGTAGAGGATGTCCTGGCCTTCGTCACCATTTTGATCGCCAAAAACAGCATCGGCAAACTTCTGGCCATAGCCGGTCGAGCCGCGGTAGTTCACGTTGAGCACCGCATAACCGTGCGCTGCGTAGACCTGGTTTTTGAAGTTGAGGCCGGGACCATTTTGCCCGTGCGGTCCGCCGTGAATATTCACGATCAGCGGATGCTTCGACGTAGCGGTCATGCCGACGGGCTTGGTAAGAAAGGCTTCAACTTCGAAGCGGTTGTCGTTGCTGACGAAGGTGAAGGATTCGACATCGGCGAGCGTTTTGCCCGCAAGTAGTTCATGGTTGAGATCGGTGAGCTGGCGCGCCGCGCTGGAACCCGATCTGTAATAGAGTTCGCCCGCGTCGCGCGGCGTGGTAAAGGAATATGCGACGGCGCCGTTCTTGCTGACCGAAAATCCGCCTACGCCACCTGCCTCTTTCACGATGTAATCCGGCTGGCCGCCGGCGACAGGCAGTCGCACCAGATGATAGCTTCCGTGCTCCTGAACCGTGAAGTAAACGGCGTTGCCGTCTGGCGCCCACTGGGCGGAACCTTGACGATTGTCGATCACGGCGCCGACTTCGCGGCGATTGCTGCCGTCGGCATTCATGATCCAGACGTGCGTGTCCTCCATGGTGGTCTCGCGGTCGGTGAGGCCGCGGCGCGTGCCGAGGAAAAGAATCGACTTGCCGTCAGGCGACCACAACGGATCGTACTCGCACGATTCCGTCGCAGTGAGGCGGTGAATGCTGTTGTCGGAGAGCTGCACCGTGAACAGATCGTAGTTGAAGAACTCGTCCTGATTAGGCTCGCGGTTGGAGGCAAAGACGATCTGCTTTCCATCCGGCGACCAATCGATGGAATGCTCGTCGTAATTGCCCTGCGTAAGCTGGCGAATCTGCTTGCTCGCGATATCTACAACGAAAATATGCAGACGGTTATTGTCGTTAAAGCGCGTCATGCCTTCGTCGGCATCGGGCTTGTAGAGATAGCGGGTTATTACGATGGGGTCGCCGCTGGCCTCAGCAAACTCGCCGGGCGTCGCGGAAACGAATGCGATCTGCTTTCCGTCCGGGGACCACGCAACTCCCTTGCCTGTGTCGGGGAGCGGGGAATTGGTGTTCTCCCGCACCGCGAGGAAAGTCGCATCACTGCCGTCGGGATGCGCGATCATCAGGCCGTGCTTTTCACCATCCTCACCGGTGAAAGCGATCCATTTGCCGTCCTTCGACCAAAGCGGGCCTCTGGCGGGCTTGTCGCCGCCCAGGCGAGTGCTCTTGCCCGTTCCCACGTCCATCACCCATAGCTGCGCGTAAGGGCGCCCGGGCTGATCGCGCATGGTGATCGTGTACGCGATGTAGCGGCCATCGGGCGAAAGCGACGCGCTGCCAACGGAGCGAAGGCGGGAGAGATCGCTGCTGGTAACGACATCAGCATTGACTGGGATTGTGAAAAACGCGAGGCACAGGCAGATAGAGAACAAAGCAATCTTTGAAGCATGACGCATCGAATCCCCCAGATCGCGCAGGTGTATGAACAGGCACCGTCATACTACAGGAATGACGTACTAGCGAAACGGGCGTGAGCGTGAAAGCCGGCAGCCAGAATTGCGGCTTTACCTGGCAGAGGCTTTGCGGCGCGCTTCTTCGCAGGCTTGCACCGGGTCGCGTCCGGTGACTTGCTTGTACCAGGCAGGATGGAATGTCCACGCCCAGGCTTCGCCCACCGCGCCGCGGATCATCGCCTGAAACGTGCCGGACTGCCCGATAGTGCTGAGGTAGATGTGAATGAAAATTCCGCCCAGCATGATGAGAGCCGAAACATCGTGCAGAACATAACTCACCGCAACGGCCCAGCGGCCAAATACGCTGGCACCAAACCACAAAATCATTCCCGTGATCAGGTACACCACGCAGCCGCTGACGATCTCCCAGAACTGCATTTTCTGGCCGCCGTTGAAGAAGCCCGTATCGGTTGGCTCCATTTTTTCCTGGCCGCCAACGATTTTCGTGAGATTGCGCATCCACTTGGTGTCGGCCGCGGTCCACATCATGGGCTTGATCCAGTTCAGCGCCTGCAGCCCGAAGAAGATCACAAATCCAAGGCCAAACCAGGGATGCATCTCGCGGCTGAGTGGCCCACCGCCGAAGATGGGTGTGAACCAGCGGAAGAGCCACGGCATGTAAATTCCGAAGCCGGTGAACAGCGCGAGAAAGAAGAAGAGAGCGACCATCCAATGCAGGAAGCGTGTGTAAACGCGATGACGCAGCAGCTCGCCTTCGTACACTTCGGTCTGGCCGATTTGCCCGAAAGTGCCGCGCGCCTTGTCGTCGAAGCGTTCGATCGCGGTTGACATCAGCCCTCCCTCTCTTTGATCGGAGGTTCTGGTTGCGGCCGGCGCGGCCCGACGGTAACGTAGTGCATCAAAACCCCGAGCAGGCCGAACAGGGCAAACGTCCCGAGAACTGGCTTGAACAGCCACTTCCAGACGGTGTAGCTCCACGGAATCACAGGATTCCTGGGAAGGCCGCCGTAGCGTTCGGGATTTTCGGCGTCGTGCAAGACGTAGACTACGTGCGTGCCGCCGATGGATTGCGGATCGTACACGCCGGCCTTTTCGAATCCGAAATTTTCCCGCAGCTGCTTCGCCCGCTCTTCGGCGATGAATTTCATGTCATCCTTGCTGCCGAATTTCAGGCAACCGGTCGGGCATGCCTTGATGCAGGCGGGCTCCAGACCCTGACCGACGCGGTCCGAGCACAGCGTGCACTTGTAAACCTTCTTCGTGGCGGGATTGAACTTCGGAATGTCGAAGGGGCATCCGGAGACGCAGAATTCGCAGCCGATGCAATTTTCCTGCTGGAAGTCGACGATGCCGTTCGTATACTGCACGATGGCGCCGTCGGCCGGACAGGCACGCAGGCAGCCGGGATCGGCGCAGTGCATACACTGATCTTTGCGCATGAGCCACTGCACGGTGCCATCTTCCCGTTGAAATTCGTTGAACTTGATGAGATTCCAGAACGAGTGACTGGTCGAGGGCATCGTCTGATACGTGTTGTCGAAGGTGGTTTGCGTGAACGGCATGTCGTTCCACTCCACGCACGCCACTTCGCACGCCTTGCATCCGATGCAGATGGTGGTGTCGACCAGCTTGCAGACGTCATAGTCGCGCTGCATGTCGAAGCCAGCGGCCGGGCCGGAGTGGCCTGAAATCTGCTTGATCTGAAGTGTCTTGCGGTCGCTCATATTTGCCATCAGCGGCTAAAGCCGCTGTCGAACAAAAGGACTAGCGGCGCGGCTTGAAGCCGCGCTCGAATCTGCAATCCTTTCCCACGAATCGGCTACACCTTTTCTATCTTCACCAAGAATCCCTTGAACTCGGGCGTATACGCATTCGGATCGATCACCGTCGGAGTCAGCTGATTCGCCAGTGTCTTCGCGGTCTTGTCTTCGTCTTCGGCGATGCCGCGGAACCCCCAGTGAATCGGAATTCCGATCTGAAACGTCTCTTTCCCGTCGATCTTCATCGGCCGGATGCGGCGGGTCACCATCGCCTTCGCGATGTAGTGACTGCGCGCACTGGTGACCTTCACTTTCTCGCCGCCGCGAATTCCCATGCGGTCGGCCAGTTCCGCCGGCACTTCCACGAACGGTTCCGGAACGAGCTGCACGTTCATGGGATTGTTTTTGGTCCAGTAGTGGTAGTGCTCGGTCAACCGGTACGTGGTGCAAATGACGTTGTAGCCCTGGTCGACGGTGCCATACTTGTCCGCGTCCGTCTTGTACTTTTTGACCACGGGATTGTTCGACTGATTGGGATGCAGCACGTTCGCGATCGGGCTTTCGATCGGCTCGTAGTATTCGGGAAACGGACCATCTTGCAGTCCGCCAAGCGGCACAAACAATCGTCCAACGCCCTCGGGGTTCATGATGAAGGGCCCCATGTGATCTTTCGGTGGCGAATCGGCCTTGAAATCCGGGACATCGTTGCCCACCCACGATTGTTTGGCCTCGTCCCACCAGACCTGGCGACGCGATGCATCCCACGGCTTGCCGTTCAAGTCGCAGGATGCACGGTTATACAGCACGCGGCGGTTCGCAGGCCACGACCACGCCCAGTTGGGATAGATTCCAAGCCCGGAGGGATCTTCGGTGCCACGGCGCTGTGTCATCGCGCCGGCTTCGGTCCACGATCCGCAATAGAGCCAGTTGCCCGAGATCGTCGTGCCGTCGTCTTTCAGCCAGGCAAAACCGGGAAGCTGTTGGCCAGCCTTGATGGTGACATTGGTCTTGGGATCGGTCAGATCGGCCAGCGCCTTTCCGTTGATCTCCTTCGCCATTTCAGCGAGCGACGGATTGTAGGGATTCGTGTAGGCAAACGAGGCATTCAGAATGGGGTCGGGAAACTTGCCGCCCTCCTTCTGGTACAGCTCACGCACCTTCAGAAAGATCGTCGCCAGGATTTCTTGATCCAGCCGCGCCTGGCCCGGCGGCGGCAGCGCCACGTTTTTCCACTGCAGCCAGCGGGCGGAATTCACGAAAGTTCCGTCTTTCTCAGCAAAGCCCGCGCCCGGCAGGCGATACACGGTGGTGCTGATCTTCTTCATCTCGTCGGTCGAGATGCCGGGCGCTCGCCAGAATTCGCTGGTCTCGTCGGGATAGATTTCGCACACCACCAGCCAGTCGGCTTTTTTCAGCGCGTCAATATTTTTCTGCGAGTCCGGACCGATCATGACGCCGTTCATGCCGAAGGCGAATAAGCCTTTGACCTTGCCCTCGTACATTTCATTCCACAAGTTCACCCAGGAGTAGTTGCGGTCAACTTTGGGCAGGTAATGGAAAGCCCAGTCGTTTTCTTTCGTCGCCGCTGGCCCGTACATCGCCTTCATGAGCGAGACGGCAAATTTTGGCGTGTTCGACCAATAGTTGAAGGAATCCCACGGGTCAGGTTTCGCGGCAATCGGAGTGATGCGCTTGAGGTATGCGGCGAAATCCGTATCCGCCGGTGTCGGAACTTTCAAATATCCCGGCAGAATGTCGAACACCCCGGCCATATCGGTCGCGCCCTGAATGTTCGAGTGCCCACGCAGCGCATTGACGCCACCGCCGGCGCGGCCCACATTGCCCAGGAGCAATTGCAGGATGGCCGCGGTGCGAATGATCTGGGTGCCGAAGCTGTGCTGCGTCCATCCGACGGCGTAAATGATGGTGGCGACCTTCTTCATGTCGCCGTCTTTGCGGACGGACGTGAACATCTCCGCGGCCTTGAGGAATTGGTCTTTCGGAATTCCCGTGATGCGCTCGACCATCTCGGGCGTGTAGCGCTCGTACTGCTTTTTCAGCAACTGAAACACGCAGCGCGGATGCTGCAATGACAAGTCGAATGCCGTTTTCGGCGGCAGTGCCGGTGGGGGAGGGGGAGCCGGAGCTGCGCCTTTCGCGGCTGGAGGCGGTGCAGGCTGTTCATATTGCTTGGCAGGAGTAGGTTCTACCGGTTTCCCGGTCAGATCTCCGCCTTCTTCATAGTTCCAGGTTGACTTGTCGTAGGTCTTCTTTTCCGGATCGAAACCGGAGTACAAGCCGTCATCCGGAAGCTTGAACTTGTCCTTGATGATGAGCGCGGCGTTGGTGTAGTTGACCAGATAGTCGTGGGCGATGCGATTGTTCTCAATGGCGTAGCGGATCAGGCCGCCGAGGAAGGCAATGTCGGCGCCGGCGCGAATCTGCAGAAAAAGATCGGCGGTAGCGGCGGTTCGCGTGAGCCGCGGATCGACCACAATCGTTTTCGCATTACGATGAAGCTTGGCCTCGATCGGCCACTTGAAGCCGCAAGGATGGTTTTCGGCTGGATTCCCACCCATGATCAACATCATGTCGGTGTTCTTGATGTCGATCCAGCCGTTGGTCATCGCCCCGCGTCCGAATGTTGGCCCCAAACTGGAGACCGTGGGGCCGTGTCAAACCCGGGCCTGGTTTTCCAGGTAGCAGACCCCCAGGCTGCGCATGGTTTTGACGACCAGATAATTGAACTCGTTGGTGTCGGTGCATCCGCCGGTGAAGCCGATGGTCTCGCAGCGGTTTACGATCTTGCCTGACGCGTCTTTCTCAATGAAGCTGTCATCGCGCGTCTTCTTCACTTTCTGTGCGATCTCGGCGTATGCCTGTTCCCACGAAATGTCTTCCCAATCCGTGCCGCCGGGCCGCCGCACCTGCGGCTTGAGCAGGCGGCGGTCATTCAGGATGTCCTGTTCGAGCGACGATCCCTTGGGGCATAGCGTGCCGCGATTAATAGGATGGTCGGGGTCGCCCTCGACATGGACGACCTGCGGGATCGCGTTCTTGGCCTTGTCTCCCAATGTGTAGATGATGACGCCGCAGCTCACCGAACAATAAGGGCAAGTGCTGCGTGTTTCGCTGGCTCGCGAAATTTTCAGACTTTGCGTCTGCGCGTAGACGGGAGTCAGGTCGAATCCAAGTGTAGAGAGGCCTGCTCCGCCAAGGACGGCGCCCTTCAGAAAGGTCCTGCGGGAAAACTCCATCGAAAACCTCCGGCATTTTGCCGCGTGATCTTGATGCGGCGGCTGCTCTGAGCCCTCTAAACACCCGAGATGTTCTACAGAAGTTGAGGGTTGCGGTCGCCGCGTCCCCACGCCTCACGACCGAGGTCAAGCCCACCTGATGCGGGGAACTATAGTCTCTTCAGTCGAAGGGAGTCAACCTCTGGAGGGCGCTTTCGGCAGGGGCGACGCGTTGCGGCTTTGGCCCCTGAACCTCATAATGGCCCGATGACCGCTTCCCCCTGGCAGCGGCGCACCCAGCGCGCCGAGGAGTTGATCGTACAACGTCCGTTCGCGGCAGAAATTCTCGGCTTTTATATCCATGTCGCGCGCTTTCAGGAGGAGTCGCACCGGCGGCTGGGCAGGGTGCTGCAGACGGCTGGTGCTCGGTTCGACAGCGAACTAGGCGCGGCCGAATTGGAACAACTGATTTCGAGATTCGAGTCGTTTCTTTCGCTTGCCGAGTCGCGTGGTCCGCAGCATCTGGCTCAAATCAGCCGCCAACTGAAAACCAGCGGCGAGACGGTGTGGCGTGATCTGCTGAACAGCGCCTGGCTTGGACACTCGGCTTCCGACGCCGCGCAATTGTTGGCTGCAGCGTCTCTTCAGCCCTTCGGCGAACTGGTCCGCTCGCGCGCTTCACCCCACGCCACTCAGCAAACCTACGCGGTTTGCCCTTATTGCCATCGTAAGCCCGGCTTTGGCGTTTTGCGGCAAATGGGCGAAGGTGCGGCGCGATCGCTCGTCTGCGGCTTCTGCCTGGCGGAATGGGACTTCCGCCGCATCGTCTGCCCCGGCTGCGGTGAAGGAAATGAGCGGAAGCTCGCGGTCTTCTCTGCCAGCGACTTCGATTACATTCGCGTGGAGTGCTGCAACACCTGTAAGACCTACATCAAGACCGTAGACCTGACCAAAAATGGCCGCGCCGAGCCGCTCGTGGACGAACTCGTTTCCGCGCCGCTCGATCTTTGGGCGGCCGAGCACGGTTACGCCAAGCTGAAGAAAAATCTGCTGGGGATGTAGGGAGTGAACTTGCCTTAATACGAAAGCAAGCCAAGCGCGCGATTTTTGCGTCGCGGCTTTTCTTAATAGAAGCAGCGCGACGCAACGCGCGGCTCACCTAGATCCTTCGGCGGAAAAAGCGACCGCCTCAGGATGACAAAACTCTGATCTCGTCTACAATCACGGCATGGGCAGCTTGGGGCAACAAAGTCCGGCCCCGGAGGAACGCGACTCCAGCCGGCTGATCATTTCGATCGCCGTGGCGGGCGTGATCGCGGTGATGCTCGGGCTTGCGTTTCTTCTGCGTGAGCCGCCCAAGGCCGCGAAGACGGTTCCGCCATATGCTGCCAATCTGAAGATTTCTGACTTGAAGATGAGTGCAGCCGAGAATTTTATCGGACACACGGTCACCTACGTGGACGGCGCAGTTTCGAACGCAGGTGACAAAACTGTGACCCGCGCAGTTGTCGAAGTCGTCTTCAAGGACGAGATCGGCCAACTTGCGCAGCGGGAAGAAGTGCCCTTGCGGCTGCTGAGAACGAGCGGGCCTTATCCGGAGGCGGTCGACTTCGGCTCTGCGCCGCTCGCTCCCGGCCAGACGCAACCCTTCCGCCTGACGTTCGACAGCGTCTCGGCGCAGTGGAACCGCGCGTATCCGGAGATACGGGTAACGGATGTGACGGTGAAGTAATACCGATTGTAGATTTCAGATTGTAGATTGGCGATTGAAATCTTCGGATCGTTTTCCACGCACTAATCTGAAATCTGCAATGGCAAAATCTGAAATCCTGCGGCGATCCTCTACAATTGTCTTCGTGCCCGAAACCAAGCCATTTCGGTTGACGGAGTCGGTGAAAGCTGCGGGTTGAGCGTCCAAGCTGAGTCCGGCGGCGCTGGACAAGGTGCTTGGGAAATTAGCCCGGCAGCATGACCCGAACGTTCTGGTC
>Ga0187769_10000115_pt1 | contig 41872 bp, 43 predicted proteins | sample 0116_SJ02_MP02_1_FD_133140 | JGI IMG/M metagenome (GOLD analysis project Ga0187769, IMG submission 133140) | Tropical peat soil microbial communities from peatlands in Department of Meta, Colombia - 0116_SJ02_MP02_10_MG | ecosystem: Environmental > Terrestrial > Soil > Wetlands > Peat | place...
GAAAATAATGAGGCCATTTGTTTTTATAAATTCGGCTATGAGTGCTGATGGTAAGATCTCAACAATTGAAAAAAAGCAAGTAAAAATATCTGGGCTTGAAGACTTCAAGCGAGTTGATGAGTTAAAGGCAACTGTAGATGCGGTGATGGTGGGAGTTGAAACTGTCATAGCAGACGACCCAAGACTCACTATAAAATCAGATGATCTTAAGAACATGCGGTTAAACCAGGCCTTGCCTGAAAACCCACTTAGAGTTGTGGTCGATAGCAATGCGAGAACACCCACAAATGCGAGGGTAGTCGACTCGCATACCATAATTGCTGCATCAAAAAGCGCGCCCCGAGATAAGTTAGACGCGCTCGCCCGAAAAGCCCGTATTATGATAGTGGGGGAGAGGAAGGTGGATCTAAAAGAGCTTTTGTCAAACTTGAATGGGCGCGGAGTTAAGCGACTTATGGTAGAAGGCGGAGGAACTTTAAATTTTAGTCTGCTGAGTTTAGGACTAGTTGATGAGGTTTATACTTACATCAGTAATTTCATTATTGGTGGTGCTAACGCACCAACCTTGGCAGATGGTGAAGGTTTTATAAATGATTTTTTAAAACTTGAACTCCTGGACGTGAATAAGTTAGGACATGGTATATTGATTAAGTGGAAAGTCGTGCAAGCTGCTGACTTATAACTAGCATGTCTTCGCTTTAGTATTATTCAATCTCGTCAATGACTCCTTCAACCGTTCCTTCTAATATCGGGGTGTCTTTCAAAACTTTGAGGCTCACAAAACCCCCAACTAAAATATTTAGATAGTAACTTACAAACCTCCAGGTTATGATAAAAACGCCTAATATCGAGGTGCCTATAAAAGTCGAATAAATTGAAGCTGTGCTTATTTCAGCTACGCCACTGTTGCCCGGTGTTAGGGGCACCATGGCAATCATCATTAACACCGTTTGCGCAAAAAAAGATCGTATTATCCATGGTTGCGATCCAAAACCCACGAGTATGAGTGATGCGATTGAAAACTGAAACGTCCAGAACGCTATTGTATAGACAAACCCCTTGCTGAGTGCTCTTTTACCATCTTTTAGATATATTTTTAAACTATTGTGAAAAATGTCAATCTCTTGAAACACTCTATTCATTATTTCGTCTGTTGTTTTCTGACCACGAAACCGCAAGATCAACCATCGAAAATTTGCGGCTATTGACTTCAGATTTTTTGGTTTTGCCATTGCGTAGAGAGTTCCGAAAAATATTATGAAAAAAATGACTGATATCGCAGCAAAAAGAGTAGTTAACCCGACGCTAGATTTTATTTTGTCTTGAAATAGTATGAAACCTACGGGAGCAACCATTCCTAAAAAAAGTGCATCAAGCATTCTTTCCCCGAAAACTACAGCCGATGCATCGCCTACGGAAAGATTGTATCGCCTTAACAGTTGAATTCTCGTTACTTCGCCCCCCACATGTGCTGGGGTAATCGAGGCCGCAAAGAGGTTTGAGAGAACAATCGCGACTGCATCTTTGAATGGTATTCGTCTGCTAATTGCTTCTGACATGACTTGCATCCTCCTCCCCCAAACAAGCCACGATAATAACTGAAAGAAAATAGCTACAAATAACAATATCGGATTTATGTGAGCTAGACTGGAAACAGTGTTAGAGCCCATCGTAAACAGCAAAACGGCTGTTAATGATATTACACTTAAGGCTAGCGAGATAATCAACCATTTTCTCAAATTGTTCATAAATTTACACTCTTGAGGTTACTCGCTCGATCTTGTTATGCTCTTCCACTCAGTCTTACTCGATGTTATATATCGTATTATAGCTATAATTCCGCAAAGTGTTATAAACCACAAGTACGCAAAAAGTCCGAACAATATTTCAAAGAACTCTATAGGACTATCACTCACCTTTGAGATTCTACCGATACCGAAGATAAGGAGCGGACTAAGCAGGAATGCAAAGAAGGGGAACGTTAAAGAAGCGAACCAAAACAACTTTCTTGAAAATGGTATAGGAGCTTTAATCATCGGAAAAAGGAACTTTCTATAGCCTTCAACAGCGCCCCGTAACCACCTCACTCTTTGATTGTACAGGTCTTTTACTGTAGTAGGAGCTTGTTCACCAACCATGGTTTTGGCAAGAATAGCGACGTGGTGAGCGAGGTAAATCCTTTGTGTAAGGTCAAGATCTTCACACGACGATGTCTCGTTAAGTCTCTCCTCTTTTAAAAAAGATGCTTGCATTACTCCTATTAATCCATTAAACTGCAAAAAACCATCTGACCAGTGATACAAACGGTATAAGTCACAAAAAAAACCATACTCTAATGAGATAATCTTAGTCAAGATGTTATTTTTATTCGTCACAAAACGGCATCCGCTTGACAATACTGCGGATTCATTTTTGTTAAATGCTTTAATACACTCTACGATAAAATTTTTTGACGGTCTACTGTCAACATCAAAAATTGCGACGTAATCAGCGTCATTTATCACGTTTAAGAATTCATTTATTGCGCCAGCCCTCCCGCCCCTGCTATTATTCCGCTGTATTATTTTGAAATTAGTCGGTAATTTCGAGCCAAGGTTTCTGTTATCATCCTTAGCTCGGTCAATTACATAATATACCTCAAACTTATGTCCTTTGTAATTTAGTTCTTTTAAATTTTCAATTGATTTTGTGATTAATGATTCTGGCTCGTAAGGCGATACCGGAACAACAGCACAAATCTTCATTCAGCTATTGGTTATTGATTCTCACATAAATATTTAGCCAGTGGATATCTCATGAGTTCGTAAAGTTAGGCGGTAGCTTACTTAACTACTAATTACAGGATATTGTAGTCGAATTCCACCAGTCATAACTCGATAGCATCTTTGTATACATTAAGTATCTGTTTAGTTACAACTTTCCAATCATAGTTGGTTTCAACTAATCTTCTACCTCGTTTTCCCATTGATCTCGCTTCGCCATCGTTTGCAAATACTCGTAATACTGCGTCTGCTATTTTTTCTGAATTTTTTGGTTCCACAAGGAATCCAGCACCATCAGCGACGTCGTTCACTCCCGGTATATCAGAGGCTATTATAGGGGTCTCACATGCCATAGCTTCAAGTAAGACTATCCCGAAAGCTTCTAATCTCGTAAACGAGGGTAACACAAGAGCCGTGGAAATCTTGTATAGCCTAATCAAGTTGTGCCACGAAACATGACCAAAAAATTTTATGTTTCCTTCATAGCCTTTCGAAAGCTTTAAGAGAGTTTCTTCGTCCTCTCCTCGCCCCACAATCAAAAAATTTGTCTTCGGGTATTCCTTAATAACGGTTTTAGCTGCTTCTATAAAGTAATTTACACCTTTAACTGAGGTGAGTCTTCCCACAAATAATATTGTGTTCTCTTCTCTTTCAGCATTAACTTCTTTAAGTGCTTTATCGAATTTTTGTAGTCTGATGCCGTTTGGAACAACTTCAAAATTTAGATTTTTTAAGATTTCAGATGTAATAGCATAACTATTAGTTGTTGCTATTATTCTTGTTACATTGTTCAAAATAAAGTTAAGATATAGTCGCTTATTAGCACATTCGATGAGTTGTTTAACAGTTTTAGGAATTTTTAATTTTGATAACGTTTCAGGTATAATCACATCGCAATGATATGTTAAAACATGAGGGACGTCTTTAAGCGCAATCTGTACAGCTTGTGACATAAACGGTGGCGGGTAATGTGAGTGGATTATATCAGCTCTTAATTTGCTTAGTTTGTTTTTCAAAAAGTACATATAAGGAACGTACGGAAGATCTATCGCGGGAAACCTATACACCGTGAGGCCATTCAGCGGTTCATATTGCTTTGATTTTGGTACTTCTGCGCAAAGTACTGTGACTTCGTGCCCCCGTTCTACAAGACTTTGCGAAAGTTCATAAACATGAGTTTCAACGCCACCGATATGTGGATAGAAATACGATGAGGCTTGAATTATTCTCAACTTTGAGCCACCTTAGAAAATTTACTTGAGGGATAAGTTTTATTTACCGCGCTTGATGTGCTGCTTAAGCATATAATCGAAATATTTAACCCGCGATAATTATCGTGTACACTAACATTAAGTATTATAGTTTTTTTGCAGTAACTCGTAATCTGAATGATTTATGAGCAAGTATTGCGCAGCTATCTTTACGTTTTGCAGCCCATATTTACAATTCGTTTTATACTTTCTTTTTCACCTTCGGATCAGGAGAGACTTAGAACAGATAGTGAGTCATAAACGTTAAATAATATTTATACCTCTCTAAAAAAGAGGTGTATTCATTATGACACATGTTGGGAAGATATCAAGTGTGTTCATTTTGGTAATATTGATACTTTTTTCATTCTCTGTTAGCGTAATAAGCGCTCAAAATGAAATTAATTGGGTCTACGATTATCCTACAGGCATGAAAATGGCTCGAACAGAGAATAAACCTGTTATGATTTTCATCTATGAGGAGTGGTGTCCACGATGTCGGAACATGGACCAAACCACTTTTATGAATAATGATGCAATACAATTATCTTCTAAATTCGTAAATATAAGAGTCATTGGAACGCAGCAAGGCACATTGTATAACTACACAATGCCCCCATTAGTTGTGTTTACCGATCCTAGTGGGAATGTCCTTGTAACGCGGAACACAGAACTTTCAGCGGGCGATTTAATCGGTCTTCAAAAAAATGTGCTTGCGTCCGCACCTTTCCCACCATCTGCAGCAGCTAATGCATCGATCATAACGGGCTCTTCGCCATTGAATCTTACTTCTACAACAGAGAAAAAAGATGGACAAATTCCTGGCTTTGATGCTGTCTTTGCGATTTTGGCATTCGTATCTGTTGTTTTAGTTTTGTCAAAATATAGACGCAAAAAAATTGAATAATAGTTATAGTAGGTATTGCGTGGGGCAAAACTGACCCTACGCTATTTGTTAGGGCTACGACACATAACATAAAAACTGTGCGACTTCTATCACAGAGTCTCTAATTTTCTTTATATCTTCTAGGAGCTCTTCAATTTTGGATATACGATAGCCCGATGTCTATTATTCAATAATCTGAACAGCGAACTTTTAATAATAATAATGGCTTATGTAGCAATATGCTTTATCACGCTAATATTACCATAAAGCTTAAAAAGGGGATGCTAGACCCGGAAGCGACGACGATTAAGAAAGCATTAAAGCATTTGGGATATAATTGTGATAACCTCAAGACGGCGATATTATATGAACTGGAATTTGAAGCTGAATCGAAGGACAAAGCAAAAGGGCTAGCGAATGAGATGTGCTTGAAGCTTCTTGCAAATCCGATTATACACGATTATTCAATAGAACTTCAACACTAAGGTATTATTTTCATCAACTAATAGGTAGCTAAATGAAGATAGGCATTATTAAATTTGGAGGGAGCAACTGTGATCTTGACGTATATAAGTCGCTGACGAATCTAGGTATAAGTTGTGATCAGGTGTGGTACAAGGAGTCTTTGTCAGACTTCGATGCTGTAATAATTCCAGGCGGGTTTTCTTACGGTGATTATCTTAGGGCCGGGGCCTTAGCGGCACGCACTGAAATAATGTCATCTGTATGTAAAATGTCTATGGAAGGGAAACCTATACTAGGAATATGCAACGGCGCGCAGATCCTGTCAGAAGCTAAGCTCGTGCCTGGAACTTTTACAACAAATGCTTATCCGAAGTTTATCTGCAAATGGGTAAAGTTGCGAGTAACGGGTACTTCTATATTTACTGATAGATCAAGAGAGATAATCGACATCCCCATAGCGCATAAAGAGGGCAGGTACGTCGTTGACAAAAAAACGTTACAAGAGATGTACGATAATGATCAAGTCATTTTCAAATATGTAGACGACAATGGCCTCCCTTCAACTGATGCGAACCCAAATGGCTCAATAGACAATATAGCCGGTATATCAAACGTTGAAGGAAACGTGCTCGCCATGATGCCTCATCCAGAGCGAGCATCTGATGCACTTCTGGGCTCTACAGACGGCATTGCCATATTTCAATCAATGGCTAACTATTTAGGTAAATTTTGATTATTTATATTCGATTTAGATCCAACAGATAACGCTCTGGGTAAAACATCTCTCTGAGCCTAAGTTATTTTGAAAGTCGTTTCTGTTTAATGCCTAAATAAGTTGCCTCCACCACGATTTATGTTCCTCGTACCAATTCACAGTTTTTGATATGCCGTCTTCAAACTTTACGAAGGGCCTCCAGCCGAGCGATGTAATTTTCGAACAGTCTAAAGAATATCGATAATCATGTCCGGGCCTGTCTGATACAAACGTTATTAAACTCGAAGGCTTATGTAACAATTCAAGCACAATTTTGGATATTTCTAAATTCGTACGTTCGTTATTGCCACCTATGTTATAAATTTCTCCGGGTTCTCCCTTAGTAAAGGCACAGTCTATCCCTCGGCAATTGTCACCGACGTAGATCCAATCACGAACGTTTTTTCCGTCGCCATAAAGCGGTAGAGGGAGATTCATCGTAGCGTTAGTTATAAAATGTGGGATTAATTTTTCGGGGTGCTGGTACGGGCCGTAATTATTTGAACTTCTTGTAATTATACCCGACAATCCATACGTTATGCAATATGATAACACAAGCAAGTCGCCTCCTGCTTTGCTGGCTGAATAGGGATTTGACGGGTGTAACGCATCGGTCTCTTTAAAAGACCCTGCTTTAAGGCTTCCATATACTTCGTCTGTCGAGATTTGGATATATTTGTCGATATTATTCTCCTTTGATGTCTCGAGCAAGGTGTAAGTACCAAGCACATCGGTTCTTACAAACGTAGCTGCGTTAACAATTGATCTATCAACATGAGTTTCTGCCGCGAAGTTAAAGACGTAGCTGCAATCTTTTATCGCTCTCTCCACGTGATTTTTGTCACAAATATCTCCTTCTATGAATTCAATATCCTTTAATACGTCGCGTAAGTTTTCAAGATTGCCCGCGTAGGTTAGCTTGTCGAGAACGACGAGCTCCATCTGTCCGTACTTATTAAGCATGTAACGGACAAAATTAGCTCCAATGAATCCGGCCCCACCTGTGATGAGTGATTTCATATAATCCCATTACGCTTTTTTCTATTTGTTTATGTGTAAAGTGTATAATGCTAAAACAAAGTTAACAAGGTTAGTTGCATTTTTGCATGTGGTTTCGCAGGTATAGTTAAGCTTCATATCTGTTCTCTTAAACAGGTACTGTGATCAACACGGTGGAAAGAACGCTGAGAACTTGCTTGATTCAAAAGCGTATTTGTGAAAGAGCAGTAATTATCCCAAACCTAATTATCGTATCGTAAGCTAATTATTCATATTGAAGAATTCTAAACGAGTATTTATCTTTTTTTGTAAAAGCAATGCTATCTGCTGTTAACCCCGCGTAATAAATTTATTATTGGCAACATACTGCATAGCGTTTTCAGCCAGTCTAATTGATAATTAATGTTATAATTTAAATTTACCCCTTTATAGGTCTTTTTCATAGACGTCCCTGTCTTGTTCGCCGTCGCCAGGATATGTATAACAAAGAGTTCATTTGCTATCTTTTTTAATTTTTCATTGGCCAGTATCGGTTCTCTTTTTCATTTTTATTTGCTCTGCCTCCCTTCTTTACTTCTTCTGATCGCAATTGTTTGACCTTTATTTAATTTAACATAGTAAATTATACTTTATCTAAAACTCACAGAAACAAATATATTTTATAGAGTCTTTCCTCTTATTACTGTCACAGAGTTCACGGCTACATAAATTTAATATCTCTCAGTGAATCCCAGATATTTGAGCTTGTAAGAATGATTGATTGCTGACAAGCAGTAACAATGTTGCTCCGGTAGTGTAGCACGGCCAATCATGTTGGCCTTTCGAACTTTAAATAGTGAAGTTAGCCAACGACTCGGGTTCAAATCCCGACCGGAGCATTCTTAGATATGTTGTAAAGAAAACAAATATTTTTGCTTTTTTGGGATGGTTAAATACCAATAACTGAAACGGCGTTTTACTTAGCGTCGGTTTTAAGGATAGGTCTATTAATTACGATAAATGCAAATTAGATGTCGTAAAAGCGGATAAGCCCCCTCTAATATAAATTGAAGAATTAATGCTATGCTTACAAATCAAGCTTGAAATCTGGTGAGATCACACAACAAATGACCCCTTAAAGGTTTAGTGTGTTTTCTTTTGTCAGACACTACTAGTCTTCTTTTTCATTCTGTATTTTTTAATTCAAATATTCTACCAACCAGCTTTAACATTTAGTTTTTTTATTTTTAACTAACCGCGCTATTAAAACATTTTTATAACTTAATGGTGAATAAGTTCATATATAGAAGGATTAGTAAAAGTGAGCTTCTTTAAAATAAATCAAAATCCGTATAGGAAGTGGAATTACCAGTTTTGGCTTGAAGCGGTATCCGAGATCAACGAATTCTTTAATCAAGAACTTAGTATAGCTATTGATGGGACTTTGCTGTTTAACGGACTTACCATTGGCGAAGCCTATTAACGAACTTGAACATTTAAGTTAATGAAAAGAACAGTTGTAACTTTACCAGGCTAGTTGACAAGATTAAGCGGTGTGTTGAGACTTATTCGCGTCGAATAAGGCTTTTATATTATAGTGTCTGTAATTTCACACTAAGCGGAGGTAGCCAAGCTGGGTCAAAGGCGCAGGACTTAAGGAACTGAGGTTTGAGAGATCCTGTTGCGTAGGCATTCGAGGGTTCGAATCCCTTCCTCCGCATATTTTTGAGAGCGGCAAAAGCAAATAGATAAATCAAAAGCTGAGGATTCAAATACCGCTCAAACTATATTTCAGGGTTTTTTCTGATTGTTCAGCAAATATCTTATCGCGCTGACAACGTCAATTACGTTTGCACCCCAGTGAACGATAAAGCCGTTTTGTCCATTAAGAGTAATGGGCCCCGATTGTCGAGTCTTACAACACTTAGTTATAAACATCGTATTCGGCGTAATCGTTTTTATAGGGCAGATGTTTATATGGTGAAATTTCGCTTCAGGATATCGCTGTTCAAGGACTTCTCTTGATACGTCGCAACCAACGAGTATATTTTTGTTCGAAAGTCTGACGTTTCGCGCATCGAGACTATTTGAACTAAGTCCTGAAGCTTCACAGGGGTAAATTGTAGCTTCTGTGAATTGTCGTAAATCCAGCACTCGAGGCTTAAACGAAACTGATAAATCACCAAAGACGCCAGCGTCTTCAAGTTTTTGGATCATTGTGACGAGATATGGGGGGTCGGGGGGGGAAATATCGAAGATTTCAACTTCATTGAGGTACGTAAGATCGGGTTGATGCACAAACGTCCAGTGTTCATCGAACCCTTGATACACCACGGTAGTAATTGTTTTGTTACAAAGAAGAGCTGTTTCCCGTATCAACTTCCCTCTATTGAAAATATCAACCTTCTTGTCGTAAATAAGAGCGTTATCAAAGCCTGCGATTTTGTTAACCTGTTTGACTTCTCTAAGCAGCCCTTCTCCTTCTGATTTTACTTCATAAATTGCAGCTTTCTTATTAAAGAATGTGATTTGATATTTGGATGAAAAATAGATCTTATCTCCTCTTTTCGGCGCGCAATATTCGTTTGCACAACGTCGTACTCCAACAAATTTGCAATGATCTGGAAATATCAATTTAAACCTAAATTTTTAATAATTGTATCGGAGACTTCTTTTGTAGTGCTCGTACCACCAAGATCATATGTCGTTATACCGCTAATAACAGTTCTTTTTACAGAATTATTCAATAATCTTGCTTCGTCGTATTTCCCTGCCCACTCAAGTAGCATTTTACAACTTAATATAGCGCCTATCGGGTTAGCAATACCTTTTCCAGCAATGGTTGGAGCCGATCCGTGAACGGGTTCAAACATCGCATATTGCACTCCTATATTGGCACTCGGACAAGCTCCTAAGCTACCCACAAGCGCTGCTGCTTCATCTGAAAGTATGTCTCCGAAGAGATTAGATGTCAAAATGTGATCGAATCTATCGGGGTGTTTTATAAGGTTATAAGCTGCTGCGTCTACGAACATTTCGGTATAGGGGATGTTGTACGATTCTATAACAGACACGCAGATATCTCTGAAAAAGATATCAGATCTTAAAACATTAGCCTTATGGACAATGGTAATTTTCTTTACATCTTTTAAGTTGCATGCAAATGCTGCAAGCCTTTTAGTTTCAGCTCTCGTGATTATTCGCTCTGTAACAGCTAAATCATCCGAAATTTCCTCAACACCGGAATAAAGACCTTCTTGATTCTCTCTCACAATCGTGAAGTTGACCTTATAGGGAGATACGGCAAGGGATTCGAATGGTCTTACGTTAACAAAAAGGTCGAGCGCCTTTCTAAGCCTAACGACTACGCTCTGTTCTGGGACACTTGTTGTCGCACCAAAGAGCATACAATCACACGATTTTATTAGGTCAATATCATCTTCTGTTATCGCCGTGCCCTCATTTAGCCATCTTATATGTCCTATCTCAACGTTTACGAATTCAATGTTATTGAATAGTAACTTTAAGATCTCGACGGCGGGGGGTATTACCTCCATACCTACACCATCTCCCTGAGCAACCGCGATTTTCATGATGAATACAATAATGTTATTTTAACGTACATTTTACAAATGTCAATTTTACACAGTGGTTAGACAATTTACTGCTGCTTCCGTCCAACTGCTTTTTTTCTATGTTCGATTAATCCTCCGTCTGCGAGGATCTCTTGTAAAAATGGTGGTAGCTTTGAGCCTTTTATACTCTTTTTACCTATCTTTATTATCCCTTTCGAAAGGTCGACTTCAATATCGTCTCCTTGGTTTACATAGTCTACAACATTTGCTTCGATAATCGGAAGACCGACATTAATCGCATTTCTGAAAAAAATGCGTCCAAATGATTTTGCAACGACACAGCCAATGTTAGAAAATTTTAGTGCGAGTGCTGCTTGCTCTCTCGAAGAACCGCAGCCGAAGTTCTTCCCTGCTACAATTATATCTCCTTTTTCAGGTGAAAAACTCGGATCGGTACCTTCCATAGCGTGTTCGGCAAAGATACTAACATCTGTTGTTCGAAGGTACTTGCCCGGAATGATAACATCTGTGTTAATATTGTCACCGTACTTCCATACCCGTCCTCTAATAATCATATGATTATAGTTAAAAGGGTTATGCATATAAAAGTGCAACTATATCAATAGTGAATGTTAGTTTAATAGATTATAATCTCGCTCATTGTTTTTTTTCATCGTAATCAAGTGACTTGTAGTTATTTTAATTACCATTCAGGATAAACTGGATCTTATGCCACTTTCGTTATCGATTGAAGAGCAGTACTTAGTGAATCAGAAAAGAGCAGCGTTAGACCATAAGATTCAGCACGCAGCAGCTGAGATAGAGAAGGAGATCAATCAGAAATCTTGGGCCTTTGAGGTTGAACAGGTTAGCGAAAATGAGTACAAAGCAACTCTTATAGTACAAGAACCTGTAATTTCAATTGACTCTAGCGATTTAGTAACGTACAAAGGAGTTCCTAGGAAATTTACGATAAGGAGTCCGTCACTTATATTCTTACTTGATTCCGTTGAGCGAATTCTTATTGAGCAAATAAATGAAATAAAAAAATTCGAAATTTAATAACGTAAGGCTGTAATTTTGGTATTACACCACTAAAATATTAGTCCGGACATGTATTGTATTTGTTATTCACTTAGTTCTGAGTCAAATAGACCTTGGATCTACAATTTCGCCGTATAACGCAGAAACAGCAGCTGTTGTTGAGGATCCCAAGTAAATTGTGCCTGCAGAGCCCATTCTGCCCCTAAAGTTCCTATTCGCTGTTGAAAGGCAGGTCTCCCCCTCTCCGAGAACTCCATTGTGAGCTCCGAGGCACGGACCGCATCCTGGACTGCAGACTGTTGCACCTGCTTTAATGAGTTTTGAAATAACTCCAGTATCGATTGCTTTTAACAGAATACTTCGGGAGGCAGGCACAACGATCATCCTCGCGCTAATTTTTTTGCCATCTAAGATATCGGCAGCGACTGACAAATCTTCATATCGACCATTCGTACACGATCCCAGAAAAACTTGATTAATTTCAGTGCCTTCAACCCTCTTTATATCTACAACGTTGTCCACGTCGTGAGGACAGGCAATTTGTGGTGAAAAATCATCTACGTATATATCAAATTTGTCAACGTAGGTAGCGTCGTCGTCAGCAAATACAGGTTCATAGTTTGGTGTTACACCGTTTTCCTTTAGGAAGTCAAAAGTTTTTTTGTCCGGTGGGATAATCCCTGTTTTCGCTCCCATTTCAATTGCCATGTTGCATACAGTCATCCTACTTGCAATGGACATATCTGAAATCGCATTGCCATAGAATTCGAGAGCCTTATAAGTTGCTCCGTCAGCCCCTAGCATGCCGACAAGTGCCAAAATTACATCCTTTGAGGTAACCATGTAAGGAAGCTCTCCACTAACGGTCACTTTAATTGTTTCAGGCACCTTGAACCACAGCCGTCCTGTGGCAAATACCTCTGCGACATCAGTTGCGCCTACTCCTGTTGCAAAAGCTCCAAATGCGCCGTATGTACATGAATGGGAGTCAGCCCCGATAACGAGCGTGCCGGGAAGTGCAAATCCCATTTCTGCCATGACTTGGTGACAGATTCCCTCGCCAATATCAAAGAAATTCTCGAGCCCTTGCTTATGAGACCACGTTCTAATTTTGGCTTGCAATGTAGCTGCAATTTCAGTGCTTGCTGGTGTAATGTGATCGAAAATGATAGCTATTTTATTGCAATCCCAAACCCTCTTTAATCCCATCTGTTCAAAAGCCCCAACAGCTAGCACTCCTGTCCCATCGTGCGCCATCGCCATATCGATGTTGGCAAGCACAAACTCGTTGGCGGTTACGTCACCGTTTGAAGCCCGGGAAAATATCTTCTCGCTAATTGTCGCCGGAGTTCTCAAAAACAACACCATTTATGAACTTTCTACTTTAATGTATGCTAAAGATAGGTAAATAATTACCTCAGCATGCGGTATCGTAATTGTTTACATTCGCATGTTGCGTGACTATAAGCTGTCACTGCTTCTGTTCCTAATGGATGTTACTATTGGAATTCGTCGTCATAAACGGTCTATGACATTGGCCGATACTATTGATTTATATACTGATGGGGGTCTAATAAAAGTTTTAAGGTATGGATTACAATATTTTTTCTTCCCAAGCACTCGGTAAGACTGTGTTTGATTGTGAGATTTGTGACGTTACTTTAAGAGATGGCGAGCAAACTCCTGGGGTTGTTTTTGGATTGGACGAAAAGCTGGATATTGCCACAAAGTTAGATGAAATTGGAGTCGAGACAATTGAGGCAGGGTTCCCAGTCGTCTCAACAAAAGAAAAGGTCATGGTAAAACGCATTGCAAATCTTGGTTTGGATGCGAAGATATGCTGTCTGGCAAGGGCGATCTTCCATGACGTAGATGAAGCACTCGACTGCGACGTTGATACGGTTGGTTTGTTTATGGCTACTTCTGACTTACATTTGAAATACAAGTACCACCGAAGTTTTAATGAAATGATGGAATGTGCTCTCTCTACTCTTGAGTATGCCAAGGATCATGGCCTCGTAGTTCGGTTTGCTGCTGAAGACTCGACTAGAACTGATATCGGAATACTGAAGGACTTTTTCAAAAAAGGTGAGGAGTGCGGAGCCGATTATCTTAGTATAGCTGATACTGTGGGTGCGTTGAGACCTTCAACTGCCCATTTTCTTGTGAGTGAGATAAAAAAAGCAGTGAGGACACCACTCTGTATTCATTGCCATAATGACCTTGGTATGGCTATAGCAAACACTTTAAGCGCCGCCGAAGCAGGAGCATTTCAGCTTCATACTACGGTTAACGGAATTGGAGAGAGGACTGGAAATGCACCACTTGAAGAATTGCTGGTGGCGCTTTATGTGCAGTACAATATAGATAGGTACGATCTCGTAAAGCTTACAACTCTTTCTAAAACGGTAGAAAGATATTCAAAAATGCAATTGCCAAAGAATAAACCCATAGTTGGGGTGAACGCATTCTCTCACGAATCGGGGATACATGTTGCTGCAGTCCTTGAAGAGCCGCGAACGTATGAACTCTTTCCGCCGGAACTTGTTGGGAACAAAAGACGAATTGTCGTCGGAAAACACACGGGAAAGAAAGCACTGCAGTACGTCATAGCTGAGTTAGGTTACAAGCCCACGAGGGATGAACTTTGTGAAATCCTAGAAAGCGTCAAACGAATATGCGAAGTTAAAAAGTCAGTTTCTGAGGAAGAACTTGAGAGTGTGATAAGAGAAGTCTTGTTTAAATAGAGACTTGCTACTATTTTGTAACTAAGCGGGTACTAGCTGTACTTTGGACAGCGCCCTTTTAGAACTATAACTGCAACCCCTTTTGTATCTACGAGTGTTTGAACAATATCTTTAAACTTTTCCTGCCCTGTGCATGCAGCATCAAGTATTTTGTAATATATGCCGTAGTTACGGCAGATTGCACCTATCAAATCTGACATCTCAGGAACAGGCTGACCGCCCGTTATTGCTGAAATTCTATTTTCAAGCACAAAAACTTTAACGTTATAGTTGTAGAGTATAGCACTCACGAGCGATTCAATTCCACTGTGCAAAAATGCATAATCGCCCAAAATAGCGATGCCACCATCTTTGAATCCTGCAGCCACTCCTATCGCGGAACCTAATGAGTAAGCAGCGTCAATTAGGTTAAATGGTGGGTTAGAACTCCTAATTACGCATCCTATATCTCCGGCAATCATCACATTTATTTCAACGAGTGCCCTGTAAAACGGCATAAAAGGGCAATCATCGCATATGGTTGCTAAATACCCTCTACTTTTCGTGGTTTCTACATCAAAGATCACATTTAAGTAGTCTGCTTCAACGTATTGAAGGGCTTTTTTAACGTTTTCGTGGGTAATTTCTCCAAATCTTGGCAAGTGACCCGAAAGCTTTCCCAACAGTTTTCTTCCTATTGCTTCTTCAATGAACGGCCCACCTTCTTCAACAACTAAGACGCGATCTGTTTTTTTTAAAAATGAGTTTATTCGCCTATCGCAAATAGGATTGACAATCCCAAGTTTGAAATGTGTGATATCTTTTCTTCCATTAATTACATTTTCTACAATAGTTGAAGCGTAGCCCGACGATATTATACCAGTAATTCCATTTCCTTTTTTTTCATGTAGGTCGCTTCTTTCTGCAAACTCCTGCATTTTTGGATATGTATATTTCATTAAGTACTGATGACGACCAAAAAAAGTAAGCCCCCATACGTCTTTTTCAATCTTCTTGACCTCAGGGACTTTAGGAGTAACTCGCTCAAATTCTTCTTCCATTTTTAAAAGTCTGTCTGTAACTCTGACGATAACAGGAACTTTCAAAATATCGGACATCTCAAAAGCTTCAATAATTGAATCATAGGCCTTCCATGGGGTACATGGGTCTAGTACTGGAATTTCTGCAATTTTCCCATAATAGCGCGAATCTTGTTCGTTTTGCGAAAACTTAGCTCCAGGATCATCTCCAACTATAGCCACCAGCCCTGCCCCGATCGTATGAGTCGCTGCTGTTATCAAAGGATCTGAACCAACATTTAGGCCCACGTGCTTAGTTATAAAGGTAGACCGTATTCCAGATACGGAAGCTCCGAGAGCGATTTCAATTGCTATTTTTTCATTTGCTGTATCTCTCCATATTAGTTTAAGCCTTCGTATTAACTGCGTTACAGGAAATCCTACAACGCCTGTAGCTAAATTAACTCCTGCGTCAAGAGTACCATAAACAATTGCTTCACACCCGTTCAAATGAAATACCTCCGGAATTAAGTCATAACCGAGCGCAGTCTGTGCATAACTGTAACAGCATATTGTGCAGATCGCATTTATGAAGTACTAATTACGCGCCTAAATAAGTTCGAACATCTTTCAGCTAGCATAACCTTCGTGTAGTTCTATTTTTTTGTAGCGTATGAGCACTGATTACCTTTAAGATGAAAGTTACACCTAAGTTGCAAGAGGTTCCCTTTTTAATAACTTACTCATCCGATTAGCAACACGGTGATTTTTTTGGAGACACATACCTCAATATATCAGACTGACTCTCTTCAAACTTTAACGTGTTGTTTAATGAAGGAGCTAGCTGACCGTTTACTATTTCTTTTTCGACTGTCTCTCCGTCATACTTTATGCCTGTTACTCCCTTTTCAATATCTGTTCGAATTTGGAGCAGAACAAAGACCGTTTCTTTAGGAAATAACATTTTTTAATAGCCGTCTATAGCACCATTCGAATAATTCTTTTAGGTGGGCTTTCTGTGCTCCAAAGCAATTATATTTCCTTAAGCTATGGTATCGATGCACGATATTTTAAGATATCATCGATCACTTTCTTAAAACCTCTAATTGATTAATAGTTCACAAGGAGATTAACGCGCCCCTGTTGCAATGGTAAAAACGGTACTGATTGTTGGGTATACATCTCTTGCTGATTTTGAAGTAAATTTGTGGCTGTATTCTTTTAACGCGGTCGCGTAGTCCAGCCGTGTCTCCTTTCTCTTTGTACTGACTACAACTTCCTTGCATTCGATTAAGCTCATAGGAGCCTCTATTATTTTAAGATAAATCGTATGTAAATCATGTAATGTTGGCCACTAACGCAGGAACAATGATATAAGAGTTGTATATATGCGGAATTTCGAAAGTACTTCTCACAAAATTTCTCGTCCGGCTTTATATCATCTTCGGCGGTATAACCATTTCATTTTTTACGCTCATAAAAGGTAGATACTACAAAAAAATTTTAAATTAGTAGGGCTTGGTATGGATAATTATTCTGCTTCGAATCACTAGGGCTTTCAGAATGAGAATGCTCATACGACAAAAGCGTTAAAATATTGTGTTATAGGGATGATCATTAGAAACACATCAAAATGTTTTTTAATTATTAAATGCTAAAACTAATGAGATTATCATGTCAGAAATTCCACTAGCTGTAGTATCAAGAATTATGAAGGTTGCCGGCGCAGAGAGGGTTAATATTGACGCTGTTAAGGTTGTTGCAGAAAAGACTGAAACATATGGTGCAGCAGTTGCAAAAGAAGCCATAAAGCTTGCTAAAGTGGTAGATAGAAAAACTGTCCAAGCGGGTGACATAAAGCTCGCAGCTGAGAAAATTAATAAACGATAAATTTTTTAACATCTCACATTTTAAATCTTATTTATCGATAAACTGTTATTTTAAATCTTGCAGCGTGAAACCGTTATGACAACTGTCTTAAGGTGGCTTAAGAGCATTTTAACTACTTCTATGCGTTAGACGTAGAATAAAAATTATTCCTTAGAAAATAATGAGTGGACTTGCGGTATGTATCCCCCACAGGAAAAGTAATACACTCCGATTTGTCAGTCTATGTAACACGAAAAGGTATCACTTGAAAGACGTTTAGTAAATATTCTCTAGTCAATTTTTAATTACAAATCTGATGTTAAAAAATGAAAAAAACAAAACGAGTTTCGACATTTCAAAGCGGCACATCTCTTAAATGCTAATTAGTAGCGTTATGGGCATATTATGCAAGTTTTTGTTTGTCGAGTTGTGATGTTGTATTACGTGTAAAGTGATAGCAAAGTCTTAATTAGCCACGGTTTACTAAGCTAAAAAAAATACTTTGGCAATGTTTAAGCTAGTAATTAGTTTTAAGATTCGTAACTAACGATTTATCAATCAGTTAAGGCAAGTCTAAAAACATCTATTAAGAATATAAGTCAATTTTAATAATCCATTTTTCGAACTGGATAGGATTAATTTTCTTAATAATGAACTTAAAAATGCTTGCAATAACCAGTCATTTTAGACTACTTTCGATGCTCTTGTTCATGCGTAAAATGCTTAGTTGCGACTTACATCCATATAAAATAGATGCACAAAAGCATAGCACAAATTATATGTTTAACGACTTTAAAGAGATTATGCGGTAGCCGGGATTCGAACCCGGGTTAAAGGCTTGGGAAGCCTTTGTGATTCCACTACACCACTACCGCTTTATGAGGCCTTTTTCATGCTAGACTGATTAACTATAAATATATCAATGTTTTTACACATAAAACGTCGTTAACAGATTTAACTGTTAAAATTCGATTCTTTCAATATAATGTGATTTTTATGACAAATAACCTTAGAACCCCAATAGTCGCAGTGCTCGGGCACGTTGACCACGGGAAGACGTCTATACTAGATAGGGTTCGAGGTACTACAGTCGCAGAAAAAGAGACTGGTCTGATCACGCAGCATATAGGAGCTACTGAAGTATCAATCGAAGCTATTTCAAAATTGTGCGGCTCGCTCACAGGAGAGGTAAGAGTTCCGGGTCTTCTTTTTATTGACACTCCAGGTCATCACGCTTTTACCACCCTTCGAGCGAGAGGCGGGGCCTTAGCCAATATAGCAATACTCGTTGTTGATATAAACGAGGGATTTCAGCCACAGACTATCGAGAGTATAAACATCTTAAAACAATACAAAACCCCGTTTATAGTTGCTGCTAATAAAATAGATAAGATTCATGGCTGGTTCCCACATTCAAATATGATGTTCATAGAAACCTTCAAACTGCAAGGGGAAAGAGCACGAAATTTGCTTGATGATAAGATCTACATATTAATTGAGAAACTGTCTGAGCTTAACTTTAGCTCCGACAGATATGATAGGATTAGGGACTTCACGAACAATGTTGGGATAGTTCCCGTCAGTGCTAAGACAGGAGAGGGAATCCCGGATCTTCTTATGGTATCTGTTGGGCTTGCGCAAAAGTTTCTCCAAAAAGATTTACGACTTCACGCAGAAGAACCTGCAATGGGAACCGTGTTAGAGATAAAAGAGGAACGTGGATATGGCACAACGCTTGACACAATAATTTATGATGGAGTACTGAAAGTAGGTGACAAAATTGTCATCGGAAGTTCAGGAAAACCCATCATAACTAAAATAAGAGCTCTCCTTAAACCTGATATTCATGATGGGTTTAAAAAGGTAAAGAAAGTTACAGCCGCTGCCGGAGTTAAGATTTCGGCCCCTAACATCGAAAAGGCACTCGCAGGAGCACCACTGCGAGTTATTAATGGGAACGCTGAAGAATCTGTCGAAACGATCCAAAAAGAAATGGGTGAGATAGATATTCATACTCAAGAGGTGGGGGTCATAATCAAGGCCGATACCATAGGCAGTTTAGAGGCACTTGCTAAAGAAATTGAAAGTGCCGAAGTACCTGTAAGCAAGGCAGGTCTAGGAGGGATATCACGGAGAGATGTGATTGAAGCTGAAACTGTTAAGGATCCACTTTTTAGAGTAGTGATAGGCTTTAACATCGATGTATTGCCGGATGCGCAAGAAGAGTCCGAGCGTACGGACGTTGTCATATTTACAAACGATGTTATTTACCGGTTGATAGAGGACTATACAACTTGGATGAACGAACAGAAGACACGGTACGGCAAAAAACTGTACGAAACGATAGTTAGACCTGGGAAATTTAGAATACTACCTGGCTGCATATTTAGGCAAAGTAAACCGGCTATTGTGGGGGTTGAAGTTGTCGGAGGGACTCTCAGAACTGGCGTAGCTATAATAAAAGATGATGGAACGAGAATCGGAATATTGAAAGATATGCAAGATAGAGGTGAACATGTAAGCGAAATCGGCTCAGGAAAGGAGGTTGCTATTTCGATTGAAGGCCCAACAGTAGGAAGACAAATAAATGAAGGAGACTTACTTTATGTAGACGTGCCTGAAAAGCATGCAAAGATTATAGAGCAGGAACTTTACGATGCGCTTCACGGAAGCGAGATGGAGACGCTTGAAGCGTTTTTGGAGATAAAAAGAGAGAGCAACCCCTTCTGGGCAAAATAAGTTTTGTTTGATGGATTCACTGCAATATGAAGACAGGATTTTACTCGATAATGAGCAGAGCGTTGCACAAACGCTGAGGTTAGAGAAAGGAGAATTGAACAAATGGCAGATTTTAGACTTGTAATATCAGATCCAAAGAGTGGTAAAGCATACAAGCTTGAAGTATCTGGCGCCAAGGCGAATAAACTCATAGGAAAAGCTATAGGAGATACTATAGAAGGACAACTTATAGGTCTTTTAGATTATAAATTATATGTTTCAGGTGGATCTGACAAAGATGGAGTTGCTATGAGGCACGATCTGCCTGGAGCTGGAAGAAAGCGACTCCTTCTTTCAAGCGGGGTGGGGTACCATCCGAAGAGCAGAGGGGTAAGGAAACGGAAGAGCATTAGAGGATGCGAAATCTCAGCTCAAACTGGACAGGTAAATCTGAAAGTTATTGAGGCCGGGTCTAAACCGCTCGATGAAGTCATAGCAACTGGCGTCGCAACTGAACAATCTTAATTTTAAGATTTATTCGTTGAACTGGCGGTTCTCATATTCTGAGCATTATGACAGTCGTATTACCATGATGAAAAAGTATCTACTTTTCCCAAAAAATTGTTTGAACCCGATAGTGTTAGTGCTAAATTTAAGATTATATCTGAAGTAGTATAAAATACAATTTTTCCTTTGTTTAAAAAAAATTTCTCTCTACCATATATCTTCATGGTTTATCTTTAATGTACTTAGCCGTGAATCGTACTGTGGATCTTGCTCCGAGATCTGCCTCGTTTGATTAGTTACTGTTATTGTAAACTGTTCAAACTAAAATTCATGAACTCTGACGTTAACGTCTGAACTAGAATGTTAGCGTGTTAGAGTTCGATTAGTATTTGATAGTATATTTATCCAAGCTGAGAAACATCTGCACCTCTAACAGCACGTCTAAATCTCTCGTGAATTTCGACTATGTGATGAAGTTTATCATCGCTTGCATTTTCAATTAAATTGATATATGGAAATTTTGATGCACGCTTATGTGCACTTAAAAATTGCGCTATTTCTGGAGTAAAAACTTCTTCAAATATTTTTTGGCCATCAATTTCATTTTTTTTGAAATTATCTTCCAAGTTTTTTATTGTGGTAAACACTAGTTCACGCCCTCCTTCGGTAAACAGTTTTGCCAGGAGAGAAATTGGAAAAATGTCTTCACCAGCAACTGCTACACTTGCGTATGGCAATGAAAACCTGTTTCCATTAAATACAACTGATAAACCACATCCTTCTTTCACTGCTTTTAACATTTTGTAATCAGTGATGCTGTCGCCTACCGCCAACGTATCTTTTATATAACTCGAGCCACCAATCGCTCGTATCATTGCCGTCACTTTACGTCTCCCCCCTATGACCTGAATTTGATTTAGAATTTTACCTAATCTCGTCTTCGGCATATCGCTGAAAAAGACCTTATCGAGCTTAGGTACGATGTCGTTAATTTTTTTTGTGTTATCAATTCCAAACTTAAAATAGAACGAAAGTATATCTTGTTGAGTCTTTTCGATTATCGACATATCTTGGCTTCTTGATTCAAGAAGATATGCGTCAAGTGGGAGTTTTGTGGAATAGACGTTATCGGAAGCGATCGCTAATTGCTCGGCGATGTTGTGTGCGTGTTGTTCATAACTTGTTGAAATGATGTAAATCTGCCAGTTGTCACTTTTTAGCAAATCAATCAGTTCTTTAGCACCACCGACAATTTTGGCTTGTCTTGATACTTTTTTTATGTCTTCTTCTGAAATTTCATTATAAATTAGAAATGGAACGATCAATTTTAAAGTGTCTCCTGGTTCGTAGTTTTTTCTGCCTCGCAATGTAAGAACGTCGTCATATCTACTAATTACCTCAAAAATGTGGTCTCCGTTTTCTACAAGTCGCATTACCTCATAGGCGTTGTCTTGGGGTGATATTGGACCTTCTAAATCAAAAACAGCTTGAAACATTTAGAATGTAACCTCGCATTTTTTGCGTTTATAAACTAAAAGTCCTTCAATTGTTTATGTTTATAACATATTCCATGATGCTAAATACATAAAACTACTCATTAATAGTTGAATGAGGATCATGTCTAACTGCGTTGGGTGTGCTCATTGTGAAGTCTTTTGCCCCATGGGGGCGATTAAAGTCCTAGGGAAAGCAAACATTGTTGGAGACTGCAACGATTGTGGTACTTGCCTCAAATTCTGTCCTCAAAAAGCAATTGAATCAAATGAGGAGAAGTAGCTCGTGGCAGATGTTGTTGTAATTGGAGCTGGTATTGGAGGGCTCCTTGCAGCAGCGAAACTCTCACGTGAATTTGATGTAGCTATCTATGAGAGGCTTCCCATTACTGGTGGCAGATTCACAAATTTACCCTATAAAGGCTTTCAGCTAACTACTGGCGCGTTACACATGGTGCCCCATGGCACGACTGGACCTTTGAGTCAAACACTAAAGGATATAGGGGCCAAAGTGGAGATTGTTAAATCTAAACCTCCTGCCACTATAAGGTGTTACGATGGATCGAATATTATTATTAAAGATCTAAGAAATATGTTCAAGGAATTCGATGTAAATGAACTTGAATATTTGATTTATGTTGCAAAGATTATTTTATCGGGTAGAAGGAACAACCTCGTTCACATACTGCACACAAATCCCCGATTCATGAAATTAACAGACGCCTTTTGTGGTTGGGCGCTTTCGATGAATTTAACAGAAGTCCCTGCTTCGGGGCTTTTGGCAATTCTAAGAAATATATTGAAATATGGAATCACACCTGGTATTCCGATAGGTGGATGTAAAGCTATCATTGATGCAATATCTGAAACAGTTGGTGGGCAAATCAACACGAGCTCTGAAGTAGAAAAAATAATTGTGGAAGGCAAAAAGGCGATAGGAATTGAGATAGGAGGGAAATTTGAAGCCGCTAAGTATGTCATATCAGATATCGGTCCAGATGCCACAAATAAACTTTTGGGTTTGACGGCTCTTTCAGAAAAACCTTCAGCTGGAATAAAAATATCTCTATCGTCAAATGCAAAGCTGATAGGGCATACTGGAGTTCTCTTGACTCCGTATATGAGAAGGATAAAAGGCTTAAATGAGGCTACTAATGCAGATCCTAACTTAGCCCCACCCGGTAAAAACCTTATAATGTCGTACCAGCCACTACAATCTACCGATCTAAACGAGGAAATTCGCCTCGGTTTGAAAGATCTTAAAGACTTATTTAAAAATAACTTCGAACTCCTCCTCGTACAGTGTTATTACAATGGATGGCCTGTAAACAGGATGGCATCTGGGTTTGACGTTCCAAATCAAACGCAATACAAAAATCTTTATCTTGTGGGAGATAGTGCAAAAAAAAGCGGTATTGAAGTTGAAGGAGTTGCCATGGGGGTCAACAAAGTGGTTTCTGCTATTTTAAAGTAAATCGTCGTACTTGGCGTCATCTCAGATATTTAATCGTGTCATCTCGTCCAGCATAATGAAGCCTTTTAACTATCAGTTTTTTAAGTGCATATACTTCGCTCTTTTTGGCACTAACTGGAGCAATACGATCAATCCATTGTTTATATGGAGGTAACATACCGAGTTTTAAGACTATCTCGTTGAGTTCTTTCTCAGGATTTTGTATCTTGTCCATTTTATTAATTGCAAGGATTGTATCTATATTGAGATCTAACAAGAAATCAAATATCTCAACGTCAACTGGCACATCGTGCTTTTTGGTAATTTCAATGAAAGAGTTGGCATCTATCACGTGAACTCCAACAAGCACTCGTTCGTGGTGTTCCTCCACATATCTAATAATCTCGTCTTGTATACGTTTAAATCCCTCAACTCCACTCATGAACCCGAATCCAGGCAAATCTGTGATAACGAGGTCATTTTGTTGATAGTTAGTAGGCTTTGTTGTGACACCAGGGCGCCTTCCTACTGGTGGGTTTATCCGAAAAAGTTCTCTTATTAATGTAGATTTTCCCACATTCGATCTTCCGATGAACAAAATCTCAATTTCAGTCATGACATATTAACTTTCGCACCCACTGTAATGGTGTCCGTAAAATTTAGACCGAGCTATTATTAATTCGATTAAATTTGATTTATGTTTATAAATTTCTTTTTTAAAACTTGAAGAGATCTCACAATAATTACAAAAGCAGATGTAAATATGATTAAATTTTGTGCAGTTAATCCCAAGCTTCCTACTATACTTAATGCTATTGCTTCACCAGTTAGCACAATCAGACCAACTCCAAAAGAAACTGTAATCATCTCTATAACGTCGAGTCCGTTGATTCGAAGAGCATCTAGTAGGACGTAGCCAGGCAATATTGTGAAGTAAATTAAACCTATTATGAGCATTATAATGCTGAAAAAAGAGATGAACATTGTTGACACTTTAATATTGATCGATTATTAACAGAGAGTTTGTTATTCTTCAAGTAGCTTATGTTTTTTTATAATACAGTTTATGACTTTATTGTCCTACTTAAACCATAAAATTACGTGACTCTGTATATTTGTATCATCTTCCTATCATACACTTTTTCGAAATAATAAGCATCGGCGACTGTGGATGATATACGATACATTCGTTCTTCATGCCCTACAAAGATATATGAGACGTTTAATGATTTCAGTTCAGAACTTAGCTTTGTAGCATTGCTTTCATTGAGTATAGCGTTTATCTCAGCGTATCTGTCAATTCCGTGATACTGCTGGGTGTACAACCCTCCAGCAAATATCAGTCTTCTGCCAGTCATAAGTGGAATTTTTGGAAAGGTTGATGGTTCTTCAAGAAATATGGAACTTTTATGCGTATTTGATTTGATCCAATCCATCGCACTAAGTTCATCATTCGGTACATGAAGATATGAGTGCCCATTATAAAACTCGAACAGTATCGCGGAAGTTGGCAGGGCGCAAATAAGTCCGATCGTAATTACGGATGCTTTGATAACTACACCTTTAGATGAACGCCCATGTTGTTTTAATTCTAAAAGTGTCTGAGAAACATAATAACCGGCGAAGATCGCTATTGGAATATATAGATACACTAAGAATCTATAAGTATCGAACGTGAGTGGTAGTGATATTATATTCATGATAGCAAACGTTGTTACTGCGAAGAAAATAAGGGGGGTCGCATGTTTTGACTTTAAAGATTGGTACGCACCTATAAACGCAAGAATACCTATAATTCCGTAGATAAATAACATGAACGCAAGACTGTAGTTTATGGACGTAATTGTTATCTGCGATAGTTGACCGTTTGAAGTGAGTATGAAATTTGGTACTATTATCAAACTTGCTACAATAAGGGGTATTAATGTGGGATATGCGCTTTTTGCTCCATATTTAATGAATGTATATATCGAGAATAATCCCATAGAGGCAAAAAGTGGAAATGCGGTTATAAGATGATAAAAAGGTAAGGCGACTAAAATAAGAGATAGTACCAAAATATTTTTTAAATTGTATTTATTCTCAACTTTTATCCATAAGAATATCGCAAACACGAGGATAACCAGTGCAAAAGACTGCGTTTGAGGAAGAAGATAAAACAAAAAAGTCTGGTCATATTTTATGTTTGCGTTGCCGCCTAATTGATATATGAGAAAATGAAACACGTCACTTGGATTGAAGTAAACGATAAGTACCCATGCCAATCCTCCACCAATTGTATATATTATCGTCGATATTAATCCTGTGTCGTAATTGTAAATCTTCCGAGCAAGTAAATAAATATTCATTGAAAGCGTAAAGAAAAGAAGAGGGACAATAATTTTGAGCATCGTGAACTGGTGGACACCTGTTAAAATTGTTAAAATCCCCATGTATACGTGCATAAACCAGTTGTAATTAATGTAATAGTTTGCTAGATAGGGGTCTTCTACTGGAATATGTGGTGATTCTATGAATCTGCTAATTATCGAAAGATGAAAGTTTAAATCGGAGGCTTGTGTGGGATGCATAACAAGGCCATCAGAACTACTTACATAAGAATTAGAAAGCGGTATGTAAACGGTTAGGGCAAGTAGCGTTGATATCGTGATAATAGCCAACTGTTTTAAGCAGCTATCACGAGTAATTTCTGCTGGCTTTACCCGGTCGTGGTAATCCTTTGTTTTCAAATCGGCTACATATGATGAGGTTGATAATATAACCAGTAGTATCCCAAGGGCAACTCCCGTGAATCCTATGTTTATTCCTAAAAAATTCAGCAAACATGCTACAAATGGAACGATTATAAGCGAAAAAGTTAAGGAAAAGCCTATACATTCGATGGGGTTAATGGCTTTATAGTTATTGTAGGCTAAATATATGCACAGGCCAGGCAATGTAATCAAAAGGGGCAATAAGAGCATCCTCAATGGTAGGGCAAGTAGGATTCCGAGAAGAGCAGTAATGAGCTGAAGTGGAATAGCTCGCATATTCATTTTTTGACAGGTACATTCTGTGTTTTGCGAAATATTATGTCAAACACGCATCTATCTAAAAACTCGAGAGTTGCGTATGCACCAATTCCCCCCACGATTATCATTCCTTCTACCATAAAGGTGAGAAATCTATCCATAAATATACTAATGCCAAAGAGGTCATTCTTTGTTAGTATTAGTGACGCGCCAATCCAAGCATAAAGTAAAAATCTTTTATCTGTTTTCTTGTATTCTAAATATACTATACCTAAGATACAAAACCCGATAACAAGAAGTCCAGTTCTCTCGATAAAGCCAACTTTATAAGCGCTTGCAAATAAGTCTACTGGCATTCCTTCGTGAAATTTTACTTGAGCTAATCCAAGAATATTTAATGTGTGCAGTGAATAAAACTGCCAAACCCCATACATGGTGATCGCAGCAGCCAGCGGCATCCACGCATTAAGAAGTTTTGCTCTATTTTTGAGTTGCGTCAGCCCGTAAATAATCAAAACAAAAGCAAGTGTAAGAAGCGTCATTTGATGTGTTAGTGCAGTTATAGACGCAGCTAAGATTGAGAGATATGTGTATGCGTTAAGGCTGCATCGCTTGCTAGTGTTATTTAACAGTATAAAGTAAAGCGTTAGTGGAAACATAAAAAGCCCGAGAAGCTCAGGAAGGGCCCTAATTGAAAATATTGTCATCTCTGGCGATACAATGAGTAGAAATAAAGCACAGACCCCTGCGAAAGGATTTGAAGCTCTCTTAGTTATTGCATAAATGATACCGAATATCGCGAGTGATATTATGATTGTTAACATACCGGACGTCACCATGGGGTCTGTTTTTGTTATTAAAGAAAAAGAAGAAACAAAGAGACGGTATGAGGGCACGTAGAAGTGGTGGAAACCACCATTATATGAAAGTTCTTCAGTAGGGTAGAATCCCGTTTGTGTAATGAGGCGTTCTATGCCCACGTGATACATCGTATTTCCGTAGGTCGGAATGATGTAATTTTTTATCACTTCTAGTCTGTAACTTATGTACGGTATGATAAGGGCGACAATGAAGACATATCGCAACAACGCGCGAAGATTGATTGATCTAAGCCCAATCACTGCTGTTCTGCTTATGTTATCATACAACCTTGAAAATCTTTACATCGTCATTCGAATATGCTAACCGAAAATAGTTGTAATCATTAAATTTGTTTTTGTTTATCACAATCCATCCGAATCCGCAATAGACGTTTCGATTTAGGGGGACAAACGCGTAGGTCACGTTGTACTTTTTGCAGAGTGCATTGGCTTCGCTCGCTGAAGTCGTCATATAAATTTTTTGAGAGTCTTTCATATTGGAAACGGGATCCGGTGCATTTGCCCAATCGCCCCCAACTATTGCAGTGCGCGTTGTCATTCCCATTATCAGTTCTCCACCAAATATGTCAGATTGAAATTTGTCCGTTTTTTTAGTATTTTCATTTATCCACTTTGTCGAGTTAAGTTCACCAATCATTATGACTGGATCGAGCCAAGGGTCAGTCTGCTTCTTCATAGAGTTTACACCATAAGTGGCTCCTAAAATCAGAATTGTTACTAATAATGGGATCGCTATTGCATCCCTCATCGTTAATTTGTCCTCGTTCATAATTATCCAAATTCTGACTCTTCTATGGGGTTTCGGGGCCATTCGTGCACTTGTTGCTAGAGTTATGAGTTTAAAGCTGTTACTTCGTCTCGTGCTTCCGGGTAATCAAGTTTCTTTTTATCATGCTTTTATTCATTTCTTTATACTAAACTTAAACTAAAATAAGCTTAGGTACAAGTTCGTAGAGCTACAATTGTATAGTTAGCTATCTGCTAATGTAATTTCGTTTGTTGTCCTCTTTCGAGAATAGAATCAATTCTAGCTCCCGTTAAATACAGAAGTTTTAATGTATCAGTAATTTTCGAGCCCGAAAAAATTTTCGAGATGAACTCAATATGAGAGTCGTTTTGCATTTGCTACTTAAACAATAAATAGCGCTTATTAGGTCATACTTTGGGGCTTGTTCAACTGAACTATCATTCTTCATGCAGTCTACTAATACATTTATTTATGATAGTCAATTATAAAATTATCGAGCTTAATATAGTCATACATGAATTTACTCGCTTTCAATTTTTGAGAATGTTAAATTCTTGATATATTTCTGGCAAGGTAATTTCAACTTTTCCTTACGGTGTCTCTTAAACGAATTCTATTACTAAAATGCTGCAATTTTCTTATTTAAGTGCGCCTTTTGGGTTCTGAATAAAAATATCGGCTTTTTTAAAGCTTTTGAGGCAAATAAGTTCAAAGTTTACAGCATCGAAAACGGATTCAAATCTTTCACAAAAAGTATCCTAACATCCGACCGGTATTTTAGAGGATGCTTCTTATGCCATCGCAATGAGTAACATATTAAGGGTTTCAGCTACAACTTTTGCGATATAAGTGACAGCAATACCATTTTTAAATCCGATACCTTTGGGTGGAATCGAAATCATATGCATCTCAATTGCTGTTGAGCTCCTCGCCACTCAGCGAAAAATCCGGCGTAAAGAAAGTTTTTCAAGCTCGCGTTTGCATTTATCAGTTAAATTATTAAAACACTTTTTGGAATGTTCTTACAGCTTTTTTTGATTTACTTTTTTAGCATTTGGAATTTTTTGCGCTATGATCTCTGTATTACTTTCTTCAACAGCGAATGTAACACATATCCTAGGCAAATTTAAAGTTTAAAGCCAAAATGACAACCGCAGAAATCACGCAAGCAATCATTACGGACTTCGGGCTAATATGTATGGCTTCTTTATCTTCAGTCTCATAATACCTAATTAAGCCAGCGGCTGACATAGGTCCCGATGCTTGTCTTTTTCCTTTTGGCATAGTTTAAAATACAATTTGCTGTGATTTATACGTTATCATGTGCGATTTCACTATCGGCGGCAGATTATTGTGTGGAGAGGACTTTGATGCATTATCTGGGCGTATTTATATTGAATCAGGACGAATTGTGGAAATTGAAGAGAGGTTTAACGTAAAATCTAATGATTGCTATGCTTATGGAACAGTTTTGCCTTCATTTGTAAACGCTCATACCCACCTCGGGGATTCGATCATAAAGGATGTCGTTTTTGATAGTCTCGACAATTTGGTGAAACCACCCCATGGCTTAAAGCACCGGGCGCTTCGTGAAGCTAATTCAATAACAATAACTAAAGCTATAAATCATTCCCTTTTAGATGCTATTGGAACTGGCACAGCTACTCTGGTTGATTTTAGAGAAGGCGGGGTTAAGGGTTTAGAAGAATTAAAGGCCGCCCGAAAAAACTTGAAAAACATCAAAGTTTTTGCGTTAGGGAGACCAAAAAGTGATGGCATAAATTATATAGTAGAAGATGATATTGATAATGTCCTCGACTTGGCAAACGGCATCGGGATCAGCGGAGTTAAAGATTTAAATGCTTCGACAATCTTGAAAATTTCAAACAAAGTTAAAAAGCGAGGAAAAATTTTAGCCATCCATGCTGGTGAGCGAGATGAAAAAGACATAGATGCTGCAATAGCATTAAACCCAAGTTTCCTCGTTCATATGACTCACGCATCTAAACATCAGATTGAGAGTGGTGTTCCGATAGTAGTTTGTCCCAGATCTAATCTCGTGACAGGAGTAGGTGCCTCGTTTTGTCGCCCACCAATATCTACGATGGTGGAAATGACAACAGTAGGACTTGGAACTGATAATGTTATGTTTAATTCATTAAACATGTTCGCTGAAATGGAATTTGCTTCGAAAGCTTATTTGCACAATGATCTCGAAGTGTTGAAGATGGCAACAATCAATGGAGCTAGAATATTAAATATCGCTCATGAAATTGGTTCTATTGATGTAGGAAAGCGGGCAAGTTTAATAGTCCTTAACGAACATTCTGATAATTTATTTGGTGTTCGAAACTTTGTTAGTGGTATTGTTAGGCGAGCTCGTCCCGATGATATAATATTTAAGTCCTGAATAGACTGGTACAAGATATTAATTACAAAAAATGTTGATTTCAACAAACATGTCAAAAGTAATGAGTAAGGTATATGAGATCGTTTTACTTGGCTAAATTCCTAGATACAAAGACGCACATGATTAATGTTACGCACATATTAGGCTTTACTGTAGTACCTCGCGATGGAAATTTGGACGGAATTATTAAGATTTTGCAAATTGAAATAGAAAAAATTACGCAGAATGTAATACGATTATTTGTATCAAGAAACGTCGACGAAAGCAAAGTTAGAGTCACAAATCTTCAAGCGCACCAAGTGGATAAAATTTACGCGTATGCCGATGCTCATAATATTGACTTTATAATTTTCGGGGCCTGTGTAAGAACCCGATTAGATCGCTTGCTCATTGGAAATGTCGCAGATAAGATAATCAGAGCGGGTAAAGTTCCAGTTGTAGTAGTAAGAGGTGAATGATGTTAACGGTAGAAGATATAATGACCAGCGAAGTCATTTATGTTGAGGTTCCCGGATCACGTGATAAAGCTCTCAAAATTATGAAACAAAAAGGCGTGACAAGTGTCCCAATTGTAAAGAACAAAAAGCTGGTGGGGATACTCACCAGAGGTGATATATTTAAAAACCCTGAGGAAGATCAGATTGCTCTACTAATGACGAGAAACCCGTTGTCAGTCAAACCAGATACAACTATAAATGAGGTCGCAAGAACGCTCATTGAAAAAGACATTAGAAGAGTTCCAGTCGTTGTTAATTCAGAGCTTGTTGGGCTTGTTACAGTTTCGGATATAATACATGCTATCGCTGACATGGAAATAAATACTCCTGTTGATGAGTTTACTGACAGGGATATAGTAGCTGTCTGGGAAATGACACCGACAAATGTAGTCGGCGAGATTATGAACCTTGCAAATGTAGACGCCAGTCCTGTATTGAACTCTGACAATTTGGTCGTGGGTATCATTACTGAGAGCAATTTGCTTAAGGTTAGTAAAATAGAAGACACAATTGAAAAGGCCGATTTGTCTGCTGGTTTTGATGAAGATGCGTGGACTTGGGAAGCAGTTCGAGATACAATGAGCTTGTATTACGGCGTTTCAAGGGTAGAGCTTCCAAATATACCTATTGCTGAAGTTATGATCAGAGAATACCAACCCGTGTATCATAAGACTGCAGTAAGTGAATGCGCCCGGAGGATGAGACGCTTCAATGTAGAACTGTTACCTGTAGAAACTGCCGAAAGAAAACTTGAAGGTATAATAAGAGATAAAGACTTGCTTAAGGTGCTAATTTAATTTTTTTGTATATCTTGAAACAAGCTGTCTGCACACCATTCAGTTTTATTCTTAGCTATTCTTTACTTACATTAATCATGAAAAATGTAATCGCCGCTTTTACAACTCTTGGTTGGTTATCGATAGAAGATGAGCAATGAGTTTTATATCTTATTAAAAAAGAGCTATTATGTGTTTTAGTTCTCATGAATTATTATATCTCAGCGACAAAGCAATATGAAATTTATCATATCTACTGCATTTTTGGTAATTCGTGTTCTGTCACTAAGCCAATTGACCCTGTAATTACGTAAAAAATTACAAAGTCAAGATACGTTGTGTTTCCATACATTGGCTAAGAAATTTACTTTTAGTATAAATATGATAAAAGATCATTTCTGATAAGCGCAAGGCTTGTTAAACTGGTCTCATAGGTAAAGAGTTTAAATCCATCTGTTAAGATAGCTGGTGAAGATGTAATAGTCTTGTCCAGTCTATCTAATTGTATATATTATATGATGGTACAAGGTGGGATATTGGTACTAATTATTTAGAACAGATCTACCATAATAAAATATCAACGCTATGATTTAGATAAGCGAGTTTCGGCGATGACTCATAAGAGGATAACATTTCATAGTATTGACAGTTTTAATTTCAGCAGTTTTTTACCTTTGGTGCAGCTTTATTGTCGTAGAGATGTTGATTAAAAAAATATGAGAGCAAAATCAAACAAAAAATTATTGAATTAATTAAACTACGCTGACGCTCTCGGCTATAGTGTTTGAAAGGACGTCCATCTATTTCGTAATTCTTTTAGTTTAATTCATCATTTCCATATTGAGTCCAAATCAATATTTTCCGCTATTAACTTTTTTATCAATTTAATTTTCTTCGTGTCAAACGGATCGATCCTGGCAGTGAGTGCCTCGACTCTTTCAGCGGTTGTTAGCGTATCTTGGTGTACGAGTATCAAGCTTACGCCAAGTTCTTGCGCCCGGGCAATCACTTGATTTGAAGGGTATAACCCACCAGTCAAAATCAGACATGAAGTTGGAGTCGATAGCGCGGCAATCTGTAAATCTGATCGGTCACCGCCTGTTATAACTGCCTTTGCAGGGACCCTCATAAAGTACTTAAGGGCAGATTCTGGTGTCATAGCACCTATAAGGATATTTTCAATTGGCAGATCCCGCCCAGCAACTATTACTTCTCCCCCTAAATCTTCAGCTATTTCGTAACCGTGAAGCGCTTTGAGTTCTCTCAGGAATGGAACCGAACCTAAAATGTTTATCCCTTTTCTAGAGATGTACTTTTCAAGTGTAGAATCCTTAGATTGGTTCACGATTATACCTTTTAATTGAACGTCAAGTTTATCAAGAAGGAGTTTTATCATTGCAACCATATCAAGCGAGTATATATCAGTGACAAGAACTATTTCAGTGTTTAGAGCTTGTGCCAATTGAATGCTTGAAATATGATGAATGAAACCTGTGCTAATATCTTTTGTGCCTTCTATCAAAATCATGTCGTAATCATCGCAGACGCGATTTAACCCGCAGACAATATCTTGCAACACCACTCCTTGTAAAAGGTTATAGGAAAATGGTGAAAGCAGCGATTCGTCTTCGAGATTCAATGTATGCTTCATTAAATAAGCATCTTCTTCAATTAGATTTCCATTTTTTGTGATCAAATTTTCGCGAATAGGTTTATAAAAGCCCATGCGACCATTGAAATTTAAAGCAAGCCCTAACGCAATAATTGTTTTGCCGGCTCTCTCAGAAACGGAACTTATTACTAGTGTTCTTTTGTCGCACTCTGCACTCAATATTTTCACCACCTAACGACTTTAATTATTTATATTAGCTCGGATTACAACGAGGGCATCTACCGCGTAACAGCTCTGCTCTTGAACTAAGAGAGGATTTATTTCTATCTCTTGCAGTTCATCAAAGTCTTGCATTATCTGGCTTAAACGCAGTATTACATCCACGATGCCATCAATGTCAAGCGCTCTTCCGCCTCGCACTCCTACAAGAACCGGATAGGATTTTATTTCAGTGATCATTGTTTTTGCTTCTTCTGATGTAATTGGTGCCACTCTATGCGAGACGTCTCGTAAAACTTCGACATAAATCCCTCCGAGCCCAAAAGTTATAAAGGGACCAAATTGTGGGTCACGAGAAACGCCTACTATCGCTTCTTTTCCCTCTATCATTTTTTGTATAATAACCCCTTTCACACGAGCTGTAGGAAGTCTTTTATTTATGTTGGCATAGATGGATTCGTAGGCATTTTTAGTCTCTCTATCACTTTTAATGTTTACTACAATCCCGCCTACATCTGATTTATGAGAGATATCTGGAGAACTTACCTTCATAACAACAGGATATCCTATACCGCGTGCAGCTTTTACAGCGTATTCTCGGGAATTAGCATGTTTTTCGTCCGGAGTTCGCACCTCATAAGCCTTAAGTATAACTCTCCCTTCTTCTTCACTCATTGAAATCCTGCCGTCTTTTTTGACCCTGTCAATTTGACTCGTAACATCAGTCTTTTTACTGGTGATTCTGAAGAGCTGTCTGGTCTCCTCACGACTCCTCACTTTTTCGTATTTCATGAGGTTGGCTACAGCTTTAACGGCCCTTTCGGGACTTTGGAAATTAGGTACTTTGCCCATTTTTAAGATTTCTATCGCCTTTGACAGTTGTTCTCCTCCTACGAATGATGTCATTAATGGTTTTCCTGTTGAAGCAGATAGCCTGACTATCTCACTAGCGGTCTTGCTGGCCTCGGTAACTGCTTGTGGGGTAAGAAGAACAATGATAGAGCCTACGTTTTCATCCTGCAAAATGCTACAAAGAGCATTAGCATATCTATCAGCCATTGCATCGCCGAGAACATCTACGGGGTTGTATAAATTACCCTCAGTTGGAAGATGTCGCCTTAAATTTTCTATGGTTTCTTTAGTAAAATTTGCCAGAACAACCCCATCATCAGCGCACGCATCGCTCGCAAGAACCCCTAAACCCCCAGCGTTCGTTATTATGGCCAGTGTCTGAATTTTTGGTGTAGTAGACATTGAAAACGATTTAAACGCGTCAAGAAATTCATCGACAGTTTCGACGCGAATAATTCCAGATTGCTTGAATGCTGCGTCATAAACCGCATCTGATCCAGCTAAAGCGCCAGTATGCGAAGAAGCAGCTCTCGCTCCTGGCGAAGTTTTTCCTGATTTAAGGGCAATTATGGGCTTTATTTGTGATGTCATTTGTGAAGCTATCATAAATTCTTTTCCATTTTCAATCCCTTCAATATATAGGCCGACGGCTTTTGTTGTAGGATCGGATTTCAGATATTCTAGTAGATCAGCTTCGGTGATATCTATTTTATTTCCGGTGCTTACGAATTTATCGAAGCCAATGTTTTCTGTTGCAGCCCAATCAAGAACCGACGTACAAAGTGCACCACTTTGAGATATGAAAGATACATCTCCATTTTTTGGGTATTCAGCGGCGAAGGACGCATTCATTTTGGCATTGGTACTAATGATACCAAGGCAGTTAGGTCCGATCACTCGAATCCCGTATTTTTTTATTATCTTCTTCAATTGAGCTTCGAGCAGTGCGCCTTCTGCTCCAGCCTCTCTAAATCCTGCCGAAATTATGATTGCGGCCCTTATGCCGAGCGTCGCTGATTCTTCAAGCACGGAAGGCACTTTTTTTGCTGGCACAACGATGACAACGAGGTCTACTTTTCTGACATGAGGGGAACATTTTATACCTAAGATCTCATCGGCGTTAGGATTAACTGGAACTATCTCACCTTCAAAACCGGAAGATATCAAATTTTTGAGAATAGAATGTCCGACCTTTCCTTCCACTCGTGATGCACCAATAACTGCAATCGATTTTGGATAAAAAAAGTCTTTCATTGGTCTTTTTATTCATATTGTTAGTAATAAAAATAACTCCGCCTTTCATCGGTTTTCATTTATATCGTTAAACAATAACATCTTTTATATGCTAACGATTTTTTAATATTCGTTTTTATTAGAATGGGACACTCGAATGCTTTATATATACATTTTGTGATAAGGTTGAGTAATGGTATGAGGTCTTCGACATGCTAAAGCCACCCGTCAAATTTATTTCAACACCAATTGTGTTGGTAGTAATACTGGCCCTAACTGCGGTTATGGTAATGCCTATTTTTGCCACAATGAATATCTCAGTTGATTCACCTGTCGGTTCAGGCGATAATGTCATAATATCCGCTGATGTTGCTAGAAATGGCAGCACAGTAACGCTTTCGTACTATTATGATGCGAATAACTCTGGTCTTGCCCCCGACAACGCGGCTTGGATTAAAATCGCGAATGTGACTGATGGAGGACAGAACGACGCAGCCAATAAAACGCAACCAAATGGATTTATAGTCTTTTCATGGATGACGCCAGAGTTAAAACCAGGACAGTATATCATTAAAGTGGAAGACCCTTATGGTCCTACTAGAACAACTTTGATGAGAGTTGAAAATTATCCACTCCACCTTAACACGACTATCTATGGCCCAAAAGGAAGTCCTGATAAAGGCCTAATTAAACCAGGAGAATACGGTTCAGTGGTAACCTTTATAAATGGCAACTGTAGGTTATGTCATACTACGGACAATCCAACAAAAGATAATCCTGGAGTGAATGAAAATAGAGTCCGACAAAGCATTTCAGCTGATTTAAGCCAACTAACTGGTAACCCTGGAGACACCAACGTAAGTGCGATGGAAATACATCATATGAATGTTGGGTGGCGTTTCTTTGCGTCAAAGAGTTTGATGGATAACGCTACAGTCAGCGCTGATGTACACTCAACAAATCCAGCAAATGGGCTACAAACAACGACAACTGCATATGCAGGGGTAAACAAGGTGGTGGACATACCGCAGAAGTCGACTGAAAGTGGAAATAAGACTAAAGGTCTCACAGTATCAGCATCCAACACTACAGCAACAAATGGAAATCCATTGCCAGGGTTTGAAGTTTTGTTTGCTCTTGTGGCGCTTACATTTGTGGCATATCTTGTAAACAGGAAGAGATAGGCGCCTTTTTTATTTTACAACATTATGCGACAGCGAAAGCTCGAGATGCTCCTTGAGAAAGTCAGAAGATTTGAGAGACCTTTCTTAAAGCTTGAGCAGTACGTGACTCCTCCTCGGCTCGCTGCAAAACTCCTATATCTGGCATATATGAAAGGGGACATTGAGGGGAAAAAGGTTGTGGATCTCGGATGCGGCACAGGCATATTAGCAATTGGTTCAGCGCTCTTAGAAGGGGTAACAACAGGGGTCGATGTTGATAATCAGGCGCTTGATGTGGCGAGAATTAATGCACGAGAATTTGATGTAGACATAACCTGGGTTAATAGTAGTGTTGAAGAGTTTCAAGGAGATTTTGACACCATAATTATGAATCCGCCATTTGGAGCGCAGAGAAAAGGACAGGATCGACCTTTTTTGAAAAGGGCTTTCCTGTTAGGTAGCACTGTTTATATGATACAAAATGCAGTTTCTGAAAGTTTCGTGAGGACATTTTCTGCCCCTAATTTGATAACTGATTTAGTGAGACTAAAGTTTCCAATAGCGCATACATTTAAGTTTCATAAAAAAGAAATAACATACATAGACGTTATACTTTTTCGTATGGAGCGAGCCGCTTAATTTTAACATAGTGACGCATAAGATAGTAAAAGTAGGAATTATAAATGAAAAATATAGTTGTTCCAGGAGATTTAATAGGTACGTCTGAAGAATATATAGCAGGCGATGGAACGTATGAAGAGAAAGGCAAAATTTATGCCGCTTTAACAGGACACGTTGAAAAAAATAAAAAAGAGCGAACTGTCAAAATAGTCCCACTACTGGGCACACCCCCCATGCTTAAGAACGGGGATATTGTTGTGGGACGGGTCGTAGACTTGAAGAACTCTGTGGTGATCGTAGATATAGCAAGAATAAAAGGACAAGAGTATCGCGAAATTGCTAACGTCGATCAAGGAGCTGTTCACATCTCCAACATAAAGAATTCATATGTGGCAAAAATTGATTCGGAATTCGAGCAGCATGACATAATAAAAGCTAAAGTCATTGACGAAAAAAGCTTACGACTCAGCACTTTGGATAAAAATTTAGGAGTTATAAAAGCAATCTGCTCAAAATGTCGTTCAGCTCTTGTCAAGAAAGAAAGCAAGTTGGAATGTCCAAGATGTGGACGTATTGAAACAAGAAAGCTTTCAGAGGACTATGGTAAGGGAATAATTTAAGCAGCTAAAGTAGATGCTAGTTTTTTATAGAATAAATTAAACAGTTCGGCGTATGATATTGACGAGACGTGGTGCAGATTGAATATAAAAATCATTAAGTTAACTCAAGAGGAAGCGGAGATTGAATTTACAGACGAGGGCCATACTTTTTTAAATGCCCTGAAATCATTGTTGCTTCAAGACCCGCGTGTGAAAGTTGCTACCTATGATATAAAACATCCGATGATAAGCAATCCAATATTTTATATAAATACAGAAAAAATAGATCCCTTGGTACCTTTGCGGGAGGCATCGGCTAGATTAAGCGAGACTTGTGTTGAACTGCTCGAACTTATCAAGTTAAAATTGGAAGAGCCTTTGCCAAAGTAAATGTCAGAAAGTGTTGGGCTTCCTAAGATCGTTACCTTGAGGGATGGGCGAGTCATCGAACTGAAAATTGCAGCTAGAGAAGACTATAGTGATGGAAGATACGAGTTTTTATATTCATGGCTTGGTAAAGTAGATGAGTATCTCACCATGAAATTTAAACCAGAGGACGTCGAGAATAACAAACAATCGTGGATGAATAATTTAAATAACAGCAGGATAACAGTTGTGGGATTAAACGAAGGGAGAATTGTCGCATCGGCGACTCTGCTCATGAATAAGGAGGGGTTGAGAGTCGCGCACACCGCGTCGTTTGGAATTGCTGTTCATCCGAATTTTCAAAACAAAGGTCTCGGCACTATATTGATCAAGTCCCTTGAATCGATAGCAAAAGAACGCGGAGTTGAGAAGATGGAAGTAAATTATTACGACGGCAATCCAGCCGGCACTCTTTATAGGTCATTACATTATTGCTATGAAGGTCGAAGATTAAAAAAAGCCAAACTCGATGACGGGACGTATGTGGATGAAGTGCTGATGTATAAGTTTATTTAAATCTTTCTGACAATATTAAGCAATTATCAACACTTGTAATATCTTCTTTCTTGCATTTCTGGGAGCCTAAGAGCACATAAAGAGTCTCAAACTGAAACTTTTTTGTTGCAACAATATGTACTTCTTCGAACAGACTCGTCATTTTGGTGATGATCTTTCGGAGGTCTGTGAGTGAAGATACTACTATCAAAAGTTTACCCGCTCCTGTCAAATAATTTGCTACTCCTGATAAAAACTCCATTATTACTTCTATTCCGGTTGGGCCCCCGTCCCATGCTTTGTTCAGCCAGTCCTTGGGCTCATGACCCTCAGTTAAAGTGGGTAAATATGGCGGATTGAATACAATTACGTCAAAGTTGTAAGTCAAATTTGCAAACAAATGTCCCGTTCTGACATTTACAGCGTTTATTCGTGCGTTTTTTACTGCATAAGGGTTTATATCCGTCGCAATTACAGACTTTGCTTTTTTTGAAAGGAATTTAGATATTATTCCGGATCCCGTTCCGACTTCTAAAACATAGTCAGTCTCACAAACAATTTTTAAGGCCTCCTCCAACAATACAAATGTATCATCTGAGGGCATATAAACGTTTGATAGCACCGTTATCTCTTCACCGTTGTAGTACACGCGTTCTACCATGTTTTTCGCATATCCCTCGCTATCATAAATCGTTTGTAATTTGTATTGGTATAATACGACCAGACGAAAACATTTTTACCGTTTGATCAACGCAGATATTTGATTCGAAATTTCTGCAATTTGGTCTGGTTTAAGTTCATATGGTCTAAGATTTAAGAAGTCTTCTGGAATTATATTAATGATATCGTTAACGTCTGATATTCCTATCATTTTTGACGCGTTTAAGATTGCACCTTTAAGTTTTTTTCGTCTTTGAGTAAAAATACCCGTCACAAATTTTTTGAAAAAGTTTTCATCTGACACCAGAAATGGAGATTGAATGGGCACAACCTTAACAATGGCAGATTCAACTTGTGGTGGTGGAATGAATGCATTCTTCGGAACATAGCCAAGAATTGATACTTCAGCCTTGTGTCGTAGGCAAACTGTAAGTCTGCTATAATCCTTTGAACCTTTGACTGCTACCATCCTCTTTGCAAACTCTAGTTGATACATTAAAATTCCACAGGTGAAGTCATGTTTAAGCAATTTAAAAGTAATGTCAGAGGATATCGAGTACGGTAGATTTGAAACAGTCTTGTCAAAGGGCGGAAAATCAATGCGTAGTGCATCTCCAATTATTACTTCTACACCTTGAAGTGTAGATAGAACATCGGCTAGATTTTTATCAAGCTCAATCACAATAACCTTGTAAGCTTGTTCAGACAACTTTGAAGTTAAGTTTCCAGTCCCGCCCCCGATTTCGAGGATAGTTTCATTCCTTTTTACGTTTGCATAGTCTATTATTTTTTCAATAACGTCATTATTAACTAAAAAATGTTGGCCCCACTTTTGTTTTCTTAATGTCCTTTTTGGATAATAGGCCATCAAAATTCCTTGACTCAGTAAATTTCCTCATTTCGTGAAGAGTTTATATTTGACGTGCTCATCGCTAAGCTCTTCTTCGATTCTTTTTACGATCACTTTTTCTGGATGGTAAAGGCCTTTGACTCTATGGGCAATATCTTCAAAGTTTTCGAACGGCTTCTTTTTGCGCTCTTCCAAAATTGTCCACATTAATTTTTTGCCAACGCCAGGAAGAAGTCCTAAGGTATGAAGACGCGTAGTAACGGGTTGGGCTTCGTTAAAAAATTTAATGAATCTGTCTTCATGATCTTTTACTATTTGTTCAAGGGCGTAAGGAAGTTCTGCCTTGGCGCCGTGCGTTAGTTCTTTGTATATAAGTCTTTTTTTGACGTGATCGATCTTGTCTCTCTCACCCTCACCAATATAGAGGCGTTCATATATCTGTGGAATCACATTTTCTCGTGGAACTAACTCAAGGAGTGTAAAATGATATTCTCCGACCGCGTGAATAATTGGTTTTTTCTTATAAGCAGGATGGGGGTCTTCAGGATGGCCATGTGGCAAATAATCTAACACCCGAACGTAAGTTTCCTTCTCTCCTTTCATGACCGCTCCCCATACACATACTAAAAATGATGAGCTACAATGTCAAGTATTTCTTCAAGTTCATCTTCAGTGAGCGTAAATCTTTCTTTTGCATAGATAGACCGTAACTCATTCTTAGAAAGTGGAGTAATATCTGCAATTCGAATTGCTATTTCCTCTTTCATCTTTTTTAAGTCTGTCAGTTCATTTACAAGGGCACGTGATTCGGCGACGTCTAGTTTAGCAAAAGTGTTTACGTGATCCAGCGCACGCTTTAGTTCATATTGGAGTTCTTCTTCAGTTTTTTGCTTTGAAACGTCAGCTAAAATTTCCTTTACTTCTGGCAGTGTTAGGTACTGTTCATCTAATATTCGTTTGACTATCATGTTTGTTACTTTTGAGGCTTTAGATGCTGTGGATTGGCTATTATCGTCTTAATGGAATTCCCATCGTTGACTTCGACTAGATAAGCATTGCCACGCTGACCTAAAATCTTTCCGGTTCTTCCATGAAATTTCGGATTAGGCATGCCTTTGTGTACACTGGGATCTAGATCGACGTGCACCATCTGTCCTTGTTCGAAATTTCTTATTGCCCAACTAACCGGTGATAAACCCTTTTCCCTAATGCTCTTCTTCAATTTATATCTTGTTTTTCTTCTCTCACCGTGTGATTTTGGCATTAAAGTCCTCCATTCACTTCTAATACATCAAGTTCTGCAACCTTTACCCGTATACC
>Ga0187769_10000116_pt1 | contig 41559 bp, 37 predicted proteins | sample 0116_SJ02_MP02_1_FD_133140 | JGI IMG/M metagenome (GOLD analysis project Ga0187769, IMG submission 133140) | Tropical peat soil microbial communities from peatlands in Department of Meta, Colombia - 0116_SJ02_MP02_10_MG | ecosystem: Environmental > Terrestrial > Soil > Wetlands > Peat | place...
ATGTGGATACATGCAAGACTTGCCGTGGATGCAGCTATTCGGAGGAGTGCTTTATAATCGGAATGCTTGATGTCGGGGCGTAGCGCAGCCTGGTAGCGCGCCTGCCTTGGGCGCAGGAGGTCTCCGGTTCAAATCCGGACGCCCCGACCATTCACCGAAGTCAGTCGCTTTTTGACCCGGTTTGTTGATGCACCCGCGTGGTCACCTCCGGCGTGTGCGCTCTCGCGTCGCCGACCCACGGCACCGTCTTGCGGTCCATCCATCCATTTATGAACATGGACTGGAACACCCACTTGCCGTTCCGCTTCACGCAGAAGTTGTCCCAATTTCCGATCCCGAAAACGAAATTCGTCCGGTAGTCAACGTTGTGCTGCACGATGGTGAAGTAGGCCTTCACCCGCGCGCCTTCTCCCTCACGGGTAATCAGAAAATGATTCGCCAGATGCTGCCGCCCGAACCACCAGCTCGGCCGGTCGTACCACAGCTCCTCGAACGCCCGGCGAATCTTGTCGTGCCCCTGCATTCTCCCTTGCCACAGATGGTCCAGGTACCCGTCCTCGGCGAAGCACGCTAGCACGCCCTCCATGTCGCCGGTGTTGATCGCCCACGCATACTTCGCAAAGAGCTCGATAATGTCGAGCCTGTCTTCGACCGAAAGTTTTTCTTTTGAATCTGGCATCGCGGTAATTCTCCTTCGCCCCTCAATTCTATGGTCTTGGCCTGCGAGAAAAATCAATTCGCCGAAGCGCGCCCCCACAATTTCTTCGAGGCGATTTTTGCGCCCTCCGTCAGCGAACGGAACTTCATCCACGCGAACGCCGGATACACGGGGCCGAACCCCGCGAACGTCCCGAATCCGCAGTCGGTACCTGCAATGACGCGGTCCCGTCCCACAACGCCCGCGTAGCGCAAGATTCTTTGCGCCACGACCTCCGGGTGCTCCACGTAGTTGATGCTCGACGCAATCACTCCGGGCACTAGAATCTTGTCTTGCGGCAACTTGATTTTCGTCCACGCTTCCCATTCATGCTCGTGCCGCGGGTTCGCGCCTTCGATCAGCAGCGCCATCGGCTTCACCTTGATCGCAATCGGAAAAATCTTCATGCAGTCCATGTCGTCCACATGCGACCCCTCGTAATTCCCCCAGCAGATGTGCAGCCGGACGCGATCCGCAGGGACCTTCGCCAGGGCGTGGTTGAGCGCCTCCACTTGCAGCTCTGCATACCGCAGGAATTCCTGGTCGCTCAAATTCTTGAACCGCGAATGACGGCCCATTGCAAGGTCCGGGCAATCGAGCTGCAGCAGCAGCCCGGATTTCACGATCATTTCGTACTCTTCGCGCATCGCGTTCGCCAGCGCCTCGAGATACGTCTCGTGCGAAGGATAATATTCATTCGGCTGGAACACCGCGATCGTTCCCGGCGAAACCGAATTCATGAATCCTTCCGTCACCTTAACCTTCGACAATGCTTCTTTCATGTGCGCGATGTCCTGCTCGACCGGCTTCAGGTTCTTCACCTTGATCGGTCCCTTGCACACGGGGCGCTTGTAGGTAGCGGAGTGCCCGGCCTTTACCAGCCGGTCGCGATACTCCGGAAAATCGTCCAGGTCCTTCGGCGTGGGCCGCGCGGAGTCTCCTTCGAAGCCGGTCAATCGGTGCCGGATATACGTCGCATAGCTGATCTTGCTCATCTCCCCGTCGCTGACGATATCGATCCCGACCTCCGCCTGCTTCTGCACGACGTCGGAGACAGCCCGCCGCATCGTCTCGTTGAATTTGCCCTCGTCGTACTCTTCGCCGCGATCCTGTGCAAACAGCAGGTCAACCACCTCCTGCGGGCGCGGCAAGCTACCTACATGCGTCGTCAGTATGCGATCCGTGCTCGTCTTCATTTCTGCTCCAGGTCGAAACGCCGCGTAGCATACCACGCCCGCCGCGGCTACCGCCCCGGTTCCAGAATCAATTTCTGCACGCGCCAGTTCAGCAACTCCGCCACGTACAGTACATTCTCTTCGGGGCATGCGATTTCGTGAATCCAGCCGAACTGCTTGAGCTGCTTGCCCGATTCCCCGAGCATTCCGAGCGCTCTCCCATCGAGAGTCAGCTTGTAGATTCTCCCGGGATACGCGTCGGCGCTGTACAACACCTGATTCGGCCCCGGCGTGATGCAGATCGCCCACGGTGCGCCCGGCGCCATCGCTCCCGTCGTCGCCGTCGGCTTGCTTCCAATCGCGGGGCGTGCATCCGGCGGTGCGGGCACATCAATCGTAATCTGCCGCAAAAAATTTCCATCGCCGTCGAATACCTGTATCCGCCGGTTCCCGCGGTCGGCCACATACACGTTTCCCTGCGCGTCCACAGCGATGCTGTGCGGCGTGTTGAACTGCCCCGGCCCATCCCCGGGCTCGCCCCACGACTTCACCCAATCGCCGTTCTTGTCCACCTTGGCAACGCGCGAATTGATGTAGCCGTCGCTGATATACGTGTTGCCCTCCGCGTCCCACGCCATGTCCGTCACCTGCCGGAACATTCCGTCCACCGGTGGCAGCGGCGGACGCGCGTGCTTCAGCGGGCCCGTCCCTTCATCCGAAGCCTCCTGCTTCCTCCCGAAAACCATTGTCACGTGCCCGATCGGATCGAAGCGGATCACCAAGTCCGACCCCTTATCCGCCACCCAGATGTCGTCCTTCGCGTCCACCTTCACGGAGTGCGCGAACGACCACGCATACAGATTGTGCCCGATCTCGCGAACGAACCCGCCGGAGGAATCGAATTCGAGCAATTGCGCGGCGCTCGCTCCGTATGCCGGTCCCGTCGTGTTGCCGCGTGAAAAAACGAAAATGTGTCCCTTGGAATTCACCGCCACGCCGGCCACTTCGCCGAAGTTCATCTCCGGGGGCAGTCGCAGCGCATCGGGAACGGAGCGGTATGGAATTTCCGGCACGGGCGCTTGTTGAGCCAGTGCTCCACTCGAGAGAAAGAAGAACAACACGCACGCATAGCCTCTCATCGCGACCTCCTCAAAACACATTCAGCGCCAGCGAGTATAGCCCACGTGCTCGCTCCGACGGGGCCCGCACCGGTGTCGCCAGCGATTGACAACTGACCCATCCCGGCCTATGGTTTGCCTCAACGAGGGTTGAAACTCCGGACCGCAACCCGTGCTTGGGAGGTGTCCGATGATCGAAGTCCCAGACCAGACGAACTCTCTTGCTCGCCGCTCATTCTTCTCGCGACTCGCGCTGCTGGCGGCAATCGGGTTGATCGTTCTTCCCGTTCCGCTTCTCCGCGCGCAGGACGCCCCGCACGTTACAGCTGTCGATCCGACGTCCGGCAAGGTTGGCGACCAGATCACCGTCACAGGTGAGAATCTCGGAAAAAATCGGGTTTCTGCTGCGTTTCTCTCGGATGCAAAGACCGACTTCAAGGCAAGTGTCGTCGAGCAGTCGCCTGAAAAAATAGTCATGAAAGTTCCGCAGGTCCCGGCTGGCGACTACAATGTCTCCATTCAAGTCGGCAACCAGATTTTGATCGAACCCTTCCGCTTCACCGTCCAATAGTGTGGCCGTGTCCCGCGGCGGCAGCGCAATCGTCGCGTCGTCACGTTCACGCGCCGCCCTTGCCTTCCGCCTTCCAAGCTGCGCCTTATGAGTTGTACACTAGCCCCCGTTTCGAGGAGCCATGGCCAGGGGGGAATCATCATGGATCGGCGATCATTCATCTGTCGTGGTGTGGGCGGTCTTGGAGCTTTGAGCATGGGCGTTCTCATGGGAAGCGGATTTGCCGGTGCGCTCGCGGAGGATTCCAAATCCAAGCCCGGCGCTACGGTTGAGACCACGGCGGGGAAAATCCGCGGCCTATCCGTCGCGGGCGTGCAAGTCTTCAAAGGCGTCCCCTACGCTGGCTCGACGGCCCCGCCGAATCGCTTCATGCCTCCCGCGAAAGTCAAGCCATGGACTGGTGTGCGCGAAACAATAGCGCTCGGCCTCCGGTGTCCTCAGCGCCCGTCAGACTTCCACGGCCAAGTCCCCATGGAATGGGACATGATGGCTCTCGACGAGCCAATGGGCGAGGAATGCCTTTTCCTGAACATCTGGACGCCAAGCGTCGGCAGGAACCATAAGCGGCCCGTCATGGTCTGGCTGCATGGCGGCGGATACACCTCCGGCTCGGCTGGCTTCCGCTGCTACGACGGTATGGCGCTCACCACCAAGCACGACACCATTCTCGTCACCATCAATCACCGCCTCACTATTTTTGGCTTCCTGCATCTCGCGGATTTTGGCGATGAGAAGTATGCGGCCTCGAGCAACATCGGAATGCGCGACATCATCGCTTCGCTTGAATGGATACGCGACAACATCGCCGCGTTCGGCGGCGATCCGGGAAACGTCACCGTCTGGGGCCAATCCGGCGGCGGGGGCAAGGTGAGCGTGCTGATGGCCATGCCGCCCGCCAAGGGGCTCTTCCATCGCGCCATCGTTCAGAGCGGTGCGAACGTCAAGGGTCTCGCTCCCGCCGTGGCGACGAAATCAGCGGAGCGGTATCTCGCGAAACTCGGCGTCAAACCTGGCCAGCTCGACGGGCTTCAGAATTTTTCTGTGGACCAGTTGCTTGCCGCGATTCCCGGCAATGGCGCTATCTTCAGCCCCGACAGCCTGGCACTAGCACCCGTCGTGGATGGCCGCACGCTTCCCGGCGATCCCTTCGATCCCGTCGCTCCTGCAGTTTCTGCGGACGTTCCGATGTTGACCGGCACGACGGAAACGGAGGTCGCATTCTTTCCCGGCCAGCAGCTCGATCCGATCACCGATGATGATCTGCACCGGCGCATCAAGCAGGTCGTGCGCCGTGCCAGCGACGCGCAGGTTGATGAACTGATCGCTGCATACAGGAAGGGCCGACCCGGCTCCACGAACACGGATCTGTTTCTCATCATTTCATCCGACGCCACTTTCCGCGCGGGCGTGGTCCTCCAGGCGGAGCGCAAGGCCGAGCAGGCAAAGGCCCCCGTCTACCAGTATTACTTCACGTGGCGCTCTCCCGTGCACGAAGGCAAGATGCGGTCGTTCCACACGATCGAAATTCCATTCACCTTCGACGACGTGGACCTCGCCAAGTCCATGACAGGCGAGGGCGCGGATCGCTACACCCTCGCGAGCAAAGTCAGCGGCGCCTGGGTCGCATTTGCTCGCACTGGCGATCCGAACCATCCCGGGCTTCCGAGTTGGCCCGCTTTCGACACAACGAAGCGCGCTACCTTGATCTTCGACAACGAATGTAAAACTGTGAACGACCCGCACGGTGAAGAGCAGCGTCTGCTCCACTCGCTCCAGAACGCCTAACCCGAATCGCGCGAGACGCCGATCAGTTATTTCGCTTGTTGTTCCGAGGTACCCCGGTGGATGTTATCGGGGCGATGAGGAATCCCTCTTGTTGTCAGTACGCCGCCTCGAGCACCGCAACAATCTCTTCGCGCGTCAGAGGCTGGTCCACAACCTTCGAATTGTTCAGGTGATGCTGCACGGTCCCGGCGATCTCGCCGACCTCCGCGCGAGGCACTCCCGCATCCTTCAGCGTGTGCGGCACGTCGAATTGCGCAATAAATCTCGCCGTGCGATCCGCGCATTCGAGCGCACCCGGCTTCGGGTTCGTCGGGTCGAACGCCACACCAAATCCCTCCGCGATCGGGCCAAACCGGTCCGCGGCGATCCTCGCCATGAACCGCATCGCGTGCGGTAGCGTGATGCACGAGGTCACTCCATGCGGCACGTTCCATCGCGGTCCGATCTGATGTCCCAGCAAGTGCGAAAGCCCGAATCCCGTTGTTGGCGCGCCGAACATCGAGAACCACGCCGCCATCTGGCATTCTCCGCGATGCGCGAGCTGTTCCGCGCCTCTCGTCTCGATGGAAGGACGCAGATGCTCGACGAGCAGCGCAATCGCTTTCGTCGCAAGCGTGTCGCTCAGCGGGTGATGCCGGACGGAATACGCGCACTCGATGGCGTGGTCCAGCGCTCGCATTCCCGTCGCGACCCACAGCCACGCCGGTGTTTCCAGCGTCACTTCGGGGTCGTTGATCACCGTGCGCGGCCCGATCCGCGGATCGCCCACGCCCTCTTTCACAAGCGTGCTTTCGTTCGTGATTCCGCCGACCGACGTGTACTCGCCCGCTGAGAGCGTCGTTGGAATCGCAATGTGAATGATCTCGCGGCCAACGGTCGTGCCCGGTAGGGCCGTCTTGCCCGGCGGCTGTCCCGTCAGCACCGCATAGATCGCGACCTTCGACGAGTCAATCGGACTGCCGCCGCCGAAACTAACCGCGCAATCGGCGTTCGCGCGTTCGATAACGCCCAGGAGTTCGTTGACGGGGCTTGCAGGCACATGTTGCCGCACGCCTGTAAACACGCCAGCGCATCGCGTTCCAAGCGCACCTGTCACTCTCCTGAGCAGCGACGACGCTCCGAGCGTCTTCCCGGTCACCACAATGGCGCGGCTCAGTTTCCTCCGTTCAAGCTCAACCCCAAGTTCTTCGACCTTTCCCGGGCCGGAGATCACGCGTTCGAGCCGCGTCAAATTGAACTCGCCGGCGGGAGCGTTCGTTGCAAATGACCTCTGTTGCGCTGGTGTTCCCATGGCGCACCTCAAAAAGTGAATTTCGCGGCCAGTTGGACGAGCCGCGGGTCTGCCGCACTAACAACCCTCCCGAAATTCGCGTCGTTGATTTCCCCGTCCACCGATGCTGGACCATAGAACTGCGCGTGATTGAATACGTTGAATCCCTCGATGCGCAGGTCCAGCGATTTCGTTTCCGTGATCCGGACAGTCTTCGTCAGTTCCATATCGAAATTCGATATTCCCGGCCCGTAGAAGAACCTCCGCGGCGCATTCCCCAGTTTTCCCAGCGTCTCCGTTTGAAAGAGACTCGTGTTGAACGCGGGCCTGCCGTTGCGCGGATTCGTATTGATTTCGAGCGGCCCCGGCATGAACTGCGGCGTGTCGAGCAATTGATTGTTGACGCCGTTCCCCAGCGTTCCCAGCAGCGACCGGTCCGAATCGTCGAATAGCGTTACAGGAAAGCCCGTGCTGAACCGTGTGGTGCCTGACAAGTTCCAATCTTCCGTCAGTCCGTTCCGCCCGAACAGCCTGTCGAAGGGCAGCGTGTACTTGTAGCTCGCCACGAAATTGTGCGTCATGTCCCAGGAGGAAATGGCGCGGCTGAGCCGGGGATTGAACGGATTGATCTGCTCGCCGAGATTCGAAGCTTGATCGATCGACTTCGAATATGTATACGCGAGCAGAAACGTTGTTCGTGTTCCCGCGTAGCGTACGTTGGCTTCGAGCGCGTTGTAGTTCGAATTTGCGATCGTTCTCTGCGACGTCATCGCCCCGTAGTTCGATCCCAGCCCCTCGCGCGTTCCTTGGTAGACCGTACCCGAAGCCGAAGTGTACACCGCATCCTCCCCAAAGGGGCCGCACGTGGGGCTTCCGGGAGCTACATCGCTCGACTGGCTCAAACTGAGGCAGAGGTTCTCGTTGCCCGCGTTCGTCGGCAAGAGTGCAAGTATGTGATGCCCCTGATTTCCGGCGTAGCTCATCGTCAGCAAAGTCTTCGATCCCATCTGGCGCTGGACCGAGAACATATAATTCTCGGTGTAGGGCACGTCGTTGCGGTAGTAGAAGTATGGATCGGCGCTGATCGGCGTGACGGCCGCCCAGTTGAATGCCGTGTAAGGATTCGCGGCAGACACGTTGTGTGGCGGAAACGTCAGAGGAAATGGATTGACGTTGGCGCTTCCGTCATTCGCGTTGATGAAAGGAGTCGCGAACAGCGGCGGCGTGGGGCTCAGGTAGTTGGACCCGAAGGGCGGCACGGCATACATGATCCCCGCGCTCAATCCGGGAAACGCCGTGTAGAAAATTCCGTAGCTCGCTCGAATGCTGCTCTTCCCGCCAGCTCCGAACAGCGTCTTCAAGAAGCCGCGATTGGATTTCGGCGAATATGCTAGTCCTACTCGCGGTGCGAAGTTGTGATACTTCGATGGTGACAGAGTGGAGGGTACTCCGGGATCTCCGGCAACTAACAGTCCGCTCGGCGCTCCGGGATACAGGACCGACTGTCTGCCCGGAATGACCGTCTGTAGTTGGTTGAACTTCTCCCACCACGGCATGATCAGGTCCCAGCGCAGGCCGAAGTTTAGCGTCAGAGAGCTTCGCGCGCGCCAGCTGTCCTCGCCGAAGACTCCTGCGTACCGATTCCTCAAGTAAAACGGCTGGCCCGACGATTGTGTGAAGTTGCTGGGAATCCCCAGCAAGAAGTCGGCGAAGGCGGAGCCGGTCTCCGTTCCAAGGAAATTGAACGTGCCGTTGAACGTAGCATTTGGAACCTCGTTCACCTGATCGGCGTGGAACTGCGCGCCGAACTTAATCGTGTGCGTTCGGACTACTCTCGATACGCTGTCCCCGAGATACAGAGTGTTGTTCTTCTGATCTACGTTCGTTATGGGCACGCCCATGACGAAGGAAGGGAAGACAATGTTTTCCACGCCTTCGAACTGTGGCGCCTGCACGACAATCCCCGGCGTCCCGGGCCCGGTCACGAAGCCTTGTGATGTCAGGCTGACGCCCAATCCGCCGTGCGGCTCGCCGACGTTGTTGGCGTTGCGGATGATTCCAGCGTGAAATTCATTCACCGCCGTATTCCCCAGCGCCTTCGTATAGCTAAGAGAGAAAAGCTGTGCGCGGCCAATCGTCAACGCATCGAACCCGGGTACGCTCGCCCCGCCCTGCGCTCCGGGATACGGATCGTCCAGCCGGTAGTCGTCAAAAAAGTAGTAACCCGCAAACTGGCCGATGCGCGTGTTGGCGTCTATGCGTCCGGAAAGCTTGTCGTCCCTCACCGTCTTAGGAAATGCTGAGGTCACGAAACATGATCCGGACGGGCAGGTGTTCGTTACCTCCGTGATATTCGGCTTCGGGACGTATTGCAGCAGGTGTGTCGCCGGCGCTGACCACGCGGTCTCAGGAATCGTCAGAGTCGGCAGCACGCATTGCGTAGCATTGTTGCACCCCGGGAAGTAGTACGGCTCTCCCTGTTGAATAGTGCCCGCAGGATAATCGAGTTGCGTGTCGAGCAACGTTGCAAGCGCAGGCCCGCTCACTTTTCCTGTGAGCGAGCTCTGGATATCGCTGACGTTTCCCATGTGATCGGCGACAGAGGGCACTGAGGTCTCCGGCGACGTCACTCCTTGATTCGTGCGCGTCCCCTGATAGTCGGCGAAAAAGAAGACCTTCTGCTTCACAATCGGCCCTCCCGCCGTCCCGCCGAACTGGTTTTGCCGAAAAACGCTGCGTGCGTCTGCGAAGTAGTTTCGCGCGTCCAGAACCGTGTTTCTCAGGAATTCGAAGGCATTCCCATGCAAGGCGTCGCTTCCGGATTTGGTCACGACGTTAACCATCCCCCCGTTGTAGTTGCCGTACTCGGGATCGAAATTGTTCGTTAAGACCCGGAATTCCTGGATCGAATCCAGGTTCGGAATCACCGATGTTCCGCCGTTCATATGCTCCTGCACGTCAATGCCGTCCACCATGAATCCGTTGGACGACTCGCGTTGCCCATCAATCGAAACGTCCCCTGGATCGAGATCGCCCGAGGGATTAATCGTTCCCGTCACGCCCGCCATGATTACGGATGTCGGAGTCAGCGTCGTCGTCGGACTCACGCCCGGCTGGATCGCCAGCAGGTCCGTGTAGCTGCGCCCATTCAGCGGCAGTTCGACGATCTGCTTGTCCGATACGACGTCTCCGAGATGCGTCGCAACCGTCTCGACCTGCGCCTCCGGGGCCGCCGCGGTCACCATCACCGTTTCGGCTTGCTCGCCAACCTCGAGGGTCACGTCCTCGGAGATGGCGCCGTCCATGTCAACGAACAGGCCCCTCTTCGTCTCCGCCTTGAAGCCCGGCGCCTCCAGCGTCAGATCGTATTGCCCGACGGGTAGATTAGGGAAGGAATAGAACCCCTGCGCGTCCGTTGTTGTCTTGTATCCCGTGCCTAGGCCGACGCGCCTTAGAGTAAGCTGCACTCCTGGGATCACCGCGCCGCTCTGATCCTTGACCGTGCCCGAGATGCTCCCGCCCGTCGTGGCCCTTGCAGGTGCGCAGGAAAACACAACGAGGACGATAACCGCTGCCCCTATCGCTCCGATGGTTTTCCGCCCCACCCGTCCTCCGCGTCTGACATGTGCATGCGTTTCGACCAATGATACCCCACGCAGTCGCCCTTGCCCGTTATGTCCGTTTGCCGCGCGCATGAGCGCTTGCTAACATCGCCTCGTCCTCAGCATCGTCCTGAAAGGGCTCTCTGGCGCAAGGGCGGGGTTTGAAACCCTGAGGCGTCGGTTCAAGTCTTCCATCAGGCTGCTAGAGGCACACGCCGCTCATGAAACTATGTATCACATTTCTTGTTCTCGCGACGGTGATGGCCGTCACTGGCTGCGGAAAGGGCCAATCGAGCGAGTCCGAACAGCCGCCTGCCACTGCGATTGTGGATCTCTCCACCGCCGGCTCGGTCAGTGGCACCGTGAAACTGGAAGGCGCGCCCCCGGTCCCCAAGAAAATCATCGTGACCGCGGGACCGGAGTGCGCGAAGCTGAACCCGGACCTGACCTACCCCGAAGTCGTCCTAGGAGACGACGGCGCGCTCGCGAACGTCGTTGTCTATGTCAAGTCAGGCCTCGGCCGCTATCGTTTTGAAACTCCCTCCACACTCGCAAAGCTCGACCAGAAAGGCTGCATGTACGAGCCTCATGTGATGGCCGTGATGACGCACCAGTCCCTCGAAGTTACAAACACGGACCCCATTGTTCACAACGTTCATCCGGCATCGCATATCAATCATCCCTGGAACAAATCGCAGCCGGTCGGCGGCGCTCCCATCGAGGCTTCGTTCGATCATCCCGAACTCGCCGTCCCGGTTCTCTGCAACGTTCATCCATGGATGCGCGCGTATCTGTTCGTTTTCGCCGATCCGTATTTCTACGTCACTTCAAGAGCGGGGACATTCGAACTGAAGAATCTCCCGCCGGGCGCGTACACAGTCGAAGCCTGGCAGGAAAAGTACGGAACCCTCGATCAGACCGTCACCATCGGCCCCAAGGAATCCAGATCCATCCTCTTTACATTCAAATCCACCGAGTCTCACGGCGACTAGCCCGTCACAAGGAAACCGCGTGGCCCTCATCCTGAGCCCCGCTCCATCATCGAGCAAGGCGAAGGTCTCTCTTCGTTCGGTCACGCCTTCAGGATTGACTCGCACGATGGCGGAAGATAGTATCCGCGCGGGGGAATTCGATCCGAAATGCATTTCGCCCACTGGCTCCAGCACAACCCCGTAATCTTTTGGATGGCCACGTCCGTCGTCATCGCGACGGCCGTCGAGCTTCTCCACTACTTCAGCATGTTCCTTCTCGTGGGCCCGATTATCGTGGTGGACTTGCGCCTTCTCGGCGTCGCTGCGCGCCGCACTCCGCCGGCGCAATTGGCCGGCCAGCTCTTTCCCCTGATGTGGACCGGCCTCGCCCTCAACTTTCTGACGGGCTTTCTGATGTTCGCCTTCGATGCCACGGACTTCTACGACAACTGGGCGTTTCACATCAAACTCGGCGTGATCCTGGCCGCCGTGATCTTCGGCATCATCGTTCAGTGGAACGTGCGCGGCTGGGGCGAGCGGCCCGCTGCGCCAGCGTGGGGAAAAATCGCAGCGTTTGTTTCGCTTGCGCTTTGGATCGGCTCGATTCTCGCCGCCGTCGAAGTGCCGAATCTCACGGGTGTGGGATAGCCGATGTACCGACTGCTGCTGCAATTTTGCGACTGGCTTCAGAACACTCCGCTGGCTCTTGCCGTCGCCGGTTCAACGTGGGCGTATCCCTACGTTCAAATGACGCACTTCACCGGCCTGTCGCTCTGGATCGGAACAAACTTCGCCCTCGACCTGCGCCTTCTCGGCGTCGGCGCGAAGCGCGAGTCTCCCGCAGACCTGTCGAGCGGACTCTTCGCGTGGAACTGGATTGGCTTCGCCATCGCAATCACCGGAGGCTTCCTGCTCTTTTCGACGGCGGCGACTTCCTTCATCACGAACCCTGCCTTCCAGATCAAGCTCGGCGTGCTCATTCCTATCGCTCTCATCTGGCATATCGTCGTGCAAAAGAAGTCGCGCGCCTGGGGCGCCGCAGAATCCGTGCCGCTCGCGGCGAAACTCGCAGCGTCGGTTGAAATGCTCCTATGGCTCGGCGTCGCCACAGCGGCGGTTTCGATTCCCCTCTTCGAACACTAACGCCAGCCGGTCTCTTCCCAGATTATTCTTGACATCCCTCAGAACCAGTGTTACACGCCACGCATTCCAGCCACGTCTTGCGTCTGAGGGGGGACTATGAGACTCAGGTGTGCAGTAATCCTTCTCGTGTCGTTTGTCTCGTTTTCAGCTTCAGCTCAAACAATTTCGACTTCCCAGATCAGGGGCACGATCCAGGACCCCAGTGGGGGCGCCGTTGCCGGCGCTGAAGTCAAGATGACGCAGACTGCCACTGGCGCCGTGCGAACGGCGACATCCAACACGGATGGCAGCTATTCCATTGCCGACCTGTCCATCGGGCATTACGAACTGGATGTCACAAAAGAAGGTTTCAACAAGTATGTGCAGACCGGCATCGTCATCCAGGTCGGTGTCAGCCCGACAATCGACGTGACTCTTCAAGTCGGCGCTGTGACTCAGGAGGTGAAGGTCAGCGCGGAAGCCGCGATGGTGGAGACGCAGAGCGAGGGTGTGGGACAGGTGACTCCTCCTGAGCAAGTTCAAGACCTGCCCCTGAATGGTCGCCAGGTTACCGACTTGCTCCCTCTCGCCGGCGCCGTTGGCCAGGGTCGAGCTTTCCGTGCTTCGTATCCTTCATCGGCTGTCATCTCCATCGCAGGCGGCGCGCAGGGCAGCGTGGCCTATTGGCTGGACGGCGGCACGCACAATGACCCCCTGAGCAACCAGAATCTTCCGCTTCCATTTCCGGACACAGTTGAGGAGTTCAAGGTCGAGACAAGTTCATTGCCGGCGCAATACGGCACGCATCCCTCCGGCGCAGTCAACGTCGTAACGAAGTCAGGCACGAACTCGTTCCACGGTGATGTTTTCGAATTTGTCAAGAATTTCATGTTCGATTCTCGAAATACGGGGTTTGCAGCTGCCTCCCCGGCGGACTACCCATTCTTGGGCCCTTCACAAGCGGTTGCTGCGGCAGTCGCTGCTTCACCGCGCGATAACTTGAAGCGCAATCAGTTCGGGGGTACGGTCGGTGGACCAATCAAAAAGGACAAACTGTTCTTCTTCCTCGGCTGGCAGGACACGATTCAGCGGGAGACGTCCCCAGATACTGTGACGCTCCCCACGCAGGCTATGTTGGGGGGAGACTTTCAAGCCTTCAAGACATTTTGCGATCCAGCCCTTGCGCTGGGGGCGCCGTATGGGACCGGGACCGCGGCCGACGGGGCTAGTGGCCCCAATGCAACGAGCGCCGGCAACATCAGCCCCGTTGTCTTAGCTCTTGCAACCCATATCCCACGCCCAACAAACCCTTGTGGCACTTACACGTTCCAGAATCCGGAGCCGGAAACCTTTACTGAAAATCAGGGGCTCGCCCGGATTGACTACCACATGAGCGACAAAAACACGATCTTCGGGCGTTATTTCGTCACCAACTGGAATCAGCCTCCCGCCACTGCCGAGAAGCTGCCCGACGGGAATCCCGACCTCCTGGTCGGAGCTCTGGACGGCGCTGCCAACCGCGTGCAGAACCTAACGATCGGAGACACGTATCTAATCTCCTCGAACATCGTCAACAGTGCGCACGCGACGGGGAACCGCAGCCATAACCTTACTTTGGAGAATACAACTGTGGATCTGCCTGCGATTTTCGCGCAAGCGGGCGTGCCTGCCGACCAGATCAATTTGTATCAGCAGGGTCCGCCCACGTTTCCCCATTACATGGCGAACTTCGGGTTCGGCGGATTCGGCGGCCTCTTCAACTCTACTCCGAGTCTCCAGCCCTACGACACTCTTGAGTTTTCCGATGACCTTTCATGGACAAAAGGGGCGCACCAGCTCTCCTTTGGTGTTGATTTCATTAACCTGAGGGCGTTCGCCACGAACTACCTGTTCAACCAGGGAGACTTCACGTTTGACGGCTCGCAGACAGGCGGTGCTCTCACTAGCACAGGACTGGCCGACTTTGTTTTGGGTGAAACGTCCACAGCTTCGGGCTTTAGCCAGGATGCCCCCATACCTTCCATTCAGCACCAGAATGTGTTTTCGCTGTATGCGCAGGACGCCTGGAAAGTCACACGGAAGTTCACCGTTACTGCTGGCCTCCGCTGGGATCCATTCTTTGGCCACACGGACCCCAAGGGCCACGTCGTGAGTATTTCTCTCCCCGATATCATTAACTGCCCACAGAACGGGGGACCCAATTGCGTTCACAGCAAGCTGTTTCCGTCCGCGCCCGCAGGTTACCTCTTCAATGGCGATCCCGGCGGGCCTGCAAACAACAAGCTATCGGAGAACGCCCTGGACAAATGGAGCCCGCGCATCGGTGTTGCATGGGATCCGAAGGGCGATGGGCGAATGGCTGTTCGCGCCGGCTTCGGCATTTTCTACGACTTCCCGAATTTCTCGTATGATCAGTTCGGATTCGAGGAACCGTATGGCGGCGCTCCCGCTGTCGTGGGCGGATCGTACGGGACAGCTCCCGGTGACGTATGCAACTTCCCATGCAGCCTTGACATCACCGACCCATGGATCACCGAACCGGCATTTAAGGCCAAGGAGGGAACGCTCGCGCTCCCGCAAGGGACCAATCCGTTCGGAGGCGGCCCCGGGTCCGGAACCGATTATGTTGGACAAGGCCCGACGATTTCGGCGTACCTTCCGAACTCGCTAGTTTTCAGCTATCCGCAAAACGTGAAACCAACCTACGTCATGCAATACAACCTCAGCGTGGAAAAGCAAGTGGCGACGAACTGGCTGCTCTCCATGACCTATATCGGGAGCCAGCAGCGCCATCTCTGGGGTAACAACGAGGCCGATCCAGGACTTCAAGGGCCTTGCCCAGGAGCCTACCCGAATGGGTATCCTCTGCCAGCTGGAGTGACATGCACTGCGCCTGGCGGAGGCGGAAATACAATCTCCGGACCCTGCCCCACATTCTTTGCCCCCTTTGTGTGCCCGATTGTTTTCGGCCCGACTGCTTCCCTCACCTCAAACCGGCTTCTCTATCATGCTGACTACAATCCCGTGAACAACACGGTAAACCCAGTTTACCTGGGGTCGATTTGCGGCACGCCATCGCCATTGACACCCAATGTGTCGTGCTACGGCGAGACGCTGCTATTGGAAGAGGGAGGAACGGGGAATTACAACGGGCTCCTGCTCTCCGCACAGCATCGTTTTGCGCATCACTTCACCTCGACCACGAACTACACATGGTCGCACTGCATCTCGGACAACTACACCACGACGCTCGGCTTTTTCCTTGCTGCAGAGGCGGTGCCCTACGACCGTCACGCGGATCGTGGCAATTGCCCGAATGCAGACACGCACAACATTTTTAACGAATCGCTGGTCTCGGAGATGCCGAGATTCTCGAATCATCTCACGCAGATGCTACTCGGTGACTGGCGGTTCTCGCTTTCTGGGATCTTTCAATCGGGGACGGATACCTCCCCGATCCTGATCCTTGACCAGTCTGGGAGCGGGAACGGACTGACCCAGCGCCCCAACCTGGTCGGGGACGCGTACTGCCCTGCGAAGGGTCGGACATGCTGGCTCAACGCGGCGTCGTTTCCTTCACCGGCGCCCTACACGTTCGGCAATCTGAAGAATATGGGCGTGTTTGGCCCCGGCTCGATTATCGTGAATACGGGGCTCTCGAGACTTTTCCAGATTCGCGAAGGTCAGCAAATTGAGTTCAGGTGGGAAGTTTTCAACATGCCGAACCATGCGAACCTGTATCCGCCGGCGACTGGTACGATCTTGCCAACGTTTGGCCAGCCGACGCCAGCAAGCACGGCGGGCCTCGGCGCTCTCAACCAGACTGTAAACGATCCAAGAACAATGCAATTCGCGCTGAAGTACGTCTTCTAGCGAAGAAGCGACTCGGGGATAAAGCCCCACGCAACGGTAACGTTGCGTGGGGCTTTCCTTTTCAGTCGTCGTCAAATCCGGGCCGCGACGCGGTTGCGAACCATTTCCACTCCGAGTAAGATGGCGCGCGCTCGACTCATCGGGCAAGGAGTGTCGTATCCATGCGAAAGCTCACGGCCGTCCGTTTGACCGCAATCGTTCTATTAGCCGCCGCGCTGTCCGCATCCGCGCGAGCGCAGCAGGCTAAGGCGGAGGATTATCCGCCTCCGAAGCCCGCATTCCCCGGCCAGACGAACGCGCCGGCCCCCGCCAAAAAGTCGCCTCCGTTCAATGTGGACACGATCATTCCCCGGTTCATGGCGCCGTGGTCGCTGGCATTCATGCCCAATGGAAAGATGCTCGTCAGCGAGCGCTACGGCTTCATCCGCGTCGCGCGGATGGACGGATTCTATTCAGCTCCCGTCGCCGGCGTGCCGGATACGAAGATCGTGGCTGCGGAATCGCTCCACGACGTTGTCGTGGATCCCGATTTCGCGAAGAACCGGCTGATTTACTTCACCTACTTCGCCCCGCCGCCGGGGGAAGATCCGGGCGTATATCCGATTGACGTCTTCTACGGGAATGTTTGGAAAGCCTCCGTCGCCGAGCGCCGCGCTATGCGGGTCGGCGAAGAGCGCGTGGCGCGCGCTCGCTTGAGCGAAGATGAAAAGCGGCTTGAAGACGTGCAGGTTTTACTCGACGGCGTGAACCGCCGGATCGTCTTCGCGCCCGATGGCACGCTGTTCATCACCGGCGCGGACCGCTTCCGCTTCTACGAGCCGAGCTACGACGGCACGGATCACGAAATCACCGACCCCGATATCCTCCGCAACTTCACAGGCCGCGTCGTGCGCATCAATAAGGACGGCTCGATTCCCAAGGACAATCCGTTCCTGGGCGAGCCTACGGTTCTCCCGGAAACGTATTCCTACGGACACCGCGATCCCGAAGGCGCGGCCATCAATCCCACCACGGGGAAGCTCTGGGTGATTGAGCACGGCCCGCTGGGCGGCGACAAGATCAGCATCATCAAGCCGGGCGGCAACTACGGCTGGCCCAACGTCAGCTACGGCCGCCGCTACAATGGCGATCTACTCGCCGGCAAAGGCCTGACACAGGCGCCCGGCGTCGAGCAGCCCGTCTATTTCTGGTATCCGGACATCGCTCCGTGCGGAATGATTTTCTACACCGGCGACCTGTTCCCGGAGTGGAAGGGCAACATTTTCATTGGCGGCATGTACGGGAAGAGCCTGATTCGCCTCGTGCTCGATGGGGACAAAGTCGTTGCCGAAGAGCGCCTGCTCAAGGATCTCAATACACGCATCCGCGAAGTGCAGCAGGGGCCGGACGGCGCGCTATACCTGCTCGCCGACGATGGGCGCCTCCTTCGCCTGACGCCGAAAAAGTAGGCGCGCGTCTCAGAAAGCCGCCTCTTCTGGCGTGTGCGTGAAAGATTCGCAAGGCTCAAGGTTTGCGCTAGAATAAAATTTCAAGGTGAATATCGGCTTGAGGGGGGAGGCTCGTAGTATGCGATTTGCGAAGTCTGCTTGGCTCGCTGTTGTATTGGCGGCAGCGATTGCTTCAGGTGCAGCCGCGCAGCAAGCGCCGCCGGCTCAGGCGCCTCAGCCGCAGACAGGACGTTCTCCCGTCCCGGGATTCCCGATCGGGCCGCCGGGAAAGATTATCGAGTTCAGGGCTGATCCGAGCACGGTTCAGCCGGGCCAATCCACAACGCTGCACTGGCATGCCGTAAACGCGGACGACACATATCTCGATCAGTGCCTTGGAATCGTCGCGACCCTTGGCAAGATGACCATCACTCCCGCTGCGACGACCACCTACACGTTTACGGCAAAGGGCCGCGCCGGCTCAGATAAACAGACCATCACTGTCACTGTCGCTGGCACAACTCCCGTTCCGCCCAGGACCGATCCCGGTTGCGTCAACCCGCACGATCAACCCATTCCGCAAGCTTCGGACGGGCACCCCGATCTTTCCGGCGTTTACATTGCCGGTTTCAGTCTTCGTCCCGTGGACAACATCAAGCTGAAGCCCGGGGCCGAGAAGTACAAAGTCGTTGCCGATGAAAATGATCTTGGTCTGGGAGTGACCTGCACCCCTCCAGGCGTTCCCGCCGCCACGATGCAGCCGTATCCCCTTCAGATCATTCAGAAGCCGGGGCTCGTCGTGATTCTCTACGAGGCGTATCACATCTTTCGCGTCATACCCACCGACGGGCGGCCGCATCCGGACGACCTTGATCCCACGTACATGGGAAATTCCGTCGGGCACTGGGAGAGTGACACGCTCGTCGTGGACGTGACGGCATTCAACGACAAGACCATGGTCGGCGCGTATCGCCACACCACGGCCTATCATGTGGTCGAGCGCTATCATCGAGTCTCTTACGACACCCTCGATTACGAGGCGACGATTGACGATCCGAATGTGTTCGCGGCCCCGTGGAAACAGGCGAGCCATATGAGGTTGCATCCCGAGTGGCAGATTCAGGAATACGTCTGCGAAGAGAACAACAAGAATTACCAGGAGCTTTTCATCAAGAAGTAGTTGATGCGGCCCGATTTTCCACGGGCCGGGTAGAGATCGAGTTGGAGGGCGAGAATCCAATGAGAAGGAAAGTGGCTGGATTTTTTGCGGTATTGGCGATCGTGGCAGCGGCGTTTGCGCCGCTCGCATCGGCGCACCATTCGGTATCCATGTACGACATGGACCACCCCACCACGTTGAAGGGCGTCGTCACCAGAGTCGAGTGGACGAATCCCCATGGGTACATCTATCTCGATGTGAAGAACGACAAGGGCGAGACTGAAGAGTGGGCCGCGGAAATCAACAGCCCTAATTTTCTGAAGCACAACGGCTGGACGAGCACTACGGTGAAGCCCGGCGACACAATCACAGTGACGGGCGGAGCCGCCAAGAGCGGCGCGAAAACGATGCGCTGCACCACGGTCGTTCTGGCGGACGGCCTGACTCTCCGGTCTTAGCGTTCGGCCTCAAATCCAAGCCGAATTGCGCTGAGATATGTTCGGACTCGCGGCACGAGATCGTTCGAAGTGGTGGCAATTTTTGACGCTTTCTACACCCTTAACCGGCCTTAAACCGCCAAATTTGGCACGTTAGATAGGCCCGGCCGCCCTTAGAAGAACGCGATCGCCCGGCCCGCCAGCACCAGAAGAGTCCAGAGAGCCAGTGAGATTTTCCCCGCCAGCCTTGCCTGAGGGGGCATGACCTCAGCGTCGTCCCATTCGGCAATGGTTCGATAGACCCCGAGGCGGAAAACCAGGGCGTTGATGCCCACCAGCAGAAGAAGCAGCAGGGAAATCCAAAACATGATGTTGCCGTAATACTCCACCGGATCAGAAATCGTAAGAAACACGCCGCTTACCGCAAGGATTCCGAACGCGATCCACTTCCACGGCCGGAATTGACCGAGCACCTGCGAGACAGGTATGTCCTGCATCGCCCTGCCGAGCAGGCGCAAGTTTCCAAGCAGCACCATCCCGCCGAAGAACGCGACCGTCAGCAAGTGGATGATCAGCAGGACCGGAAACGGGTAGGGCGCCTCGCGCAGCCAGATACTGAACGATGTTTTGCTGAGCCAGTCGCAGAAACTTGAAAGAGACATTCGTCGCGACCCCTTTACAGGTTCCCGATCCACATCCCGCTCAGCAGCACGCAGAACCACAAGCCGAGCGAAACGACTGCGGCAGGCCTGCGCCATCCGAGCGGCACAGAAGCGTCCGCCGGCGCGGCAGCTGCTTTGCGGATTACGGTGAAGTGGTAGACGAGAGCGAGAAGCAGAAAAAGCATCTTGTTGCGAAACGCCTCGATCTGGATGTACTCGTGCGGGTCGCCTGAGAAGAGATAGGGCCCGGTGATGAACTGGACGACGATGCCCGCCCAGATCCAGGGCGACAGATCTTTGGCGAGCTGAGGAATCGGGATGCGCCGAAGAGTGGCGCCGAGGAGGCGCAAGTCCAGAATGGTGACCGCGCCCACCAGCATCGTGAAGCCGAAGATGTGAAGCGTTTCTACGACCGGGAACACCCACTCCCAGCGCGCGATGGGGTTCTTGGGAATTGCGCCGGAAACGGCTTGAAGTAGAGTGAGAGCGATCATGGCGGCGGCCCCGCCGATATCACACATAGCCGATGGCGCGCCCCGCGAGGCCCACGCAAGCCCAGATGCCGAGGGACAACAGCGCGACCAACCAGCGCCACGGCCATGCCATCGTGCGGTCGGACGCCGTCACGCGGCGATGAATCGTGAATGTGAAGAGGAGTGCGAAGGCGAGAAATACCATCTTGTAGCGGAAGGCCTCGTTGCCGTACATCTTCATCGCTTCGGAAGAAAACAGGAGGAAGCCGGAGACGAGCATCAAGATCGTGCTGCCGATCATCCACCAGCGCACTTCCTTGGCGATCGCCGGGAGCTGGTCTTCGCGAAACGCGATTCCCATCAAGCGCAGATTCAGCATCAGAATCGTCCCGCCGAGAACGCCGAGTCCAAGCAGATGAAATATCTCGATGAAAGGGAAGAGCCAGATGGAGTCGCGCACGCCATGGCCAAACCACGAGCTATCGGCCCACTGGCAGAACGACATCAAAAGCGACGGGATGGACATTTCGAAGAAATCCTCCTAATGGTCATGGCGGCGGCAGGGCGTAGGCGATCGCCCTTCCGAATGCGACGATGAGCGCCCAAAGGACGAGGCCGGCGATCGCGGCAATTTTGGCTCCCCGCGGCGTTTGCGGGGAGAGATCCCATTCGGCCACGCGCGTCCTCACTGTCTTGTTAAAGACGAGCACATTCAACCCCGCGAGAACAACCATGATCATCTTTGCCTTGAAGAAGAAGGTCGCGTAGAAGCGGACGGGATCACCGATGAAGAGCAGAACGCCCGTGGTGACCAGGATGACGAAGCCGACGCCGAGCCACGGATTCAACTGCTTCAGGACGGTCGAGGCCGGCTTCTGCCGCCACGCCACTCCCAGAAGTCGCATGTCCAGCATGACGGAGAATCCGATGAACAGCGTCAGGGTCAGGACGTGCATGGTCTCGACAATGGGCTCGGCCCAAAGAGATTCCCGCATGTAGATGCTGAACTGCGTGTCGTGGAGCCACTGCAAGAAGTGGGCGATGGACATTCGCTAGTCCCGGGGCTCTGAGAGTTCTTGCTGCTCGACTCGGAAAGGCAAAAGCAGATCCCTCGTCGGCCAAAACACGGCCTCGCTCCCTTCCTTCGTCAGGGCAGGCGGGATGACAAACCTAATCGTGCGCCGTGTCATTTGGCCTCGCAGGGGGTAGGATTCCAACCCGCGCCGTCGGGGATCTTCTTGAATGGCGAGCTGGTGACGAACGGCTGAAAGAGATACTGCGGGTCGTTCACGATGGTGGTGACCACCAGCCATTTGTCGCCGTTCTGCTCCGTGAAGCTCTCGAAGTATTCCACAACGGTGGTTTTCGCGCTGTAGGGAACGCCGTTCTTCCGCAGGTATCCGGGCCGCAATTGCGAGGTGACGACTTTCAGATAGCCCGCACTGACAGCAGGCCGTGGAGCGCCTCCTCCTGCGACGGTCGGGAGCTGGCCGAACGCACCGCGGCTCAATCCTTCCCAGCTCGCGACGGAATAGCCCTGCAATGTGGGAGCCGCTCCATCCGGCGGAGTGCCACCGAAATGGAACTCGCGGGTCTGCATTCCGGCGTCGGTTTCGAGCTTGAGCGTGGTGTCGTTTTCCCAGGAGATGTGGAGGCGCTCGGGAACGCGCAGGAGAGCAGGCGCTCCGTAGGACTTGCACTGGTCGCCATTGGCCTCGTCCTTGGCGGGATCCCAAGCGTCAGCAATTCTGCGGCCCTCAGCGGTGATGGGGAGGCTGTCGTAGTCGCCCTTGTCAGGCGTGATCATGCGAAAGCGCCAGTCTTCGGTGACGATAGAAACCCAGTAGCCGGTCAAATCAACGGGCGCGCCCTTGCGGGGTTCGGGAGGAGGCGGAGGAGGACCGCCGAACTGGGCTGCAAGGCGAGAAGGAATCAGCAGCGATAGTCCTACTGCGGCAAGCAGCAGTGCACGGCGCCTCCCAAGAACTCCGCGATTCATTCCTCTCCTTCGAAGTACGAAATTTCCGGGCTTCAGGGGCTAAAACCCCTGAACGAGGTGACGGCTTACGGCGGGGCTGAAGCCCCGCCCTTCCACCCTAGATGCCTCTGAGATGCCCGCAAGAAACAACTCGAACCGCATACCGCGACCGGCCACCAGAGGATGAAGAACGACTACATAATCACGCCTTCCCACTTCCAGCCGTCTGCCGGGCGGACGATCTTGTGCAGGCGGATTCTGTGTTCCGAGGGATCGCGGCCGGGATTGCCGGTGACGATCACATGATCGCCGGGCTTCAGCGTGTCGCGATCCACGCGCTCGCGGGTCAACTGAGCGCCGCCACCCCACTCAACCGACCAAGTCTGCATCTCGCCTTTCTCATCGGGCGCCTGGACTTTGATGAACGAGTGCGGATTGCGGTACAGGAACTGCGTGAGCGTTCCTTCCACCGTGATCTCCTGGTCCACAAAGTACGTCGCCGCAAAGGAATGGTGGGCATAGGTTCGACTACCCGACACCAGCGCCCCAGCGACCAGCAGAACGAGAAGTGCGCGTCTCATGAAACTTTCCTCCTTGCTTCAATAAAGAAGTGCGAGGTTTCCGCCATCTTGGCCCGCCACGGCGGGCAGGCGCCGAGATTCCTCATCCTCGCCAAACCGCCCGACTTCCCCGCAACGGGAGAAGCAGGGCGTGGAAGTCGGGCTGCTCGTCTTCGGAATGACAGCTCGATCAGAGTCGGCTGACTTGCATATCATCCGAGCCACTTACCGAACTCCTCCTCGCAACGCCTGACCCGCTCCGCTATTTCTTGGGGTTGAGGGTCTTGTAGACGGCCTCGATGAACATGTCCGTCGTCCACGGGCCCGTCGTCGCCCCATACCGAACATCATAATCCTGAGTTGGCCTTGCGGCCTTCACTTGTTCGAGCGTCATTCCTTTGTTGACCATGTCCTGAATGCGGTTTCGGATGATCGTCACCATCTCCTGGTAGAAAACGACGTCGGCCACATCGCACAGGCGCCCATGGCCGGGAATCACCATCGTGCCGCCTTCCTGCACATCCACAGGAATGGCGATCTCAATGATGCGGTTCAAGCCATCGAGAACGCCCTGGATGGTACCGCCTTTGTCAACCTCAATCACAGGATATCCGGTTGTCCAGAAAATGTCTCCGGCGCTGATCACGTCGGAGCGGCGGAAGAAAACCATGCTGTCGCCGTCGGTGCGCGCGGCGGGCTGGTGAATGATCTCGATTCCTTCGCCGTTGAAGAAAATCTTCCGCTCGGGAGTGGTGAAGGTTTCGGTAGGCCAGGCGCCCTGTGGCCGGGGAGATTGCTTGCCGGTCGGGGCGCTCATGCGATCGAGGATGCCTTGCGCCGCAAGGACGGCAGCCTGGTTACCGGCGCTCGCGCCAATGTCGCCTACGACGTTTCCGCCGGCGATCGTGCTTCCGGCCTTGGCAATCTTTTCATTTCCGCCGGTATGCTCGGTGTCGAGTGTGGTGTCAATGATGTAGCGGATCGGCTTGTCGGAAATCGAGCGGACTGCGGCGAGGACTTTGTCCGCCATCGCCTCTGTCCCCGTGTCAACCAGAAGCACGCCGCTATCGCCCGCCTGCACGGTGATGTTGGCGCCTCCGCCAACCAGCATGTAGACGTTGCCTTGCACGTGGAGGACGTGAACCTGTCCGTCGTTCGAACTCTGAGCCCGAGTGGAGGTGGCGCCGCAGGCGAATCCGAGGGAAAGGACTGCGAGGAGGGCGAGGCGCGTAACGGCGGGCACTGAACACGAAGCCGCGATCTTCCCGAGATTCACCCTCGACATTCCCACGCTCCCAAACCGATACGGATGACGCAACCCGCTTGAACGCGACAAATGTGACCTGAAGTAGATGTGCTTTCCTTGCCTGTCGTAACGCCGATCACCTCAGGGGTTAAAATCCCCGAGGAAATTGCGCTATCAATGTCGGAGCTGAAGCTCCGACCCCCTATCTCGATGTCCCGCCGCGGCGAGAATAGCCGCACGCTGACGAATAGCCACTGCGAGACTGTGTTCAGTTTCTTGCCGGCGTGTCGCCACCAACAAAGGTCGCTGCCGTGCGCCTTGAGGGTTCAGGGCCGACCTGTTGCACCACAGGGCCATTCGACTCAGGCACCTTGATCGGATCGAGCATTTTCAGAATCTCCGCCCGCCGATGCTCGAACCACGGAGGCAATAGCAGGTGCGTGCCGAGCTGGCTGTACGGTTCGTCGAGAGCGAAACCTCCCGGAGCCGTAGCCGCAACCTCCACGAGAATCCCGCCCGGGCAGCGGCAATAGACGGAGTGGAAATACACACGATCCTTGATTTCGGAGGCGTCGGTGTAGCCCAGTTCTTCGTAGATGCCTTTCTGCTCGGCGAGGGCTTCGTCGCTGCCGACGTCGAGTGCGAGGTGGTGCGCCGTGCCCGCGCCAAACGTCCAGCTTCCCGCGGGACGTTCAGGCTCATGAATCAGGATGACGGTGCGCGCTGCGCCGCCCGCGCCTATCTCGAAGCGGTGATATGGCCCTTCCTGCCCGGTCTTCTTGAAGCCGAGCGCATCGACAAAGAAGCGCTCCGTCTCTGGCACTTCGCGTACGGAAAGCACCGCGCCGTAGAAGCCGTGCGTCGCGACGTCGGAGCTGATTTCGGGGGTCGTCCAGCCTTTCCTTTTGTCGCCGGTGTCCTCGACTACTTCCAACTGGAGGCCACTGGGATGATCGAAACGCACGAAAGCCGTGCCGAAGCGCTCTTTCACGCCGGTGTGCTTCACTTTATGGCGCGTGAGATGTTCGGCCCAGAATTTCGCGGTTCCTTTCGGAATCGTGTAGCCCGAAGCAGAGATCTGGCCGGAACCGGGCCGTCCCTGCACTCTTTGGTACGGGAATGTGGTCAACACGGAGCCGGGCTCCGCGTTGGCGTTCGAATAGTAGAGGTGATAGTGCGCGTAGCGGCCGTCGAAAAGGATCGTTTGCTTGATCAGGCGCTGGCCGGCAACCTGCGTGAGAAAGTCGATATCTTCCTGTGCGCCAGAGGCGCAAAGCGTAATGTGATGGATACCTGTAACCAACGACATGGCATTACCCCCTTGATAATCGGAAATCATACGACAAGCGAAGCAGGGCGTAAAGAGATACGGACGTTCGGAAGCGCCAGAAATCCGAGAGAATTCTAGGGTTTGTTGTTGCGCGTGAGGTAAGCGATTATCGCGTTCAGATCGGCGTCGCTGATTTCCGTCTTGCGAAAAATCGGCATCACGGAGATACCATTGCGGACGTACATCTTGATTAGTTGGGGCGTCAGATCGGTCCGCTTGTCGAGCAGAGCAGGAACGGCGCCCTTGTATTTCGCCTCTAGAGCGGCCGTGCCAGGTTTCCCCGCGCCCTCGCCATGGCACATCGAGCAAAACTTCTGGTATTCGACGTAGCCCTTGGGCTGGCCCTGGCCGGAGACTGTGGCCGTGGTCCAGGACGAGGGAACCCTTTCCTCCTGCGCCTTGATTGCGTGTGGCGCAAGCAGCGCAAATAGCCCGGCAACGAGAAAGGCCGCCGTTTTTTTCATGCTTTTGCTCCCCTCAGGTGTTTGGGCCAGATGCCGTAGCGGCCTGCGGAAAGAATGCCGTTCGGATCCACGGCGTCCTTAAGCGCTTCATGGAGGCGCAGCAGCGAGTGGTTGTTGTAGGCGTACGTGTTCATGATGGTGTCCTGAAACGCCGGAGCGGTGCGGTATTCACCCCAGCCGTGCTCGGCCGCGCGCTGAACCATTTTCCGGAAGGCGGCGCGGTTCTTTTTGTTCGTTTCCGGATCGTGGGTGATGGGGAACGGGAAAATGTAAATGAAGGCGCGTTCCCAGTAGCAAGACGGGAGGCTAAACCCGAGCGCGGGGATGCCCAATTCGCGCGCGGATTCCGAAAAGATCTTGTTGGCCTCGAAGATGGCCTGGCCCGTGCGAGGAATGATGGGCGAGAACCAGATGTGGCCGGCCGTCGGATTCGGATTGACGCGCGAGCGGGCGCCGATGGAGAACATCACCAAGCTGGGGATGCCGAACTGCGGCTTGTGGACCTTTTCGCGCTGCTCCGGAGTGAGCGGCATCTTGAGGGATTCGTTGACGATGAACTTCGCGCCGGGAATGGCGGAGAACTTTTCTTTCGCGAACTCCCAGTTGGCCTCGTTAGCCTTCGCAGGTCCGTAGAAGCAAAGCCTGCAACTCCAGAAACTGATGCCGTTCTTGAGGGCGTACTGCTCGAGTTCAGGAGAGGATTCCGCGCCGGGCTTCGCGAGCAGCGCGGCCAATTCCGCGTCCGGTGGCGGCGGGCCCTGTTCGTTGTATTGGTCAATTTCAGAAATCATCGGAATGCGAAGCAGAGGACTGCCGAGATCGGGCATGCCGTTGGTAACGCGCGTGTTTTCGAGGTAATTGAGAATGTCCACGAGAGGAATAAGGTCGTCGTGCCTCGGAACGTACACGGTTCCCATGAGGACGGAGTCAGGCTCAGGCATCAGCCAGAAGCCCATCTTCGTGACGACACCGAAGTTGGATTGGGAGAAGATGCCGTCAATCCACGGGCCAAAGCCGGTCTTGTATTCCTGCCATGTCTTCGCGCCGGGCATCGCGCCCATGCCTGTACGGACGATTTCGCCGTTGGCGAGCACCACCTCCATGCCGCAGTGGGAGTCGAAGTGGTTGCGATACTGCGCCATCAGGTAGCCGCCGCCACGGTCCATAGCGTTTCCGATCAGGCTGCCCCAGCCGGGATCGGGGACGTCTACCCAGAGCTTGATGCCTTTCTCTTGAATGTAGCGATAGAGGTCGAAATAGCTGACGCCGGGCTCGACGAGAGCGTAGGCGTTCTTTTCGTTGACCTCGAGAATGCGGTTCATGCGTTTGAGATCGAGTACGACGCTGCCGGAGTAGACCGGCGCGGAGCCGCCGTAGCCGAGATTCTTGCCGGTCGAGATGGGATAGAGGGGGATTTTGTAGGCGTTGGCGATCTTTACGACCTTTTGGACTTCGTCCGCGTTGTCGGGCGCGACGGCGGCGGAGGCCACGCGTTCATCCGGCTCGCTGAAGAAGGGGGAGTAGGCGTCGCGATAGAGGGCGACATCCTCGTCGCTGGTGAACACCCACTCTTTGCCGACGGCTTCTTCGAACTGCTTGATCGCATCGGCGAAATCCTTATCGCTAACGCCTGGCGGGGTTTTCATGTGGGACTCCAATCTTGCGTTGCGTGATCCGCGAGGGCGCAGCGAGCAGCGCCCCTACAGGAACCTCCCTTGCTTATGCGCGCTTTACGGGCGCGATGACCCAGGAGATCAAGTGATCGGGGTCGCGCTCTGCAAACTTTGCAGAGGGGACGACGATGGTTGTTCTTTCGGCGGGATGCTGTCGTTCGGCAGGGCAGCGAGTCACAACTCCTGCCAGGCGATTGCCCCATGCGGAACCGGACGTCCTTAAGACCGCGGCTTCGCGCAGCATGGCATCGGGCCCGGATAGTGAGTGCTCGATGCGCCCGTTAGAAAGAATCTTGTGGTCGGCGCGGAAAACGACGCGCATGCCCTGGTCCCATGCCAATCTCTCCAGGCAGAAGATTGCGCCGTGAGCAGTAAGGCCTGCGATCGCTGCGGGGCCTTGCTTCCAGCGGGCGTGGAGATCGTTGAACCAGAGTTCGGTGATGTCGCCGCGAATGGCGTGGACGGGCGCGCCGAGCCGCTGCGCCTCTCTTCCAAAAGCGGCACTTGATGGGAACCTCTCGTCGAAGATTACTTTGTACAACGGCTCGGCGGCGAACTGATGCGGCACGAATGGAAGTGCGGATGATAGATCCGCGCGCCTCGAGAGCGGAAGAGTCAAGGCGACTGCGCCCAACTGAAGGAATTCCCTGCGGCTTTTCATGCGAGTGGCCCCCAGCCCCGCTTTCGCGGAGGGAATCTGACATAAACACGCGCATGCGTCAACACAAGGGCGTCGGATGGCAGCGGAGGCGGCATGCAGCTTTGGCCATCTGAAGTCTCCTGTCAGGGCGCAGCAACCCTTCGCAGCAGCCGCTCAGGGCAGGGCAGCGCCCCTACAACGGCGAATTGTGCGACGCATGGCGTGGCGACCGTTCAGCCGCTATCTGCAGGAGGGCGCAACGTCGAGGCGCACAACGATCCCATCAAGCTCCGGCTTGGGCGCGGGATAGTACTTCATCACCAGCGGATCGTGGCCGGGCACGATGTGATCGGGCGAATCGGCCAGGCGGTAGAGCATCTCGAAGCCTTCCAGCATTTCCGCCACGTTGTAAACGATGGGGAACGGGCGGCGCTGTTCAAAATTCGCGTAGAGATGCGAAGCATCGGAGGCGACAACGACCCAGCCGCGGCGCGCCCAGACGCGGACGAGCTGAAGTCCTGCGGAATGGCCGCCGACGCGATGAAGATGCAGGCCGGGGACGAGTTCGGCGTCGCCGTCGTGGAAGACGACGCGCTCCGCGTAGATATGCGCGAGCATCGTCTGAACGTTTTCAAGATCGAAGGGTGCGCGGAGGATTTTGCGGGACATGCTGCGGCCCGTGGCGTAGGACATGTCGCGGTCCTGGAGATGGAAGCGCGCGCGGGGAAAGCCGTCGAGGTTGCCGGCGTGATCGTAGTGGAGGTGCGTGATGATGACGTCGGTGACCTGGGCGGGATCGACGCCTAGCAGACGCAGGGATTCGACGGGCGAACGGAGCAGTTCACGCTTGCGGCGCGTTGCAGCTTCCGGGCCGAAGCCGGTGTCCACGACGAAAGTGGCGTCGCCACGGCGGAGGACCCAGACGAAGTAATCGAGGTCGGAGGCGAATTCGTGCGGGTCGGCCAGGATGAAGTTTTCGCCGGGGTGACGATTGCCGAGATGGGCGTAGCGGATGGCAAAAACTTCGAAGGGTTCGAGGGCCATCCGGTTCCTCCGTTCGTTGCTAAGGCGTCGCATTATAGGGCACAATACGCGCGCTGAAAAAAGTTTCTGATCGTTGAGAGGACTAGTGGCAAAGCAAAGTCTGGGCTTTGTGGGGGTCGGGAGAATGGGCTCCCGCATGGGGCGGCGGCTCATCGAGGCGGGCTACCCCCTCACGATTTACGACACGAGCGAGGCTGCTGTGCAGGCCCTGGTCGGAATTGGCGCGAAGCGAGCAGGGTCTCCTGCGGCTGTGGCTTCGGCCGCGGAAATCGTGTTCACGAGCCTGCCGACTCCTCCGATCGTCCAAGAAGCGGCGCTGGGGCCCAAGGGAATCATCGAAGGGACACGCGTCAGAATCTTCATTGATGTGTCCACGACAGGCGCGACGTACGCGAAACGGATCGCTGAGGGACTTGCGAAGAAGGGGATCGTGTGCGTGGACGCGCCGGTGAGCGGCGGAATCGGCGGGGCGGAGAAGGGAACTGTTGCGGTGATGGTGTCGTGCCCGGATGAGATTTTCGAGGAGCTGAAGCCGATCCTCGGAGTGCTTGGGAAGCTGTTTCACGTTGGGAAGAAGCCGGGGCAGGGGCAGACGATGAAGCTGCTGAACAACATTTTGTCCGCGACGGCAATGGCGGCTTCGTCGGAAGTGCTGGTGGCGGGAGTGAAGGCGGGGCTCGACCCGACGATGATCTGCGATGTGATCAATGCCAGCACAGGGCGCAACAGCGCGACCGCTGACAAAATTCCGCGATGCGTGATTCCGCGGAAGTTTGACGCCGGGTTTGCGATCGGGCTGCTGAATAAGGATGTGCGGATGTGCGTCGAAGAGGCCGACGCGCTGGGCGTTCCGATGGTCGTGGGGAGCGCGGTGAGGCAACTGCTGGCCGTCACGACGGCGGAAGAGGGCGCGGACGCGGATATGACGATTACCGTCCGGACGATCGAGAAGTGGGCAGGGATACAGGTGAGCGAGGAGCCGAAGAAGCCCGCCTCGCGTTAATAGACAGAAATTCTTGGAGAATAGTCGCAACGAAGGATTTTAATCAGCGTTAAGGAGAAGGCGCGAAAGACATGGACAAGAAAACGTTTGAACGGGGACGCGAGATACGCAGCGCGGTGCTGGGAAAAGAGTTCGTAGACAACGCATTCAAGAGCGCGGACGAGTTCAATCTGCCGCTGCAGGAACTCGTGACGGAATACTGCTGGGGAGCGATCTGGGGGCGCGAGGAGTTGCCGCGGAAGACGCGCAGCATCATCAATCTGGCGATGATCAGCGCGCTGAACCGTCCGCATGAGCTGAAGGCGCATATCAAGGGAGCGTTGAAGAACGGCGTCTCGCTGGTCGAGATTCGCGAAGTTTTGTTGCAGGTGGCGATCTATTGCGGCGTGCCGGCGGCGGTGGATTCGTTCCGGATTGCGCGAGAGGCGCTGCAAGAGGTGGGCGCGATCAAGAAGTAAGCCAACAAGCGGATGGATCCAGCGTAGCCAAGCATCGGTGCCGGGCACAGCATGCTGTGCCCCTACGACCTTCGTTGTTGTGAACTCGCGGAGGTATGAATCCATACAGGTGCGGCTGAATAATGGGCGAGATGAAGAAGCATCGCATGCTGATTGGCGGGGAGTGGGTCGAGCCTGCGTCGGGGACGTGGTTCGAGTCGGTGAACCCCTTCACAGGGACGGCGTGGGCGCTCGTTCCGCGGGGCGGCAAGGACGACGTGGACCGCGCGGTTGCTGCGGCGAAGAAGGCGTTCGCGAGTGACAGCGACTGGCGGAAGATGACGGCGACGGCGCGCGGAATTCTGCTGAACAAGTTCGCCGACATCGTCGCGGCCGAGGCGGACAGACTCGCGGAAATCGAGACAACCGACAATGGGAAGCTGATCGCCGAAATGCGCGGCCAGTTGAACTACGTGCCGCAGTGGTTCCGCTATTTCGGCGGGCTGGCGGACAAAGTCGAAGGGCGCGTGATTCCCATCGACAAGCCGGGAGTTTTCAACTTCACGCGAGAAGAGCCGGTGGGTGTGGTCGCTGCGGTGACGCCGTGGAATTCGCCGCTGCTGTTGGCAACCTGGAAGCTCGCGCCGGCGCTGGCCGCGGGGAACACCGTGGTGTGGAAGCCGTCGGAGTTTGCGTCAGTTTCGGCGTTTGCGTTCGGGGAGCTTTTCGCTCGCGCGGGATTTCCGCCGGGCGTGGTGAACATCGTTACGGGATACGGCAACGAAGTCGGCGAGCCGCTGATCGCGCACCGCGATGTCGCGAAGGTCGCGTTCACGGGCGGGGATCGCACGGGCGAGCACGTGTATCAACTGGCCGCGCGAGGGCTGAAGCGCGTGACGCTGGAACTCGGCGGAAAGTCCGCAAACATCGTTTTCGACGACGCCAATCTCGACGAAGCTGTAAAGGGCGTCGTCTCCGGAATTTTCGCGGCGACAGGGCAGACCTGCATTGCGGGTTCGCGCGCGCTGATTCACAGGCCCATCTACGACCGGTTTGTGGAACAACTGCTCGCGCTCGCGAAGACGGCGCGAATGGGTAATCCGCTCGACATGGGCACGCAGGTCGGGCCGATTACGACGCGGCCACAGTACGAAAAGGTGCTGGACTATATTCGGATCGCGAAGGACGAAGGGGCCGTGTGCCGGCTGGGCGGCGGCCCTGCGCAGCGGCCAGAGTGCGGATCGGGCTGGTTCATTGAGCCGACGATTTTCACCGGCGTAAAGCCGGAGTTGCGCATCGCGCAGGAGGAAGTGTTCGGCCCGGTGCTTTCGATTATTCCGTTCGACACTGAGGAGGAAGCGATTCGCATTGCCAATGGGACGGTTTACGGTCTCGCGGCTGGCGTCTGGACATCGAGCATCCGGCGAGCGTTGATGATGTCGGAGCGGCTCGAGGCGGGGACCGTCTGGGTGAATACGTACCGCGCGGTGAGCTATATGTCGCCATTCGGCGGGTACAAGCGTTCGGGGATCGGCCGAGAGAGCGGGATGGATGCGATTCGAGAGTATTTGCAGACGAAAAGCGTATGGATTGACATCGCGGGGAATGCACCGAATCCGTTTGTGATGAGATAACCGCTCCAAGAGAAAAGCAGATCCCTCGTCGTCCGCCACGGCGGACAGGTCCGCCTGCAGTGGACTCGCTCGGGACGACGAGAAACGAAGAGGAGTTCTTCGGGCCGAAAGTCGCGGCCCTCAGAATGACGGCCATAAGACTTTGGCAGAGCCAAGCATCGTTGCCGGGCACAGCACGCTGTGCCCCTACGACGCCACCTGTTGAATAGGGGGTGCGGGTTCTGGGCGGCTGAGGTAGAGCCAGAGGGCGGTGCCGAGGGCCGGCACCACGCTCAGCGTCACGAAAACCTGCGTATACATCTGGCGTCCGAACCACGGCCCGTACGCGAACAGGAGCAGCGCTACGACGGCCGACCAGGCGCCTGACCCGATCCCCGCGACTTTCCCCGTCTCATCGCGCGGATACATGCGCGCCGCAACGTGCAGTGATGTCACGATAAAGCCGACAGCGATAAACATTCCCCACGAAAAGACGGCCAGCGCGGCGATCCATGAAGTGGTTCGCGTGATGACCGAAAGCCCGAGCGCCAGAATTGAGAGCAGCCCGTAAAGCCGCGCAGGCCGCGGATTGTCGCGCACCCATCGATCTCCAATCCAGCCCCAGAAGTAGTAACCGAGCTCCCAGCAGACCGCTGGTATCCAGATCACTTCTCCAATCTTCGCTTGCGTCAGCCCGAGCGCACGATTCAGGTACAGAGGGCAGAAGTAGAGACTCGGTCCGAGCGCCGCCCCGCCCAACCCCATTCCAACCACCAACAGCCAGAATCGCCGCTCGAAGAAATTCGGCCACGCGACGCCGCTTGGTTTCCGCTCCGCCGCATGCACCAACGGTGGCCGCGCCACGAACCACCAGACGATCAGCCAGATGGCGCCGAGCCCCCCGGTAACAAGGAACGCTGCGTGCCAGCCGAACTTGAGCGCGATCGGAACGATGATCAGCGGAGCGACGATCGCGCCGACCGAAGCACCGCTATACGAAATCCCCATACCGCGCGATTGACGGCTGAGCGGCAATGAATTCGCCGCCGTGCGCAGCCCACCAGGAAAAGTGGCGCCCTCGCCGAAACCCAGCAACGCACGTACCACCGCGAAGCCGAAGAATCCGGCGACCCAGGCATGCGACGCGCTCGCCAGTGTCCAAATACCCACTGCGAGCAGCATGCCGATGCGCAGCCCGATGTAGTCGAGCCACGCGCCCCAAAACAGGTTCGAAACCATGTAGACGATCGAAAAAATCCCGCCCACGTAGGCGTAGGCCTCGGCGCTCAGCCCCGTCTCTCGCAAAATCATCGGCGAAATTACCGTGAGCGCCTGACGGTCAATATAGGAGAGGCACGAGCAGGTCATCATCACGCCGACGGGAATCCACATGCGCCAGGAGACGGGAGGATTCGTGTCGGCAGAGTTTGCAGGAGTTTGAGCCATTCGCTGGACGCCGGAGTGTATCACGCGGGGTTTCTGGCATGCAGAAGCGTGGTAATGTGCCGGGTGCGAAGAGACGTCGCACGCTCGATCTGCTGGAGATGGTCGCGTGAATATCGCGGAGCTGAGGAAATGGATTGGGAAGACGGAGGCGGCGTCGGATACGGTGACGCCTTTTCCGATCGCCGCTCTAGCTGCAACGCTGGACATTGAATCTCCGGCGGCGCGGCCGGGGGATCCATTGCCGCCGCTCTGGCACTGGCTTTATTTCCTGCCAATTCACAAACAGTCCGAGCTGGCACTCGATGGGCACGCGGCGCGCGGCGGGTTTCTGCCGCCGATTGAATTGCCGCACCGGATGTGGGCCGGCGGGAGATTTGAATTTCATCGTCCGCTGCGCGTGGGCGAGAGCTATAGGCGCATCTCGCGAATTGCCGACGTGCAAGAGAAGGAAGGGCGGAGCGGGGAGCTGGTCTTCGTCGTGATCCGGCACGAAGTCAGCGATGCGAAGGGAGCGGCGCTCGTCGAGGAGCAGGACCTCGTGTATCACGGGCGTTTTAGGGCGCACGGGGCGGGAATTGAGGCTCAACCGGTTCCGGGCGACGCCGCGTGGGAGCGGACGATTCATCCGGATGATGTGCTGCTGTTTCGGTACTCGGCATTAACGTTCAATGGGCACCGAATTCATTATGACGGGCGATACGCGACAGAGATCGAGGGCTATCCCGGATTGGTCGTGCACGGGCCGCTGATCGCGATGCTGCTGCTCGACCTGTTGCGGCGCAATGCGCCGGGAGCGAGCGTCAGGCGCTTTGCGTTTCGGGCTGTGAGTCCGCTATTCGACACGGGCCGGTTTGGGGTCTGTGGAAAACCGGAGGCGGACGGGAAGACGTTCGCTCTTTGGGCGAAGAATGCGGACGGCGGCCTAGCGATGAGCGCGACCGCCGTCACGATGTAGGTGCTAGTCGTAATACTTCGGAGACTTCTTCAGTTTCGAATTGCCGACGAAATCATGCTCGATCCAGAGCTGTGTGTTGGTTTTCTTCACGTAGTCTTCGATCATCGCGCGGCTCGCGAGCGACTGTTCCTTGTCAAATTCGAATGTGGGAACACGGTTCAGCATGCGCTCCTCCGGGTAGTGGTAGAGATCGCCTGCCAGCATCACATTTCCCGTTTTCGCAAGTTTCAGCACCAGCACCTGGTGGCCGGGAGTGTGGCCCGGCGCGAATTTGATGATCACTTTGCCGTCGCCGAAGACGTCATATTCGTCGGTTGTGAGAATGATGGTCTTGCTGTTCTTTAGGTCGCTATAGGTTTTGGGATCGATGATCCCCGGAGGTTTGTCTGAGAACATCGCGTCGCGCTCGACTTGGCGGACGAGCCATGTGGCAGAGGCGAATTCGTTGGCGTTGGCCGTATGATCGGCGTGGTAGTGCGAGAATGCGAGATAGGTGATGTCCGCCGGAGTGTAGCCGATCTGCGCGAGCTGGGACTTGAGGGTTCTCGTCGCGTAGAAGTATCCCTGCGTGACGGGCGAGCCGTCGTCTTTGAAAGCCGTGTCCGGTATCGCGCCGACATCCCACATCAGCGTGCCCTTCGGGTCAACGATCAGGTAGCAGGGGACGACGAATCGAGTCTCGGCGAGCTCTTCCTTCTTGAAGTTGAAAAGGGCGGGGTCCAGGCCTTGGATGATGCCGCAATCGAAGACATAGAGTCTAAGGCTCTTGGCAGGCTGAGCCGTCTGCTGGCCGGGCAGCGAACCCACCGCCGCTGCGACGGCCAGAATGGCCAGGAACAGGGCTGCAATCGCTTTCGGAAGTTGTCTCGACATTTTCATCGGGTGCTCCTAGGCGGCCCATGATACTCGAAAACGGGAATACGTCCAGCGCGCCAGGCATGCGAAGGCCCCGCCCGCTTGCGGGTGGAATTGCGGGGCAGCGCATGTATAATGCGCGCCTGTCCGCAAGGAAACGGGAGGGTTTCATGCCCAAGGCCAAGAGCCGCAACGAAGAAATCGTGAAGAAGTTTTTCAAGACTTTGAGTACGGGAAATCTGGACAAGCTTCGCCCGCTTCTTCACAAAGATGCGACCTGGAACGTGATGGCGACGGGAATCCCCGGCGTCGGCGAGAAGAAGGGGCACAAGGGCATCCTCGACGAATTCCTCGGACCCGTGCGCGGAATGTTCGTGGACGGCCATTTGAAGGTGCTGGTTGATTGCGTGGTGTCCAAGGGGCCGATGGTGGCGATCGAGGCGCACAGCATCGGGCAATTCAAGAATGGGAAGGACTACAACAATCGCTATGCGTTCATGATTCAAATCAAGGATGGCAAGGTGTTTGCGCTGCGTGAATACATGGACAGCTATTACGTGAGCACGCTTGTCTAGTGTTGCGCGCTACTTGCGGAAGAGGAATGACAATAGAAACAGCGCGAGCCTGAAATTGATGAGCTTGAGGGCTTGGCGACCCTCTTGCGGCGTGAGCTTCGCCGACATTGGCATCGAACCAAAGACTTTTCCTTTCATGACGAGCGCGTTGCCTTCGCGTTCGAGTGATGTGACCTGCATGAGTTCGCTGTTGTCCTGCCCGTAGAGTTTCATCATCGTTTTCGTTACCGCGACTGGCCGATCTTGTCGAAGTTGATCTTCAGATCCTCGCACATCTTCATGGCCGTAGCGCGCCCTGCCCCGAAGACTCCGCCGCCGGGATGCTGGAACGGCCCGACGAGATAAAGCCGCTCGACGCCGGGAACCGTGTTCATGCCGAGATCGGGCGTCGGGCGGTGCGCGCCGGATTGGTAGAGATATGGTGCGGCGCCGTGCAGGTCGCCCCGCTGAAAACTTTCGGAACAGCGTTCGAGGTCAAGCGGGCTGTCGCAGACGTAGGCGATGATGTTTTGGGGCGTCAGGTTCTCGCAAAAATTCGCCGTGCGTTCGATCATTGTGGCGGCGAACGCGTCCTTCACTTTGTCCCAGTGATGCGGGCCGCCATCGGGATGCGAGTAGGGCACGTAGTCCCAAATGTGGAACGTGGACTTCCCCGGAGGGCATCGCGTTGGATCGTGGTTCGAGGGGCAGGCGATCCCGAGCAGCGCTGTGTCCGGAATGCGGCCGTATCGCAGCGCATCGAAATACTCGCGCAGGACGGTCATGTTCGTGGAGACGAGATCCGTGAAGTAGGACTTGCTCACGTGCGGGCCGGCCTTGAAGCGCAGCGGCTCGTTCAGCGCGCCGTGAACGGTGAAACAGGAGTTCGCCGAAAGCTCGACGTGCTCGGCATTGCGCGTAACCCGCGCGTCGAGCCCGGAAACATATTTGCCGAGAAAGTGGGGATGGAGAGAACCGATGACGCCGTCCCTGGCGAGATATTCGGCGCCATCCGCGGTTCGCACGCCAGCGGCGCGGCCGCTTTTCACGAGGACCTGCTCGACCGATGTGTTGTTGATGACCTTGCCGCCGTGGGACTCAATGCAGCGGATGAGCGAGGCGGTGAGCGAGCCGCTGCCGCCGACGGCGACTCCGATGCCGTACTGCTCCATGAAGCCGAGAAAGACGAAGATGCCGATGCCTGTGCCCTTTTCTTCCGGGCCGGTGAGATTTTCCGAGACCATGCGCACAAGAAACAGGCGGACTTTTTCGTTTTCGAAATTCTCGATGATGATGTCGTAGGGGCTCTTCTGCATGAGAGCGAACAGCTCTCGGCCCTCGGCGCTCTGGTCGAGCATAGCGAGCATTGCGCCCATCGGCGGCGGAGGCGCGTAGAAGGACGCCGAAATCATCGGGAGATACTTCATCGCAGTCTCGGCGAACTTGAGGTATGTGTCCGCGTCCTTCTTCGAATACCGCGCGATTTCCTGGTAGTTCTTGTTGCGGTCGCGGTAAAGGCCGATGGTCGAGCCGTCGTCGAACACGACCATGAACGGGATTTCCGGATAGACGTACTTCAATCCATGGCGCGAAAGGAGCTTAAGCTCGTCGTTCTTGATGAGCGGATTGCCCTGAATGAAGATGTGGCCAGTGCTGAAGCGGTCATGCAGATAGCCGGGGCCTGTGAGCTCGGCCGTGACGACGCCGCCGCCGAACCAGGCGTTGCGTTCGAGGACGAGCACTTTCTTGCCGGCGGCGGCCATGTACGCGGCGGCGACAAGGCCGTTATGGCCGGATCCAATTGCGACCACATCGTAGGTTTCGGGCATCTAATGTCCCCTGGTCGGTCACGCGCGTGATCTGCTCTGTGGATGAGCACGGGAGCATAATACGCAACTGCTGCGGAGGCAAATGGAGGTCTCTAGCTTGCCGAATTCGGATCTGCCCTTCGGCTCGTCCGCCGTGGCGGACTCGCCCAGGATGCCGGTCCTTGTCGGACCGGCATTGACACCTTGTTCTACGGTTAGTAGCCTGTGAGTTTACGGAGCAGGTGACGATGAAGGCGTCTAATTCCCTGTGGGCCAAGAAGCTGGCTGGCAAGATGCCGGAGAATCTGGCCCGGGAAATCGACATTTTCGAGACGGAAATCGCGCTGCGGAAGCAGGGCAAGATCGAGGAGCGCTTGTTCGCGGAAACACGCTTGCGCCGAGGTGCTTACGGACAGCGGTACGACAACGGGCAGAGACACGACGGGAAGGCGGTTCAGGAGATGAAGTATCCCTCCGGCGAGCTGACCAAAGGCCCTAACACCTTGTGGGACGCGCCGGGGATGCAGCGGATCAAGATTCCCGGCGGCGGGCTGAACGCCAGCCAGCTCGAGGCCCTGGCGGAACTGGCCGAGGAGTATTCGGACAGCATCGCGCATGTGACCACGCGGCAGGATTTTCAGCTTCACTACGTCCACATTGACGACACGCCGAGCGTGATGCGGCGGCTTGCGGCCGCGAATATCACGACACGCGAGGCGTGCGGCAACTCCGTGCGCAACGTGACCGCGTGCCCCTATGCGGGCGTCTGCCCGGATGAAGTGTTTGACGTGACGCCGTATTCGCGCGTCCTTTCGAAATTCCTTCTGGGCCATCCGGATTGCCAGAACTTCGGGCGGAAATTCAAACCGGCGTTCAGTGGCTGCGCACTGCACGCGTGCGGCCTCACAAGCCTGCATGACCTGGGGTTCATCGCTGTCACGCGGAATGAAGACGGGAAAGTAAAGCGCGGCTTCGAAATGTACGTGGGGGGCGGACTGGGCGCCGTCCCGTACATGGCGAAGCTGTTCGACTCGTTCATTCCGATGGAGGAGATGCTTCCTCTGACGCAGGCGATCGCGCGCGTGTTCGCAAGGCTTGGCGAGAAAAAGAATCGTAACCGGGCGCGAATCAAGTTCCTGATTCAGGATCTGGGGATCGAGAAGTTCAAAGAGCTGGTCCTCGAGGAGCGCAAGACGCTGCCGCACGATCCGCGGTGGACGGAGTTCATCAAGGAGGCGGAGCAGTTCGACGAAGCTCCGCTGCGGCCGGAAGGAGAATGGCCCGCCGCGGCCTCGGAAGATTTCAAGCGCTGGCTGAAGACGAACACGCGCCCGCAAAAGCAGGCGGGATATGTGACCGTGACGGTCACTCTTCCGCTGGGCGACATTACGGCAAACCAACTGCGCGCGCTGGCGGACATCGTGCGGCGCTTCACCAAGGAAACCGTGCGCACGACGGTCGAGCAGAACTTCGTGATTCGCTGGGCAAGCAAGGGCGACCTGGCGGAAATCTACAAGGCGCTGAAAGCCGCCGGGCTCGGGCAGCCGGGGGCGGGCGCGATCGTGGACATTGTCACCTGCCCGGGAACAGACACGTGCAAGCTGGGAATTTCTTCTTCGCGCGGATTGGCGGCGGAACTGCGGAACCGCCTCGCGGAGAAGAGTTTCCAGATGGACGAGGCCGTGCAGCAGCTGCACATCAAAATCAGCGGCTGCTTCAACAGCTGCGGCCAGCACCATGTGGCGGACTTGGGATTCTACGGCGTGAGCCGGAAGGTCGGCGGGTTCGCCGTACCGCATTTCCAGGTTGTTCTGGGCGGCGAGTGGGAGCACAACGCCGGGTCGTACGGCCTGCCGGTCGCTGCGATTCCGTCAAAGAGAATTCCCGACGTGGTCACGCGGCTGACGGAACGCTACGTGGCGAACCGCACGAAGAACGAGACATTCAAGGATTTCGTGAAGCGCATCGGAAAGGCGGAAATTAAGGCTTCGCTCGACGATCTTGCGAAGCCACCGTCTGATCCGCAGGATCGCTCGCTTTTTAGCGATTGGGGCGATCCGCGCGAATACACGCTGGGCGACATGGGCGTGGGCGAGTGCGCGGGCGAGGTCGTGTCGGCGGTCGAGTTCGATCTCGCAGCTGCGGAACGAGAGGTTTTCGAAGCGCAGACCACGCTTGAGACCGGCCACGTGCAGGAGGCGGGGAACGCGGCCTACCTGGCGATGATGCATGCCGCTCGAGCGCTTGTGAAACTCGCGAACCCGAACATCTCCGACAAGCCCGACGAGGTTATCTCGCAATTCCGGACGCTCTACTACGATACGCAGAAGTTCTGGGACCCGTACGCGGGCGGAAAATTCGCGAACTACCTTTTCGACGCGCACCAGAAGGCCGGCAACGGCCACACGCCGGACTCCAGCCGTTACCTGATCGATGAGGCTCAGTTGTTCATCGACGCCGCACACAGCTGCTACAACAAGATGGGGACGACGGTCACCGTCTAGGCAGAGGACCCAGCCTCGTGGATCTCCAGCATGCCAACGTGAAGCTACTCGTGACGACTCCGGGCGAAGTGGACCTGGAGCCGCTGATCCCCATTTTTCACGACTGGATTCGGGAACGAGTTTTCGAGGAATTGCTGCTGGATGTGGCGGACTACCGGCACGTGCCCGAGGGTCCCGGAGTGGTCCTGATCGGGCTTCAGGCCAACTACAGCGTGGACAACACGGACAGCAGGCTCGGCGTGCGGTACAACCGCAAGGCTCCGCTCGACGGCAGCAATCAGGATCGCTTGCAGCAGGCGGCGCGCGCGGCGCTCGCGGCGTGCCAGCGGTTGGAGTCGGACGCGCGCTTGAATGGAAAGGTCCGCTTCGGCGGGCGGGAAATCGAGGTATTTTTCAACGACCGGGCGCTCGCGCCGAACAGCGAAGCAACGCGAAGGGTTTTCGAAGCGGATCTACACGCGTTTGCCGAGAAGCTGTTTCGGGGAGCGCAATATTCTTTATCGCACGACAGCGATCCTCGAAGGCTATTCGGCGTGTCGGTGAGGTCCTCCCAATCATTCCCCACTTCCGATCTTCTGGCAAACCTCAGCTTTTGAGCTCCAACTTTCATCGCAGGCGGTTCTTATCCAACGGAACGTTTGACTCGCGCGCGAGGTGGACATACGATGCGCGGTATAGGACCGGCAGCTAAGACGGGGGATGCCCGGTCAGGAATTCGGCGGCGGTTCGCTTCCAGAAAGCATTTTGCACGGAGGTTCTCATCGTGAAGAGCAGCGGAATTGCATGTTTGGCGCTGTCCGCCTGTTTTTTGCTTGAGGCGACGGCGGCATTCGCGCACCACGCGGCCGTCGCGGAATTCGACATGAGCAAAGAAGTGACGCTCAACGGGACGATCTCGAAGGTGGATTGGATCAACCCGCACGTCTATATCTATCTTGACGTGAAGGATGAAAAGGGGAACGTGACGACGTGGGCGCTCGAGTCATTGCCGACACGGTTCTTTCACAACATGGGATTGTCGAGAAACATGCTGGGCGAGGGGCAAGCCGTCACCGTGGAGGCGAGGCCCGCGAAGATCGAAGGGAAGCCGCTGGGATGGATCATGAA
>Ga0187769_10000118_pt1 | contig 41452 bp, 36 predicted proteins | sample 0116_SJ02_MP02_1_FD_133140 | JGI IMG/M metagenome (GOLD analysis project Ga0187769, IMG submission 133140) | Tropical peat soil microbial communities from peatlands in Department of Meta, Colombia - 0116_SJ02_MP02_10_MG | ecosystem: Environmental > Terrestrial > Soil > Wetlands > Peat | place...
GCGGTGGAATCTCAGGAGTCGGCGCCGGTTTGGGAAGAACCGACGGTATCCGCACCGGGACAGGGGCCTGCGAGGTAAAGCGTCTCGCCGAAGCATGGGTCGTCGGCGAGCGACTGGCGAGCGCGCCTTTGCAGATCAGAAAGCTCCGCTGGTTGCCGTGGCGAGTCCAGGAGATAAATTCGTTGCCCGTCAGTCGACACCAGGCGGGGAGATCCTCGTCAACCGAAACTTCGGTTGAACGAACTTCCAACGTGCCGCCCGGCGGCAGCGGATCAATATGCTTTCGAATCAGGAGCAACAGCCCACTGCCGCAATCCATGCTGCCGCCGTCGAACGAGACGTCAGATTCGATCGAATGGTGCGCCACTGGATCCATCAAGGCCTGCCCTAGTAACTGACGCAAGCCGCGCCGTCACTCAAAAACTCTACGAGCTTCGCGCCGCCAACGATCGTTGCTCCCGCTACGAGATTGTTTGGGTCGAGCTTGCGCTTGTTGAAGCATGGCGAGCAGACGAAGATCTTGCCACCCGCACTGACAAGGTTGGTCAACAGATCCTTCAGTGGCGCGAATCCTTCTTCGTGAATGCTGTCGGCGTATCCCTTTTGCGAGAGGCGGACACCTTCGATACTCAGGAATACGAGTGTTTCCTTATCCGACGCGGCTGCGGCATTGGCGATGACGAATGCGACCGTAGCCTTGTCGGAATTATCCTTGGCGAACGTCAGGCTGACACAGAATTTTCCAGGCATTGAACTAGTTCTCCTTCCTTTGAATCCAGTATTGAGGATGGTTTGAAACGATCAGCTTGTGTCCGGTTAGACGGCACCACGCCGGCAGGTCTTCGGGAACACCCGCGTCGCGCGCCGTCAGTTTCAGCACTCGTCCCGGCTTCAGCGACTGAAGGCGGATGCGAAGCTCCATCACGAACTCGCCGCATCCCATATCGCCTGCATCCCACTCGGCATCCGGTGCTGCAGGGGGGACGCGATTATCGATTGGCATCACAAACACTCCTCGCTGCTGCTGATCCGAGTGCAGGCCCAAACATCCCCGCAACGCGGCAGGTTCGACTTTTTCTTCCCGGCCCGGCCACAACCGACCGGCACTCCCGCACCGACCGATCGTTGGCAACCAAGCGACAGCATCCACTGACCGGGAAGGCTTTATCGACGTTACTTCTCGCCAATCCAGCTGTTCAGACGAGGGCCAAGCTCATACAGTTAGGAAGCGAGATTAAGGCGGCAGACTGACGCAGTAGGTCTTACGCTCAAGTGAAGCCACTAGAAGCAAAAACGGAATGCGATGACCACCGCACGGATGGGACCGTACCCGAACACTCTCGCGGAGTCAACCGAAAACGCGCCGCCCGACTTGACGCCAATAAATTGGCTGACACTGTGTACGAACTGTGCACTAATCGAAGTTTTCTGTGCAATGGGGTTAGCTATTGAGCGAAAGCAGATTCCCCGATTTGTTGTAAACGCCAGCAGTTAAAATGAACGAGGCGTCTGTAAGAAGCGACTCTCGCGCTTTGCAAGCAGGGGTCGCCGGTACGATCTGTCACCTATGTGTCGGGTCGCTCACTCACCGCGCGAGACTTAGTGGATTGCTCTCCTGTTCGCATTCTAGTCTGTGCGTAAAGTGTGTGAGCGTTCGGAGGGAATCGAACCCCCGACCCTCTGCTTAGAAGGGCGATTTCGTTCTACACGCAGTACAACAGCAACCGACAAGAACCAATGAAATCAGCGCAAAAAAGCACTTCGACTAAGACCGTTTCGCCTGCTATTGTGCTCAGTTCACGGATAAACACGGACAATTTCAATGCGCGAGAGTCGAGCCTGAATTCGACCTGCTGTGAATCGGCGCAGCCTTCGGCCGCCCTTGAAGGCCAGCTTTCCGTCTTACCGCCAGCAAACGAAGGCGTTGGCCGTCCCAGTGCCCGCTTCCGATCGATAGCAGGGTACGTAATCCACTAGGCTAAACCGGCGTCCGTCTTGCGACATGGCTCCGGCCAGTGCCATCCAATTCTTAATCTCCGAATTGCCCGATTGCAGCAATTCCTCCGGTATGCCTGTAATGTCCGCGGCGTTGCCTCTTCGTAGGGCATCGAGAAACGGCCGGTCCAAATTCTCATCGATGACGAAATGCGATAGTCCTCCCGACGCAAACACTGCCACCCGAGCCTCGCTCTTCCAGCTGCGAATCGCTTTCGCTGCCGCACGTCCGAATGCATAGCACCGACTGCCTGTAGGCTGGTTCGGCGGGAAGAACGTGTTTTGCAGCAGGGGCACGCTTGGGACAGGCTGGTCGCGCATCACGCGACGATAGATGAAGCCAAACGCGTGGGGCGTCTCTCCTTTGGGAAAGCTCTTGATCGTAGCCACATCAAACTGCTCGCCCATCAGAGCCTCAATGATGTGTCGGGCCAGTTCGGGAGATCCCCCGTAAGTAGCCCCTCCTGGAGGGATGTGGCCGGGAACGGCTTCCGCGATGCCGGGCGGAAGGTTTGCGACGCGCGCTGTCGGCAGTTCGGAATTGACGATCTGCTCGCCCCACATCACGCTGAACGCAGGGATCAAAGAGTCGTTAAAGATTTCCATCTGGTCGTTGCCGAAGATGACAGCCACATCCGGCTTCACTTCGGCAAAGATCTCGGCCAGCCGGTCGAGCGCTCGCTGGCAGGCGGCATGGCGTTCACGCATCACCTCCAGTTTGCACTGCTGCTCGAAATGGTCGGCGCAGCGGTTCTCCACGAGCTCTGGAAAAGTCCAGAATCGCCCCCGGAACGGGTGCTTTCCAGTTCGGTCTGCCGGTACACGGTGGCCCCACTGTTCCGGAGTTGTCGATAACATCGGTCCATGCGATACAGCCATACCTAAGACAATCTGTGCCACAAGAAGCCTCCTTCCCTTCGCCCCGGCATGACTTCGCTTTGTGCTGAAGCGACATGCAGGACCCTGCCACACTATCAACTCCTTAAAGATTGCTAACGAAAACAGGAGATCTCAAAGGCAAAGCGAACGTGTCAACACCCTCGAAGAAATTGATCTTGGCACAGGGTAACCCTCTTAGGTATGCCGCAAGGACTACTAGGGCTGTGACTAGCATCACTCCCCGGTGTGATGCAGGTCACCCGGTTCAAATTCATCGGAATGCCGTAGAGATGCTGAAGCCGCGTGATGGGTGTGCGACACCTTACGCCGTTCGTGGACCAGTCGAATCCTGCCGGGGCAGGTTCTGCGGTATACGTGGTATGTATCGAGAGTCGCGGAGCAGTCATCCGCGCAGCAACCGAGCCGCAAGGCCACGGTGCTAACCTGAGGAATCGGGGATATGGCGACCACGTAGGGGGTCCGCAAACCCACCTTGTCAGCCTTCCTTGTCGGGTTTTCCTCGATACAACAAGGAGAACCGCATGGCAGAACGAATCGAACCCGGCGGGTTCGAGACGCGTTACAAAGAGTTCTCAGTATCGTGAACGGCGCGTTAGCGCAGGCGCAGATTGTCGAAGGCGCACAGTTCAATTTTGGAGAAGGCACAACCGATCTGAGGATCATGGTTTGCCGCACTGCATTATTTTTTCGGATTCACCGAGAGCCAGTCGTTCAGGAAGGTGTCAACCAGGTCTTTGATGCCGTTACGCACCCCCGCAGCCGTTGGATTTGAATCCGCACTCAATTGGGACCAAGTGATTACTCCCGCAGCAAGGTCCCCATTTCGCCCTAATCGTGCATTTTGGCAAAGTGCTACCTCATAGGCAGCGGCTCCTCCGGTTGCTGTCACTCTTAGGTAAAGGTATGGCTGGCCGAGAGCAACTATCCACTCTGCATCAGACAGTACACGCATTCCAGCCAATCGCAGTTTCAGTTCTGCATCGGTTTGGATAGTCTGTTCGTCCAAACCCAATGCTTTAGCGTCGTCGTCAAGGTCCTCGACAACGACCCGAACTGCACCGATACCTTTAAGCGACTTTACACCGAAATGAGAGGATGATCCTCGTCCGAACGCTCTGTTCCCGCTTGTCAGCGGGACGATCAATAGGACTGCGGCGAGAACTGGGATGCGCCTCATGATTGGGTCCTCCAGTTTGCGTGGATTGTCTCACAGGTTGTTATTCGATGTGATAAACTCCGACCAATTTCGCGGGAGGCCACGATGCACAAACCAGCCTGCATTGTGACGATTCTGGCTCTAGCGGTATTTGCTTCCTCCGTTTCCGTATTTGCCCAAACGAAGACCATTACGGCGAAGGAAGCTAAAGACCATGTCCGGGAAGCTGCAACTGTTTGTGGGTTTGTCGCCAGTGCTCGTTATGCTGATCGGACCAACGGGCAACCGACGTTCCTAAACTTGGACGAACCTTATCCTCATCAGATTTTTACGGTTCTGATTTGGGGCAGCGACAGGGCGAAGTTCGGGACGCCAGAAATGAAATATTGGGACAAGCGTATATGCGCTACGGGGATGATAAGGAACTATCAGGATGTTCCTGAAATTGCCGTTCACAATCCGACAGACATCGAAATTCAAAAATAGAACTGCCTAGGAGAATGCCGTGCGTGGCTAACAGGCATGAGGGCAGGTGAGATTTTGGCTCTCACAACGGAAGACCTTGATTTTACTCGCAAGATCATCCGAGTGGACAAGTCAGCCGATGATCGTACCCGCCAAAGTGGGCAGCCAAAAACACCTGATTCTGTTGCCATGCTGCCGATGCCGTCGGCGCTGGAAACGGTTTTACAGAACTATCTCAAGCATGATTGGAAGCAGAATGCGGCCAACCTGCTCTTCCCTGCCCCAAGAAAAGAAGGCTTACCGCGTTCAAGAAACAACACCGTGAGGACTGGTTTAAAACCCATTCTTCGCAAACTGAAGCTGCCAACAAAAGACGTGGGACTTCACGCGTTCAGACATGGATTAGCCAGCGACTTAGCAGAGCATTCCGTACCGCTGCCCGTGTTGCAACAGCAGATGCGCCATGCTGACGTAAGAACGACATTGCGTGTCTATGCCCATGCAATTCCAGCTAGCCAGCGGGAGGTAATGGAGCAGCAGGGCAACGCAATCGGAACAAATGGGGCAATCGGAACAGAAACAAGCAGTCAAACTCTTATTTTGTAAGGAGTTTGGTAGGGGCGGTGGGGATCGAACCCACGACCTTCGGCTTAAAAGGCCGCTGCTCTACCACTGAGCTACGCCCCTAAGGTTCCTAGTTTGTGTAAGTAACAGATTTCGGCGCACATGTGCTATTCACCAAGCGCGCCACGTCCTCATGCAATTCATTCGGAGCCAGATGTGTATAGCGCATCGTTATAGTACCTTCTGAGTCCAATCGATCATCTCATATGTCGCGTCGTACTGACTACCCAGCCGCAAGCCTGGATTTGCGGATATAGTTTCGGGCGATTTCGGAGAAGCACTCGTGCGGCTTCCGGTACAGCCGCTGGGGGGGGCCTCGCACATCAGCCAAATCGCACGGCGGAGTTCCCGCTTGATGCGGTGAATCTCACGAATCGCGTCCGGCCCTGGGTGGTGAAGATCTCGCCCTCCAGGGGCTCGAGCCGGTCCCCGAACTGCCCGAGGATTGGGGAGACGTGTCACCATGGCGTCGATCAGCGTTTAGGCAAGGAAGCTTGCGTCGGCCCGGCGCAGCTACGAGGCGAGCGATTCGAGGCGGCGAAGTTGTTCGTCACTGCCGATGACGATGAGACAGTCGTTCGCTTGTATCACAGATTCGGACGGAGGATTAAAGGTCATCTTACCGTCGGGATTGCGGAGGGCGAGCACGATGACGCCCGCCTGTCGGGGAATCTCAGGATCTCCTAACTGTTTCCCAACCAGATTCGACCTCTCCGCAACCTTCACCTCGCCGATTTCAAAGTCCATGCGCTCTTTGCCAAAAGCCGCGTCCACAAAATCGAGAACGTTGGGGCGCAGCAGGAGCTGCGCCATGCGATGGCCGATGAAGTGATACGGTGAAAGGACTTCCGAAGCACCAGCACGCAACAGTTTGGAGGTAGCTTCTTCTTCGCTCGCACGCGCAAGGATTTTCAAATCGGAGCGGAGTCCGCGAGCGGTGAGAACAATGTAGATATTCTCAGCATCGGAGGCCACCGCCGAAACAAAACCCTTCGCCGTGTCGATCCGGGCCTTACGGAGATTCTCCTCGGTTGATGCGTTTCCAATAATGACCGGAATCTTTTCTTCTTCGGCCCAGCGGGCGCGTACCGCGTCTTTCTCAATGATCACACAAGTGTGGCCGCTGGCGCGGAGTTGGCGGGCCACGGTGCGTCCCACGCGGCCCGCGCCGCAAATGATATAGTGGCCGGAAAGTCTAGAAATTTCGCGTTCCATGCGGCGCCGACCGAGAGCCTTGGCAAATTCGAATTCTAGCAGCGCCTGTGAAACCGTGGCAATCGCGAAACCTACTGCAGTAATCGAGCAAATGATCAGAAACGAATTGAAGATGCGGGCGGTGTGAGTGAGGGGCGCGATCTCTCCGTAGCCAAGCGAGGTCATCGTGGTAAGAGTCATGTAGAAACCATCGAACCAGGACCATCTCTCGAGGATGTGGAATCCCGTTGTTCCAGCCAGCAGAATTAAGGCGAGAACGATCAGCGCCAACTCGATACGGTGGCGAGTGCTCATGCGAAGAATAAGCGCGGGGAATCGTGTGCTGGCGGAGAAGAATTGTCAACAAAGAAGCGCGCCAGTCAATCTATGCACCGCAGTCAAAACGGCGGCTGTCGATCCGCTGTGCGCGGATTCAAAACAAGTGTCTGAACAAAATTATGAAAACAATCGACAGTAGTATGGCGGGATTCCGGCGATAAGCCCGGCCCGCCCATCGCAGATCACGAAATGGAAAAGGTTGTCCGCGCGCATCCCAGGCCGGCGGCGATTTCTCCCTTGGGTTGATGCCCCTGCCCTAGCGGCCTAGTCTGCAGCGGGTCCTTCCGTCAGTTTGGTAACTCCACGGCCGCGCTTTCGCTTCCAGACGTAGTCCTTGCGCAGTTTTTCCTGATGCTTCTTCAACTGATTCTCGAGCTCGGCGAAGGCCGCCTTGGCGCTCGTACGCGCGTCCGCCGCCGATCCCGTGGCATGGAGCGTTCCGGTCGGAAGAGCAAGATTTACAGATAAGCTGTATTCGGTCCTACGAGGCAGTTTTTCAAGCGTGGTGTGAAGCTGGATCAAATCAGGAGCATACCGTTTCAGCCAGCGGTTCAGTTTCTCCACGTGGCGTGCGCACTCCTGTTCGACGGGCTCGCGAAACCTGGCTTCAATGTTGCAGAATGTAACTTTCATGGACAACCTTCCGATAGCAAAATCAAACACTCATACAGGCAATTTCAGAGTAGCTCCCCCCGCAGCCCTATGCAAACCAACGCGAACGTGCGACGGCGCTCACACAAATTGACAGACTCTCCACGGGCATCATACCTTCTTGAAGATGCTCAGGCGCCTATCACAAGATGCCAAGTCGGAGCCTCAACGCCCAAAAGCCGGCCGGGTGCTCATCGGGCCGGCCGGCTGGTCGTATCCAGACTGGAACGGCATTGTCTATCCGTCCCACCGCCCTCACGGATTCCATGAAGCCAGCTATCTTGCCGAATATTTCGACACGATCGAGATCAACACCTCGTTTTACAGCCCCCTGCACCCCGAGCATGCTGCCCAATGGATCGAGCGTGTTTCGGCCAATCCGCGCTTCGTCTTCACGGCTAAGCTGTGGCAAAAACTGACGCACGAAGACGACGCCACGGCTGCCGATGAGCTCGCTGTTCGCGCCGGTTTCGATGTTCTCCGCAACGCCGGACGACTGGGCGCACTGCTGCTTCAATTTCCCTTTTCCTTTCACAACACGCCATCAAATCTGGCGCGCATGAAGCAGCTTCTTGCTTCGTTTAGCGATTATCCGCTGGTTGTGGAGGTGCGCCATTCCTCGTGGGCACATCCGGAGTTCTACGAGTTCCTTCACGAGCAAGGCGTCGGCATCTGCAACATCGACCAGCCGCTTATCGGCCGTGCCATTAGGCCCGATGAGAGCGCTACCTCCCGGCTCGGTTATGTGCGACTGCACGGCCGTCGCGCCGACACGTGGTTTAGCGACGATCCTGCGCTCCCTCGCCACGAACGCTACAATTATCTCTATTCAGAACGCGAGCTCGAGCCTTGGGCACGTCGGATTCGCCTGATTTCCGCAAAAACGGAGACCACCTTCGTGATCGCGAACAATCATTTCGAAGGCAAGGGAGTCGTGAACGCGCTGCAACTGATCCATATCCTCAGCGGCAACAAAGTAAAGGTCCCAGAGTCGCTGCGACACCGCTATCCCCTGCTCGAATCGATCGCCGATGCACCGTCGCAGGAGCCGACACTGTTTCCGATTCCCCCTCCCTGACTCACCTGTGGCAACACAGCCTTGGATCTGGCCGGGAGGTCGCTTCGGCAAAAAGTGGCTTCTTGGGATGTCGTCCGAGGGCACGCCTACTTCTTGAAGAGGTCCTCGAAGGCTCTGCGCGCATCGGTCGGTCTAGAAGCGCTCGGCGCCGCCGGGGTATTCTTCGCATAGTTCACCGGGGATGTGTCCTTTTCGACGGTCACCCGGAACTCAAAGAACTTGCAGCTGTTCTTAGCGTCCTTCTTCGCAATGCGCTCGGGAATCGGTTGTGTGCACTCGAACTGCCTGCTGGTATCGAAGTGAACACATTGCTTGCAGCAGTGTAGCTCGAACTGGCACCGAGGGCATTGGCCGTTCGGGTCAAAACCCGGCGCAAGCACGGCGCCGCAATTCGAGCAGCGCGCCCGCGTCACCGTCCCGACCATGCGAGGAGTGCGCGGACCGAGCAGATCCTGCTTCGGACGCGGCTCGGCTGGCCGTTCGGATCTTTCGGCGCGCTCGCGCTTTTTTTCGTCGCCATCGCGGTCGCGATAGCCCTTCTGCTTATACTTCCGCTCCATGGAAAAACCTCCGGGGGTTACGTCAATCATAACCCGGAATTTGTAAAATTCATCCTGAACTTCTGGACTACAACGCAACGCGGCCCTTCAGCCGATTCGCTCAACCGTTTCGCCGCCGCGCCCAGAATCCCGATAGGCCTTCGGCAGGCAAGTCCGGCTGCAACACACTCCGTGGCCGGCCCAAGGCCGCCAGCACCGCCTCGGCCGCCAGATAGCCGCTACGGACCGCTCCCTCCATCGTGGATGGCCAGCCCGTGCGCGTCCAATCGCCGGCAAGAAACAGATTCTTCACGCCCACGTCTTGAGCGGGACGGAAACGATCCACGCCTGGCTCGGGAGAAAATGTCGCCGCAACCTCCTTGATCACGGTGGCCTTTTCGAGCCGCGCCTCACGGGTGGCCGGCAGGACATCCGCAAGTTCTGCGCGACAAAGATCGATAATCTCCTTCCGCGCGAGCGGAACCAGGTCATAGGAGGCGCTGATCACAAGCTGCAGGTATTGACCTCCTATAGCTGGCGCGTCCCCATCGCCGCTTGCCTTCGTTGCCGAAAGCAACGACTTATTGAAAATCCACTGCGTCTTATGGTCGAGTAGCATCAAGAAAGGCTCGTTCATTACCCTCCTGTCGAACCACATGTGAACGCCGGTAATCGGCGAAGTTCGAATGTGCTTTAACCCTTCGAGGGGGCCTCCAGACCCTCCAAGCTCGTTCGGGAGAAGCTCGAGCAGTGCGGTGTGCGGCACTGCAGCGATGCAAAGCTGTGCCGTTAGTTCGGAGCCGTCGTCCATCACCGCCGAAGTGAATGCGCCGTGGCACAGTCGAATCTCCCGAACCCCTCGACGAAGCTGCACGCTACCTCCTCGACGCGCGATCACATCGCGGCAGCCCTCGTACAGCGCGGCCAGTGGTACGGACGGAATGCCAATGCGGTAGCCGCCCCGGCTCCCAAGAAACCCCTTCCAGAAAACGTCAATTCCGTACTGCGCCGCCGTGCGAGCGAGCTCCTCGTCCAGAGCACTCACAAGCACCACCCGCCAGAACCGCTCAATCGCAGCAGGTGGTTGTCTGACCTGGTGCAGCCAATCGAGCATCGACATGGATTCGATGCCCTTCGGCCGCCCCCCCGACCATGCGATGGCTAGCAACGCCTTGGCGATGGCCCGCTTATCCGCGAAACTCAGGGAGCCGAAACCCGCAAATGACGGCGCCATGTGAAGAGGCGCGGGTAGTGGCGACGCCTGGATCGTCGAACGGCGCCCGTCACGGTCCACAAAGTAGAGCCGATCGTAAAATCGGATGCTTTCAGCTGCTCCCACCTTGCGGTAGAAGTCCGCCAGGTTCGTACAACAAGCAAGCGTAACGTGCTGGCAATTATCCACTTCGCTGCCATCGGGCAGTGTGTAAGAAGTGGCGCGCCCACCGAGGTGCGGCCGCTTTTCAAGCAAGCCAACCTGTAGGCCCGCTTCAGCCAGCGCGACGGCGGAGGCCAGACCCGCTAATCCGCCACCGATCACCAGCACGCTTTCTGAGGGCATCCGTCTTCCGCCAGCCTGCGATCCCCGCCACGAGGTATTGAATTTTTTCCGCACTCGAAAGCGAGATGCGCGAGGAAAAAACGTCGTAGCCGCGCTCCTCAATCCGCGCGAGCAAGCTGCTATAGGTGCGGACCAAAACCCAAAGCGTGGCGCGGCTGTCCGCATCCACCTCCTGGACGAGCGGCGCACCTTCCTCATAGAGGCGCCAGGCACGGGCCCCCTCAAACTCTAAAAGCCGTTCTAACTGAGGGGTTCGCGGACCGCCCAGGTTCTCGGACTTCAGTCCAAACCTCTCGAGGTCCTCCTGCGGCACGTACACCCGACCCATTTCGAAGTCGGTGCGCACGTCGCGGATGATGTTCGTAAGCTGGAAGGCAAGGCCTAGTCGTTCGGCGAGATCCGGCGCGCGTGGATTGCGGAATCCGAAGACGTGCAGACAAGTCAATCCCACCGTACCCGCCACACGATAGCAGTATTCGGAAAGGCGGTCGAACGTAGCGTAAGAAGTGACCGTCAGGTCCATTTCTGCGCCCAGAATTAAATCGTGGAAGTAGCGCGTCGGGATCTGGAACCGAGCGATCGTATCGGCCAGAGCCGGCAGAATCACGTGGCCAGTGGTGTTCCCAGCGTCGGCTTCATCCAGCAGGGCGCGCCAGCGGGCAAGACCTCGGCGCTTCGACTCGAGACTACCTGGCTCATCCGACACGTTGTCAACCAGACGCATGAAAGCGTAGAGGGCGCAAAGGGCGTTGCGTTTGTCCTTGGGCAGACCGTAAAACGCGAGATAGAAATTGCTGTGCGCGGCCCGCGCAATACGGTTCGACTCCCGATACGAGCGATCGATCGAAAGCGATATGGGGCTTGAGGAGGCTTCGCTCGTGGGCCTGGCCCCATCCTTGCTGCTGACCAAGGTGCTTGTTCGCTCGTGGGAAACTGAGTTTCCTACAAGCTTCCCGACGACGGCCCGCCCAAGCAAGCCCAGCTTGGTTCGTTTCGTCAGCACCGGACGGTTGCTGAGCGTGTTGTAACCGGAAGCTTCGACCGCGTCCAGGATGGCCATTCCGCCACGGCTGAACAGCTCGATATCCGTGCGCAGGGACGGGTCGACAGAAGGGGCGAGCGGCAGACCGGCGACAAACAATTCGCGGGTGCGCCCAATCAAATCCTTCATTAACGCGACATACCGGGCGGAGAAACGCCGGGCGACAATGTCCTCTTCGGCCAACCCGTGCGCGCCCAACACACTGAGGGGAATGTAAATGCGACCCTTGTCGAGGTCGCGCGAAACGTCTTGCCAGAAATTCGCGAGCTGCAGAGCCGTGCAGGTGCAGTCGGAAAGTCGCTGCCTCTGCTCGTCTCGATAGCCGCAAACGTAAAGGACCAAGCGCCCCACGGGATTTGCCGAATAGACGCAGTAGTCGAGGAGGTCCTCCCAACTCGCGTAACGGCAGACGACCTGGTCCTGCCGGAAAGCGCGCAGGAGATCGGCAAACGGCTGAATCGGTATGTCCCGAGCTCGAATCGTTTCCTGAAGCGCGATCAGAACCGGATGCAAAGGGCGGCCACCGGGGGTGTAGATCAACCGCAGCTCGGCGTCCCATGCATCGAGCAGCCGCAGCGCTCGAGCGCGATCGGGGATCTCGTCCCCGAGGTCGTCCGACCAACGGCAGTAGGCGTAGACATTGTAGAAATGCTGGTGCAGGTGGCGCGGTAAAAGCCAGGAGGCTAAATGGAAGTTTTCATAGTGGTGCGTGGCGAGCCAGCGGGTATAGCGCTGGGCTTGTTCATCGCTCGAACCTTCTGGTGGCAGGTTGCGCGCGATTTCAAGTTCTGGCGTTGGTTCCATCTTGCTGGGTGGACCTCGCAACAGGCCCCGATTCGTTTTTCCCGGTCCGGGTGCCGCGGAACAACTCCCCGGGCCTCCCCCCGCTTCTCCCCAACTACTTGCCGAGTGGCGCTCCCGAACACGTTATCGACGAGCGGCAAAATCGAGCGGGTTGTAGGTACAAACAAGTCGCGCAGCAAACAAAGCGCGATCAGGGGATCACGGCCGTTTTTAGCTCACCGTTGCTGCGATTCTTCATGTGCTGGAATACCTCGGGAAGTTCCGCGAGCGGCACCTCGCCGGTAATGAAATCGCGGGCGCGAATCTCGCCGCGGACAATCGTATCGAGCGCCTCGCGGATAAACTGTGGCGTATGGTGGAACGTGGACTTGATCGTGATTTCCGAATAGTGCAGGGTCGCGGGGTCGATCTTCACCTGCGTGCCTCGGGGGCAACCGCCAAAGAGGTTGACCGTTCCGCCCTTGCGCACCATCTGAAGAGCCCATTGCCAGGTTTCGGCACGCCCTACGGCTTCGATCACGGAGTCCGCGCCCCGCCCGGCGTCGGTCAGTCGGCGTACCAGCACGACAGGATTTTCGATCTCGGAAACATCGAAGGCAGCGACAGCGCCCGATCGCTCAGCCGCACGAATCTGACTAGCGCGCTTGCCGACCGCAATGACCCGCACATGCCTTGCCGAGAGAATGCGGATGAACTTCAACCCAATCGGGCCGCAGCCGATGACGACGGTCGTCTCACCGGGTTGGATGCCCGTTTCGTGAATACCCCGCAGCACGCAAGCGAGCGGCTCCACCATCGCGGCGTCTAGGAACGACACAGTCTCTGGAATTTCCAGCATGTTCTCACGAACAATTCTGCCAGGGATGCGGATGTATTCGGCGTAGGCGCCGTTATTAAACAGCAAATCTTCGCAGAGGTTCGGCTGACCTTTCCGACAATAGAAGCAGCGGTTGCAAGGAGCAGAATTCGACGGGACTACGCGCATTCCTTTGTGGACGCCACCGTTGACGGCTCTGCCCTTCTCTTCCACGACTCCCGAGAGCTCGTGGCCAAAAAGTGCGGGCGGCTGAATCATCCGCGGGTGAAATCCCTGCCGCCAGACCTTCAGATCCGTCCCACAGGTGAGCGCCACCTGCACGCGCACCAGTACGTCGTCTTCGCCGAGGCGGGGAATATCGACACGCTCGATCTTGACGTCTTCGCAGCCGTACAGGACGGCCGCCGTCATATGTCCGTTTCTCTTGGTCCGGTTCATTCGTGTGTGATGACAACCTTCAGAGTATCGTGTTTTGGGTGCGCCGCCAACTCCAACGCTTCGGCAATGCGCTGAAGCGGAAACCGGTGAGAAATCACCTCTCGAACCGGCAATCGATGGCGAAAGACGAGGTCCGCCGATTCGGCCTGCTCGTCAATCGACGCGCTGTAGCTTCCAAGGATTTCTTTCTCATCCACGCCCACGGCCGCAGCCGGAAACTCCAACTTCAGCACGGGATCGTTGTGAGCGAACAACAGGACGCGGCCGCCCGGACGCGCGATGGCCAGCGCCTCGGGCACGAGCGCAGGGTTCGGCGCAGCCAGCAGAACCGCATCCGCCCCGCGGCCATGGGTCCGCTTGCGGGTCTCGACGACAAGGTCGGACACAGTCGGATCAAAGGATTCGGCCGCACCGAAGCGCACGCTGGCCGCGCGACGACCGGACAGGGGGTCGCTCGTGTAGACGGTGGCCCCCTCGTTTCTTGCAAGCAGCGTGAGGAGCATTCCGATCGGGCCTTGCCCCACCACCAGAATCGTTTCGCCCGCCGCGACGCGAGCCTTGCGCACCGCCTTGAGGGAGGTATTCACGGGCTCGACAAACGTAGCCTCTTCAAAGCTCACATCCGAAGGCAGCGCGATCATCCCGCGCTCGACGATCCACGGCATCGCGCGAACGTACTCCGCAAAGCCGCCTCCATTGGGATCGAAACCTGCAGTCAATCCCGTTTTCTTGTAGCTGGCACACTGCGAGAAGAGTCTTTTCTCGCAGTAGAAGCAAGCGCCGCACGGAATGTGATGGAAGCTAACGACGCGGTCCCCGGGCTTGAACCTACCGACGCCCCGTCCAACCTTGACGACCGTACCGGCCAATTCGTGGCCGAGAATCTGAGGCGGCGCAATAAACCCGTGATGGATCTTCTTGATATCGGTTCCGCAGATGCCGCACGCAGCCACGCGGAACAGTACTTCGCCTTCGCCAATTTCGGGAATGGGGACATGTTCGACGACCACACGCCCTTCACCGCGGTAAACCCCGGCGCGCATGAAGCCGCTCTGATCGCAGTCCTCGTCGCGTCCGATTTGAATCGCAGTATTACTCATACGTTGCTGTCACGGCGGCCTGAGCCTCGAGATTTCTCGCTCGTTCTGCGACAACGGCTACGTAGCGGTCGAGAAACCGTGCCAACGACTCGGCGGCGCGCCTGCTTCGTTGACCTAGATTCACCAGACCGGGTAACGACCCGGGATGGAGCACCACCTGACCCACGACGCGCGGAACGCTGAGTTGACCGCGATCGTCAAGAATTTGATTCATATCTAGAGGCAGCTCTTCGTCCACCGTATCGCTCACCGCTCGAATGGCCGCTGCCGGAATCCCGTACTCTGCGCACTTGCGCAAAATCTCAAAGCTCTCCATATCCACGGCATCTGCTTGGCGTCCCAGGCGACGCTTTTCTTCCGCGCGCACAATTACATGCTCTGCCGTGAAGAAACATCCAACCGGCGTTGCGCCGAGCTCGGAGGCAAACGAGAGCAACGGAGCGCTGCCCTCGAGCAAGCTGTCTGCGGGCGAAGGCCCGAGTCCCACCGATACGCTGGCTGCCGCCAGCACTTGACCGATCTCGTATTCAGGACGCAGGGCTCCGGCAACTCCGGACGAAATACAAAACTTGAGCGATTCCCGTTGGGCTTCAAGCACTCGCGAAACGGCGAGCGCCGCCTGCCTGCGACCAACGCCGGTCAGGGCGACGTCAATTCCCGCTCCGCCCACCTCGGCGGTGTAGATATCCGTCTCGCCCCACGTGCCTCGGCGAAACTCGCGTATCCTGCGCCACGGAGCGAATTCGGCTTCGAGCGCAAATGTGACAAGAATTCTCACGACTTCTCGCTAGGCTGCCTTTGCCCGCACAACGGCTTTGGCACGAGCCTGACCACGGACATAGCCATGCTCTTCATACCAGCGGACGGCAGCCGCCAGAGCAGGTTCGACCTGGCCTGGGTTGTACCCCAGCTCTCGCGCCGCTTTGTCGCTCGTGACAAACATCCGGTGGCGGGACATCTTCACGCCCTCGACCGGAATCTGCGGCTCGCGACCTGTGAGACGCGCGACGAACTGGTCGAGGTAGCCGGCAGCGAGGGCTACCCCGTGTGGCAAGCGCAGGCGCGGGGCCCGACGCCGGGCCATCGGCGCGAGCGCGCCCAAGATTTCCTTCAGCGTCATGTTGCGAGCGCCGAGAATATAGCGCTCCCCGATGCGGCCGCGTTCGGCGGCGAGCAGGTGTCCCGCGGCGACGTCCTCTACACCAACGACATTGAGTCCCGTGTCCACATAGGCGGGCATCCGTCCGTTTAGGAAATCGACGATGATGCGGCCCGTCGGCGTCGGCTTCCAATCCCCTGGGCCGACTGGCGCTGTGGGGTTCACGATCACCACGGGCACGCCCGCCGCCGCGGCCTTCCTCGCTTCCAGCTCGGCCAGGAATTTCGAACGCTTATAGTGACCGATCATCTGATCGAGGTTCGCCCGGGATCCCTCGTTTGGAAATGCCCCACCGTGGCTGGGCACCGCAATGGTTGCGACTGTGCTCGTATATACGATGCGCTCCACACCCAACCTGGCCGCGATCTCGAGCAAGCGGCGTGTGCCCCCGACGTTCGTTTCATAGATTTCATCCGGATGGCGCGTCCAGAGACGGTAATCGGCAGCTACATGAAAAATGCGCCCCACGCCACGCATGGCGCGGTCCAACGAATCGGCGTCACAAAGATCCCCTTCCACATATTCGACGGCGAGTCCGTTGAGCGCCTGTAGATTACTCGACCGGCGGATCAGGACGCGCACGCGATTGCCAGCCGCAAGAAGTTGGCGCGCCACGTGACTTCCGACAAACCCGGTAGCGCCCGTAACGAGCGTGGTCATAAAATGCGAAAAGCCTCTTTATCCTGTCCTGCCGTGGGAGGAACGGCCACGGCGGAAGACGTGTAGGCGCCGTTTCCGTTCAGGTGGCCATTGCCGTTCGTTTTCGAATTGGACGCCGAGGGCCGATCTTTCAAAACGCCACCCATCTTGCCCGAAAGAGTCCAACTCAGAAGTTTCCACGTATCACCGAATTTCTTGTTGCCGCCCAAAACAGAAGAGGCCTCGTAGCCAACATGAACCATGCAGTCCGCACAGCGAGGGTCACGGCCACGACCGTACTTCTCCCACGGCGTCTTTTCCATCAGATCGTGGAAACGCTCATGGTGGGCATCGGTCATCAGGTAGCACGGGCCCTTCCAGCCGCGCGGGTTATACGTGGGATTGCCCCAGGCTGTACACATCAGTTCACGCTCGCCGCGCAGGTACTCCATATAGACAGGCGTGGTCATGATGTTGTAGCGCTCCAGAAGCGAGCTGGCTTGTACGAATTTCCGTCGGATTTCTTCGCGCGACATGAAGATGTCTTTCGTATCCACCGCCGCATAGGAATACGCGGGCGAGATCATGTGGCCATCCACGCCGAGCGTCTGCAAATACTCAAAAAGCTCGTCGATTTCCTCGATATCCGTCTCTTTGTAGATCGTGGTGTTCGAAGTGACCAGGAAACCTGCCGCTTTGGCCGCCTGGATCCCCTCCACCGCTTCCCGGAACACCCCATCGCGCTCGACGCAGATGTCGTGCGTCTTTTCGAGGCCGTCAAGATGGACATTGAAGAAGAAACGTGACGTCGGAGTGAAATCCTTCAGCCGCTTACGGATGAAAATGCCATTGGTACAAAGGTAGATGTGCTTTCTGCGCGCCAGAATCTCGCTCGTCAGCCGGCCAATCTCGGGATACATCAAAGGTTCGCCGCCACAGATCGAGACGATCGGCGCACCGCACTCATCGACAGCGCGAAGGCACTGGTCGACGGTGAGCATCTCGCCGATGGTTGATTTGTACTCTCGAATGCGGCCACAGCCCGTGCACGTCAGATTGCAGGTATGGAGCGGCTCGAGCATCATGGTGAGCGGAAACCTCTTCTCGCCATTCAGGCCTTTGCGGACCAAGTAGCCGGCCATGCTGGTCATCAAGCTGACAGGAGTTCTCATCCACTACCCTCCATACCCGTTGGGATGCTCGATTGTGCCTAGAGGAATCTGAGCGCCGATAAATCTCCGGCGGCCGTGACGAAGATTATCGTAACGCGCTAACGCATAGAGCGGGAAGGAATTTCGATACAAGTGGTATTTGAGATAGAACACACGGGGGAAACCGGTGCCGGTAAAGGCATCTTCGTCCCAGGTGCCGTCCTCGTTTTGATGGGAAATCAGCCAATCGACAGCGCGCTCGACGGCGGGATCAGCCGGACCGAGAGTGGCGAGAAGACCAATCAACCCCCACGCAGTTTGTGACGCAGTGCTCTTCCCCTCTGCCTTGCGGGCCGGATCGTAATAAGAGAGGATCGTTTCCCCGAAGCCACCGTCCGGATTCTGCACGCGAACAAGCCAATCGGCGGCGCGCTCGCTCTGTGCGGAAGATCCGAAACCTACTGCCTCGAGAGCGCGCAGGACCCCGCTCGTGCCATATATGTAATTCACGCCCCAGCGGCCGAACCACGAGCCATCCTGTTCTTGTTCGCGCTTCAGATACTCATGAGCGCGTGCCACGATGGGATGGGTCACCGGCCAACCCATGTGGCCTAGACACTCCAAAGCGCGAGCGGTCACGTCGGCCGTCGAAGGGTCAAGCATCGCGTTGTGATCGGCAAACGGGATGTGGTTCAGAAAATCGAGGGTGTTTTCGTGATCGAAGGCACCCCAGCCGCCATCGCGATTTTGCATGCTCACAAGCCATGCCAGCCCGCGCTGCATCGCCGTGCGCAAAGGCACTGGGTTCGGATCGGACACACGGCTGAGAGCCATGAGGACGAACGCGGTGTCATCGACATCGGGATAAAAATCATTGCGGAACTCGAATGCCCATCCGCCTGGCTCCGCCTTGTGGTTCTTAACTTGCCAATCACCCGGCCCAAGGATTTGATTCTGGACGAGCCACCGCGAGGCAGACAGAAGCGATGAGTGCGATGGATCGAGTCCTGCTTCCTCAAGCGAAACCATGGCGATGGCCGTATCCCAAAGCGGCGAGATACAGGGCTGGACACGGAGGGAGCCTTTTTCCTCGATCTCATAGCGCTCGAGAAAACCGATCTCCCGCGCCAGCAGCGGGTCCGTCGTGTCACCGCGCTCAGCAAACAGTGCGAAAACGGAATTCATCATGGCGGGATAAATCGTTCCAAGGCCCTCGCTCCGCTCTAGTCGCTCATGCATCCACTGGCGGGCTCGGGCGAGCGCGATGCGGCGAAACGGCTTCCACGGCAGTCGGTTGTAAAGTTTTACGCAGCGGTCGAGCCCCAGGAAGAAGTTCTTCCAGCAAACGAGTCGCCTATCCCACTGTAGCGACGGCGGCTGAGCGCCGCGTTCCAGGAAAAGCTCGTCGACACTGATATCGTCAGACAGGCGCCAAGCGGGCTTACGGGCGTAAACGATCGCGAGCGGAATGACGATCGCACGCGTCCACGACGACATCTCATATAAGTTGAGCGCGAACCAATTGGGTAGCAGCATGATCTCCGGCGGAATCGCCGGGACCATTTTCCAATCGATCAAGCCAACCATGGCGAGGTAGAAACGGACGTACGAATTTGTGGATTCCAGACCACCCAGTTCGTGGATTTTCTTTCGAGCGCGCTCCAGATGCGGTGACGAAGCCGAATCGCCGGCCAGACGCAAGGCTATCCAGGCCTTGACCGTCGCGTTTAGCTCCGAGGGACCGCCATAGAAGATGTTCCAGCCGCCGTCCGGGAGCTGACGATCGCGAACGTATTTCGCCAGCTTCGGTACTTTCTTCGATTTTTGTTGGCCGAGGATCGCGAGATAGAGAATGTAGTCGGATTCGAGCGTCGTGTCGGCCTCCAGCTCACCCCACCAATAGCCGTCGCGATGCTGCACGGAGAGGAACCAACTGACGGCACGCGTGACGGCACGCTCGACCGGGGAAGCGATGTCGCGGCAACGGCCGGTCGTTACAACGCGTTGCGAGCCGGTCCCTTCCTGCAGAAGCCGTGCCTCCGGTGTCATCAACCCCTCAGACATAAATCGTCACAGTTGAGCCCGCCGCGGCAACTCACCTCGGTCTGTAGCTGCACCCCCGCGGTATGCGAAGGCCTGAAATCCTTGGCACTGGATGTTTTCAGATCGGAAGTACTCAATCCCCAGCCCTACAGATAGTTACGGGCCAAGACCCTTCGCTATTATCTTTTGTAAACCCGCCTGGGTCAACTGAAAACACACGAGATTCCCCTGCTCGGGCACTTAGTACGATGGCGGAAGTGGCAGTCGGGCTGCTTGCCTGATTCGGCACACGCAGCAGCGGGGTTCGCCCCTATGCTTCCCTGTTTTGCCGTTTTTCGAGGTTGCGGACCCGCTGGGCTAATTCGGGAAGCCGCGCAAACCACGCGAACTGCCGTTTGAATTTCTCAAGTGGTCGCGCCGGCGTGCCCCAAACCGTCTGGCCGTGGCGAATGGTCTTACCGGAGGGTATTCCGGCCTGAGCGCCCGCCACCGCGCCGTCCTCCAGTGTGCAATGGTCCGCGATTCCCACCTGACCGCCAATGACAACACCTTTGCCGAGCGCGCTGCTGCCCGACACACCGGTCTGCGCAGCGAGAATCGAATTCTCGCCGATGTTGACGTTATGCGCAATTTGGACGAGGTTGTCGATCTTGACGCCCGTACCGATGCGCGTGGTCTCGAGCGAGCCCCGGTCGATCGTCGTGTTCGCGCCGATCTCCACATCATCGCCGATCTCGACTGTGCCGATCTGAGGGAATTTCCACTGACGCTCATCTCCGAAGACGTAACCGAAGCCGTCGCTGCCGATGACGGCGCCCGAGTGCACCTCGACCCGACTGCCGAGGTGGGCCCCGGCATAAAGCGTAACGCGGGGGTGAAGGCAACAATCCTCCCCCACGGCGACGCCGCGGCCGAGAAAGCAGAACGCCCCCAACGACGTTCCGGCCCCGACTGACACGCCATCTTCAACAATGACATAGGGGCCGACCGTCACGTCGGCGGCGAGGGTTGCGTCCGGCGCGATGATTGCTGTGGGATGGATGGATACGGGTAACGGGGCTTTTTTCAGAAGTAGGGCAGCTGCCTTCGCAAAACCCAATTTGGGATTGGATACTTCGAGAATCGTTTTCCCCGGAATATCCAGAGCTGGCGAAGCCACCAGACACAGCGCCGCAGACGCGAGGGCGCGCTCGCGGTGGCGGGGGGAAGCCAGGTAGATCAAATCAGTGGTACGAGCCCGCTCGGGGCTTGCGACACCGGAGATTGTCGCGCGCGGGTCACCACGAAGTTTCGCTCCCAGATACTGGGCCAGCTCGGCGGCGGTGTGATTCATAGGCACCTCGGTTCCCCGGGCAGGGATTAAGGATAGAGTGGCTTTTCGCCCGGCGGTCGTGTCTTCCAGCGTTTGTGCACCCAGAGCCATTGGTCGGGATGCGCGCGAACGTAGTCTTCGATCACTCGCGTGAAGCGCGCAGTATTCTCGACAATATCCGCTTCCTCATTTCCCGTACGCCTAAGCGGCAGGGCGGGATCAAAGCGCAAACGGTATTTTCGAAGCTCCCGATCCCAGCAGAGAAAGCCAGGCACTACCGAGGCGTCGGTGCGAAGGGCAATCCTGGCCAAGCCCGAGGTTGTTGCAGCGGGAACGCCAAAGAAATCCACGAAGACACCTTCGGCCGACGTGTTGTGATCGGAAAGAACCCCGACCGTTCCTCCTTGGCCCAGCACTTTCAGGATCGAACGAGCGGACCTATTTTTCTCAATTGGCTGGTTGCCGGACCGACAGCGGTAGCCATTGATGAGGGCGTCCACGCGCCGGTTGGCAATCGGTCTAACCAGAAAGGAAAGCGGATGGCCGTACAGGGCCTGCGCAAAAGGAGCCAGTTCCCATGCGCTCATGTGCCCGGTAAGAAACAGGATTCCTTTTCCACGGCGCCGCGCAGCCTCGAAATTCTCGAATCCATCGACGCGGACGATACGCTCGATATTTTCCCGCGTATATTTCGGAAACTGAGAGAATTCGCCTGCCATCCATCCCACTTGCCGAATCATGCCCCGAATTACCCGCCTGCGCTCAGCTTCGGTCCAGTCCGGAAAGGCAAGTTGCAGGTTCCACATAGCCGTACGCCCGAGTGACGGGCGAACCATGTATGCGACCGCTGCGAACATGGCACCCACCCATCTCGCCGCCGACCGCGGCAAAAGTCCCAGAAATTTCAGTCCCCCCCAAGCCGCGATGTACTCAAGCGATTCCCGCATCGCGGGCCATTATACGGTTAGGAAGTTCAAATTGAGTCGAGGATGCTAGACTCAGTCACATTGAACCGCGTCAGCACAAGCGAACGGCGACTTGCCGCATGGTTGGCCTCCGCCGTCGCCGTCGCTGCTTGCCTATTCGGAAATCTAGGAGCCATCGGGTTCCTTGGGCCCGATGAACCGCGCTACGCCTGGATCGCGCGCGCGATGGCCGAAAGTGGCGACTGGATCACTCCGCGCCTGTACGGCGAACCATGGTTTGAAAAGCCCGTTCTCTACTATTGGGCGGCGGCTGCGGGCTTTCGCCTGCATTTATCGACGGAATGGGCCGCGCGACTCCCTTCCGCCTTCGCGGCTCTGGCGGCTGCACTGGCCATCGGATGGCTCGGGTGGAAGCACTACGTACCCAATGTGAGTTCGCTCAAAAGTCCGGCCCTGTTGGCACCGCTTGTGTTTTCAACCAGTGTGGCGGCGATCGGTTTTTCACGCTCTGCGTCACCCGACATGCTATTCAGCGCATCGATGGTGCTGGCCATGGCGAGCGCAGCCAGCGTGCTCAAGCGAGCCGGAGTACTGGGCGAGGTCAACCCAGGGGCGAGCCGCACCCAAGGGGGACCGCGGGCGCTCTTTGGTTTGTTTCTTGCTCTGGGCGTGCTAGCGAAAGGCCCGGCGGCACTCGCGCTCGCCGGCGGGGCGATGGGGCTCTGGGCCATTTTCACAAGGAGGTGGCGCGTGGCCCTCCGACTGGCTGATCCCGTTGCGATTATGGTGTTTTCGGTGGTCGCGCTTCCGTGGTACGTGATTTGCGCCATCCGTAATCCGACCTTCCTGCACGTCTTCCTTTTCGAGCACAACTTCGAGCGTTATCTCACCCCGATATTCCACCACCGGCAGCCATTTTGGTTTTTTGGCCCGATCGTTCTCCTCGCGCTCCTGCCATGGACGGTGCTGATCTGGCCCGCAGCCCGAGAAGGGTTGCGGCTCTGGCGAGAAAAATCCTGGGAAAACTCACCGGGATTTTTTCTCGCCTGCTGGGTCGCGTTTCCAGTTCTTTTCTTCAGCCTGTCGCAGTCGAAATTGCCCGGCTACGTATTGCCTGCGATTCCACCGCTGGCACTTCTGTCAAGCGTGGGGGCGATTCGTGCCATGAACAACAGACGTTTCCAAACGCAGCTCCTCTTCGCTGGCATCGGATTCGCGTGGTTTCTGCTCGGAATAGCCGCCTGGCGCGGCATGGCACATATTTCGACCGATGCCCTCGAGAATCTCCAAGCAACCGGGACCATCGCGATCACCCTGGCGCTCGTGATTGCGGTGGTGCTCGTTGCCGCCAGTTTCTACCAACCGCCGCAACGAGTGATCGGACTTTCGGTCCTTTCGGCCGCCCTCGTGGTGGAAACTGTCAGCCTCACAGTTCTTCCCAAACTGGAACCCTTGCTTTCGGCAAGAAGCCACGCGGCGTTCATGGCTAACGACAAGCACCCCGATCGGATTTTTACCTACCGTTTGCGGCGAAGCTGGGACTATGGACTCGCTTTCTATTTCCACCGGGAAATTCCGGAATGGGAGCCGACTGATCCGGAGGCTGCCTTGGTGTTGACGACTCCCGACGGTTTGGCGGAGATCGAGAAACTCGGGCGATTCCGGGGAGGGCTCGACGAGGCCTATGTAGGAATCTTGTACGTGCCGGTCCAACGGGAGCCGCGCTAGCGCGCCGCTGTGGGCGGGATACTCTGCAGGAAAAAGTTTACGATCTGGCTTTCATAGTTTCGACGATCATCATCGGACATATCGCGATAGCTCTGCGGTTCGCGCAACGTGGATTTCGGATCCGGAGCTCTGATAAAAAGCTGGAGGGTTTGGCTAGAAAGTGCTGGGTGGTCATCGGACTGTATAAACAGCTTCGGCACGCCCGCCGTTCTGGCCAGGCGCGTTGAGACGGGCGGCTCGTTGCGGAACGGGTAGTTGACCATCCGAAATCCGAAATCGGAGAGGCGGTCGACGTACGGTAGCGCGGTGAGCCCGGATTTCTGTATCTCCAGTTGGGCCATCTTCCGAGGGTCGTCGTAGGCATCGTCCACAGCGAAGGCGGCGATCCGAGGGTCGGTCGAAGCTACCTCCAATACCACATAGCCTCCCATATCGACGCCCCATAGGCCGAAATGGTGTGGATCCACATCGTCGCGGATCGAAAGCGCCCCTACGGCAGAGCGGAGCTCTGCTGTCTCCCGGTACCCCAGCGTGGTGGTTCCCGGGCTCGTGCCGTGCCCCATGAAATCGAAGAGAAAAACATTGAATTGGTGGTCTTGCAGGGCGGTGACCAACGTTAGAACTTCGGCCCGCTGCGAGAGGTACCCGTGGCAAACAACGATTGCCGGCGCACCCCGCAGGCCCGGAAAAAGCCAGCCTTCGTGCGGCGAGCCGCCCGGAACCGGGAAATCGAAGGTCGTCGGATGACCCATCATAACGTCGGGGTTAAGCGTGGTCGCATTCCGCAGAGGATGCAGGACCTGGTAAAGGAGGAAGCCCGACACCGTCGCCACCGTCGCAAATCCGAAAAGGAATAGCGCCAGGAGGCCTGAGAAAACCTTGGCGAGACGCGTTGGGGGATAGCGGAGCTCTGAAAAGACTGCCATCCAATAAAAGCCGGCGCTATGCGTTCGCGCCTCGGCGAATCGATGTTAGCACAGTTCCCGCCGGACCCGGGTCCTTGAGCGCCCACCGTGCGCTTATCACGCACTGTGTTCGGAAAGCAGGCGACGCTATAATGTCAGAAGGGCTATCCAAACTTTCATGCAGATCGTCGACCTGCGGCAGCTACATTCACGATCACTCGAGGGTCTGTTTCAAGAAGAGGCGCGCCGCTGGCGCGAGGAGCTGTGCTGGGACTATCGGCCATCCATCAATCTTGTGCGCAAGTTCATCGATTCCCATGCGCTGGGAGGGTATGCTTCGGTTGAAGATGGGCGCCTGACGGGCTACGGCTTCTACGTGATTGAAGAACACAAAGGCTTGATCGGCGGGCTGTTCGTTTCCTCGCAGCGTACTCAAAGTGCGACCACTCAAAAGCTACTGGCCGAGCTGCTGAGCACCTTGCGAGCAACACCTCGTTTGGAGCGCATCGAAGCGCAACTGATGCCATTCGGGAGCGAGCTCGATCCCGAGTTCCTTTCGCAATACCTACAACTTCACCCGCGACAGTTTATGCTCTTGCGACTGGACGAGGCAAAGATCACCGCCAAGCCTCTTTCCCCGGGCCTTCGCATCGAGCCATGGACCGAGCGGGCGTTTGATTCGGCAGCCCGGCTCATCCAACTGGCTTATGCGGACCACGTGGATGGGGTGATCAACGATCAATATCGGACGGAGTCGGGCAGCCTCCGATTCCTGCGCAACATCGTGCTACTGCCCGGGTGCGGACAGTTTTTGCCGGAGGCTTCCTTCCTCGTGCGCCCGGCCACAGGCGACCGGTTGGTGGGCATGGTATTGACATCAACGGTCGCCGAAGGAGTCGGCCACACGACACAAGTCTGTGTGGTGCCGGGCTATCAAGGCAGCGGAGTCGGCCGTCACTTAATGGAGCAGTCGATTCAAGCACTCCGCCGGCGCCATTACAGCTCCTTGTCGCTGACGGTCACCTCGACAAACCGGCATGCAGTAGAGCTTTATGAGCGGATCGGTTTTCGGACGGTGAAAAGGTTCGCGGCTGGGGTGTGGCAGGCCTAAGTCATTTTCTCGAGCGGTCCTTCAGAAGGCCCTTCAGCTCGTCCATAAACTCCTTCACATCCTTAAAGTCCAAATACACGGAGGCAAAACGAACGTAGGCAACTTTATCGAGCTTCTTGAGCTGCGCCATGAGTAGCTCGCCGATCTCTGTCGTGGTTCGCTCGCGGTCGACCGCCTCGCTCACAAACGCCTCGGCCTGATCGACGATCGCCTCGAGTTTGCCGACCGGGACAGGCCGTTTTTCGCAGGCCTTCAGCAACCCTTGTAGGATCTTTTGGCGATCGAACTTTTCCCGGCGCCCGTCCTTCTTGATGACCATGTAGGGAATTTCGTCGATGCGCTCGTAGGTGGTAAAGCGGCGGCTGCATTTCAAACACTCGCGGCGGCGGCGAATCATGTCGCCGGTGCGCGCTTCCCGCGAGTCGATGACTTTGTCATCCAGGTGCGCGCAGAAGGGGCACTTCACCGCCGTTTCTCCTCGAGGGCTGCGACACGCTCAGCCTCGCAAAGAAGCTCGGCTTCCTCGGCTTTCGCCTCCGAGCGCGCCAGGCGTCGCAGTTCACCCATCGACCATCCCTCGCGAAACAACAACGGGAGTCCCGCCAGACAGCAGCTCGCAAACCCGATCAGCCAACAGGCGATCGATGCCACAGCGGCCGGCTCTTTTTCTACTCCGAAGATCAACGTCAAAACAAAAAAAGTCGCTGCCTGCGATCCGCCCCCCGCGACGGGAAGCTGCGCCGCCGATCCCACGAGCGTGAAAGCAACGACGAGTAAGACATTGCTCAGGGTGAGAGCCGCAAGCGCTCCCGGAAACGCTCGAATCACCCAGACATAGACCAGCACAACCAGCGCCCAGTGCAATACCGTATAAAACGAGGCGATACCCAGGTCCTCCCAGGTCCGGATACCGTCGAGGCCTTCGCTGAATCCCTCGAGCAGTTGAACCACGCGGGCGCGCCAACCGCGGCGCCACTTCGGCTGGCCCAGTCTTCGTCGGAGCCAACGGGCGCCGTGATGCCGAAAATAGATCAAAAACCCGACGGCCGCCACGAGCCCACCCAGCAGGACAATTCCAGCCGAGCGCGCGGAGGTCATGACCAGGCGACTGGCTGGGCCCACCGGCCCGCTGCGTTCAAATGACAACAGGGCGAAGATCGCGAGCGCGGCGGTAGCCGCCATGTCAAATACCCGCTCCAGCACATAGACGCCAAACATCTGAGGAATCGACAGCGAGTCTTTCCGGGCGATGAGAACGGGGCGGATCGGCTCCCCCGGCCGGCCGAGTAGGAACACACAGGTAAACCCCATCAGCGTGGCCGTATACACGTGGCTGAACTGTGCAGCGCCGAGCGAACGGCAGAAGCGCATCCAGCGCAGCGCTCTGAGCGCGTAACAGGCGTAAATGGCCGCAAGCGCTACCAGAAACAGCCCCAGGCGGGCGTGCGCAAGCGAAGCGCCTACCATACTCCATCGGAAGTCTTTGAGCGAAATCCCCTGGCGGAACTTGTAGAAGCAATAGGCAACGGCCAGCAGGGCCACGAGCAGGAGCAAGTGCTTTCGAAATCGACGCAGCATCCGGCTTGAACCGTAGCAGTATGGTTTTGACAGTGTCAAGGAGCGCGAACGCCCCTGTGTTATTCTTCAGGCTTTGAGGGATAAAGGCCGGATGGGCGCCGAACGCGAGGGGCCGCGCCCAGCTCAACCGAGCGATGCGGGGTTATGTGCCGATTGCAGACACGCGCGCTCGATTCAGTCAGATCGCGGCTCGACCTTTTATCTTTGCCGTCTATCGGCAACGAATCCAAACCTTCCCAAGTACCCACGCCTACCCGTGCTCGAGTGCGATAGTTACGACGAGCATGGCTCTGCGCCTGGGTAGTCGTTTCGAAGATCAGTGCCCTGTGCCGGGCCGTTGGGCAACGTAGGTTTGATTCTGGGGGCGCACCTGTTCGAGCAACGCCCACGTTTGCTTGAACTCTGGCATGGTTTCGCGTCTGCGTGTCGAACTTTTCAGTGCTTCATTGATATTGGCGAGGAGGATCGTGTAGGCAAGCTTTCGATCAGAGTCTGGAGCCAGCACGTTGCTAGCGCTGAAGCCCACAAGGGACGACGTTCCATCGGCGTTCTTCACCTTCATCCACAATCCGCCGCGATCGTCCAGAGAGGGGGTGCCGTGCTCCGCCATCGTCTTAAAAACATGGTCGAGGGAGCCCCGGTCGGCAATGATTCCCGTTCGTACGGCATCGTCCGCAAGGGTGTCAAACTTTTCGCGAAACGCTTTCCAGTCATTCCCGCTGCCCAGCACTTCGGTGCGCTCCTGGACTTCAGCCGCCTTGAGCTGCTTCGCGCGAGCCTCGTCGTCCGCTTCGGTGAGCTTCACGTCATCGCCGAGCTCGGTTTCCCGCTCGGTCGCGTGCCATTCAAACTCACGCTCGGGACTGAACCGGCCCGTCAGCCAATATAAGCCTGCGGCCGACAAGGGCAGTTGCGGGTAAGACATAGCCGCAGCGGGAATGAGAAACTTCTTCGAGCGATATAACTGCTCGGTGCCACTGCGACACTCGCTACTGCGCTTAATCGTCCCCGGCATCTGGACAAAATGCAGAACGTGGTATTCGATCTCAGGATTCCGGTGCGCGTAATGAGCAAAGGACCGGGCCACCGCTTTGGGACTCGTTACGCCAAAATCGTTGAGAACGTCGCGATGTGCCGCGTGGGGAAAGTAGGTGTCAATAATGTCCTTGGTGAAATCGGCGCAGTTCCGCCTCGCCGCGTTGAAATGGTTGACGTTGGGCATGGAATTAAACTTGGCGATCAGCTCGAGATCTTGTTCGACCGTGGTAGAAGCAATCAAGATATAAAGAGTTCGCTCCGCAGTGGCCCCCACCATTTCGCGCCATTCAGCCTTTCCGCTGGTTTGGCAGAAATGGGTGACGCAGTAATTGCCCAAGACCTTTTCCCGATAGTTTTCCTCTAACAGACGCTTGACCGGCCAGGATGCGAATAGAGGGCGGTTCTGCGGGTCGGGAACACCGTAGAGGAACAGGTTCAACGGGACGATGTTCCATTCAAACGGCTGATCTTCGCCCAGCGTTGTGTAATTGCTGATGACCGAGCCTTCTTCGCCAGGCTCACAGAGACGAAGCCGCACAGGAGAGGCGGGGCAGACGCGAGAGAGATAGACGGCGCTATGTCCCGAGCCCGTGATTCTCGCTACGCTTGTGTCGAGTGAATCGTTGAGAACGACTCCGACGTCGCCTGAGGCGTGCGAACACGCCAACAGGGACAGAAGAAGCGCGAAGCCAGCCCACACGTGACGTCGCAAAGTGTCGTCCTTCCCGCACCGAAGTGAGCCCAACGGATCGTATATCGTCTGGGGCTGGAGTCGGTCCCATCAGCCTACCATACTCACTACGATACGGTTAGATGCCACTTCGCGACAGGCCGTAACGCGTCCTTGTGTTCGCAATGGCAACTACTTAAGATGCACGGGGCGCGGAACATTTTGGCCCACGATTGCGTTACAACCGATGAGGCTAAGATGTGATCAAGATTGCGAGGCGGAGTAGGTTTGGAGCCCGACGCCCAATTGGTCCGACTCTGCATTCGGGGCGACGGGCCCTCCTGGGAGGAACTGGTGCGACGACACACTCGACGCGTCTATAACCTCTGCTACCGGTTCACGGGCAATTCGGCGGCTGCCGAAGACTTGAGCCAGGAGGTCTTCCTCCGCGTCTATCGAACTCTGCCAAGTTACCAGTCAACGCAGGGGGCTTTCGCCACGTGGCTGACCAGCGTAACGCGGAACCTGCTGGTAGATCACTACCGGCGCACGCGCCGGGACCGTCTGACTGATTCCATCGACTCGGTACCGCAGTTGGAGGAGCAGCCCTCGCCCATGCGCACACCGGAACGTCTCGCCCAGGCGAGAGAGCTCAGCGTGCAGGTGCAACGGGGGTTGGCAAGGCTTTCGCCTGAGTTGCGCGAAGCCGTGATCCTCCGCGATTTGCAAGGACTGGATTACGCGGAAATTCGTTCTGTGCTTCAAGTGCCCGAGGGTACAGTGAAATCGAGAATTAATCGAGGACGCATCGAGCTCGCGCGAATCCTCGAGGAGACGGGAGTGCGCCCGGCATAGGGCAGCGGAAAATATGGATTGGGACTGCACACGAACCGAAGAACGATTGAGCGATGCTCTGGCCGAGACCCTAGGGCCAGAGGAAAACGCCGCCTTCCGGACGCACACTGCTGCATGCGAACGCTGCAGACAGCTCCTGGCCCGGGTGGGTGGAATCGTTCTCGAGCTCCACGAGCTCCCGTGGGTTGAGGAACCGCCCTTTCTGGCTTCGAGGATTATTGCTCTCACACGCGGCATACCTCGGGAGCGTGCCAGAAAAGGATGGTTGGCTTGGTCAGGTGGCATCTGGCAGACACGTCTCGTCATGGGGCTCGTGACCGTCGCCGCCACCGCCTTGATCGTCCTTCACGGGGTAAGCGCCGGCGCGCCGGGCAAACTCGAGTTCAATCCCGCGAGTCTGTACCACGGCGTGAACCGGCGGGCACACCTCACCTACGCGCGCGGGGTCAAGTTCGTGAACGATTTGCGCGTCGTGTACGAAATTCAGTCGCGGCTTTCTTCACAGCCGGAACCGGCTCCCCCGCCCACGCCTGAGCAGCGGCGGCCGGACTCCGATGCGCTACCCCCGTCTGAAACCGATACGGCGGCCCGTGAAAGTGTCGTCTTCGTCGGGCTGGCGGTTCTGATGTTCCCTCGCGGGCCTCAGAGCCTGTTGGACCAAACGTCCAGGAGTCTTCCATGAACTGTGCCACCCACACCGACGTCGCCGCGACGGGATACTGCCGGCAGTGCGGCAAGGCGCTTTGCCCTGAGTGCACTCGCGACGTAGGCGGAGCGCTTTATTGCGCGACTTGCCTGACAGGCATCGTCTCGGCGTCATCGACAACCCACGCTTCCCGGAGCCATCCGGGCGTGGCACTTGCCCTTGGCTTTATTCCCGGCCTGGGCGCCGTTTACAACGGCGAATACATCAAGGCACTGGTCCACGTGGCGATCTTCGGCGGGATCATTGCGCTACTGAATACGAACTTGCCGGATGCCTATGACGCTTTCCTTGGGATCGCGTTGGGATGCTTTTACTTCTATATGCCGATTGAGGCCTACCGCATGGCCAAAGCCCGCCAACTCGGCGAACCCGAACCGCAGGATCTTGTTTACGCGCGCGGGAGAAAACCGATGGGTGCCATCGTCTTGATTGTGCTCGGGGTTCTGTTCCTGCTTGCGAACTTTGGGTTGTTGCGCACTGAGTGGCTGACAAAAGGCTGGCCGATCGGGTTGATTGCGATTGGCGTATGGATTCTTGCAGACCGAATGAAAGGATAGTTGACAACAAACCTATGCCGGATTCGATCAGAACTCGGTGTTCCTGCATGCACTGCCGCATTCGCGGACTCGTGGGCCCGGTGCTGCTGATCACGATCGGCGTGATCTTCTTGGCCGGCGAGTACACACGGTACGGCTTCGGTGACTTGTGGCCGGTGTTGCTGATCGTGGGAGGGGTATTAGCCGTTTGTCAGTCGATGGCATCACGCGAAGGACACACGGGAAGCTGAAAGATGAGCAATGGAGAAGGACGTCGAGGTTCGATTCTCACAGGCCTGCTGCTGATCGTTTTCGGAGTTCTATTCGTCATCGATCGCTTTGACCCCGCCTTCCGTCTCGGACATTGGGTCCGAGTCTACTGGCCCGTTCTAATTATTCTTTGGGGCGTGGCCAAACTGGTGGATCATTTCCTCTTTCAGCAGGACTCTGGTTCACGCGCTCCTCTTCTGTCCGGCAGTGAAGCAGCCCTGCTGATCCTATTGGCATTCGTACTCAGTGGATATGCCTTCCACGATTGGGTCCGCAGCCACTATCCCCACTTCGATGTCGAACTCCCACCCTTCCATCAGTCCTACACACGGGATCATGATCTCCCCCCGCAGGTGATCCCGGCGGGGGCGCACATCGTTCTCCAGATCCACCAAGGCGAGATCTCCGTCCACGCCGCCGAAGACAATCTTCTTCGCGTGCACGCCACTGAATCGGCTTGGGCCCCGACAAGGCCCGCGGCCGATGAACAGATGCGAGACGTCCACATCGCGATCGAACACGACGGCAACACGTATCGCCTAGCTCCGAACGATCCAGAGGATGGAGGCTCACACACCGACATCAATCTCGATGTGACGGTCCCGAAAACTGTCAGCGTTGAAGCGAACACTCGACACGGGGATATCGAAATCTCCGGAATCACGGGAACCGTCGTAGCCCGTTCCGGTAACGGCGACATTCGACTACAAAATCTAGGCTCTGATGTGACAGTCAATCTCGAGAAAGGCGATGCGAAGATTGCTGGCGTCACCGGAAACGTGCAGTTGACTGGACGTGGCGACGACGTAGATTTGAGCGACATATCGGGCGATGTGTCCGTAGAGGGCGCTTTCGTCGGAACTATGCGAGCCAGCAACGTGACCCGAACACTTCACTGGACCTCCCCCTGGGCCGACCTCACCGTGGCGCAGTTGTCCGGCCACCTGGAAGCGGATTCCGGAGATGTCGAGATTTCTGGCGCCAACGGTCCCGCGAAGCTCATCACACGTAACAAAGACATCCGCCTAACGAATGTCTCTGGGCGTATTGAGATCGTTAACACACACGGGGACGTGAAGGTCAGCTATGTAACGCCGCCGCAAGACGACCTCAGCCTTACAAACGATTCAGGCGATGCCGAGGTGACGCTGCCAGCCAGGTCGAATTTTCGAGTTTCCGCGGTTTCAAAATCCGGCGAAGTGAAAAGCGAGTTCAGCGCACCGCTGCTGCATACGTCCAACGAGGACGACCAGGGGCAGATCTCAGGCCAAATTGGAACGACGGGTCCGATGATTACGATCGTAACCAGCTATGGAACAATTCACCTGAACAAGGCAGGCTAGCACGCAACCCAGCTTAGTGCGTTTCCACACCTCGCAGGCGCTCCAGGGTTGTGAAAAACGCTGGGAAGGAAACCGAAACACACTCCGCTTCGCGGATCGAGGACTCGCCCGCAGCGCCCAGCGCCGCCACTGCCAGTGCCATGGCGATGCGGTGGTCGCCCCGTGGATCCAGGTCTGCTCCGCGTAACTTTCCACCCGAGCAGCCCTCGACACGCATGCCATCGGGATACTCCTCGACCCGTGCCCCCATCCGGCGCAGTCCGTCCGATAACGCAGCAATGCGGTCGCTTTCCTTCACGCGCAGTTCTTTAGCGTCGTGAATCTCGATCCCCTTTTCGGTGAAAGGTCCGAGCGCCGCGAGCATCGGGAGTTCGTCGATCATCTCGGCCACCTGCGGGCCCGAGATCATCCCGCCCTCCAGCCGAGAGTGGGCAACGGAAATGCTGCCGGTTAATTCGCCATCGCGCGCCTGTAACGAAGGCACGCGAATGGCGGCGCCGGCCGAAACCAGAAAATCCAGAATGCGGGCCCGTGTGGGATTCAGTCCGACTTGATGGATGATCAGCGAGGACCCTGGCAGGACGAGCGTGGCCCCGATAAAGAACACGGCGGTCGAAAGATCGCCGGGCACAGTCAGCTTTCGCGCCATAAGCCGGGGCCGCGGGTGAATGCGTACGATCCCACGGCTGCAGTCGACCTCCGCTCCAAACTCGCGCAGCGCAAGTTCCGTGTGGTCCCGGGTCGGAACGGATTCGCGCACGGTGGTCACGCCATCTGCGTAGAGTCCCGCGAGCAGAATCGCCGACTTGACCTGTGCGCTCGGAACCGGCGGGCGGTAGTCGATGGCATGCAGTTTTCCGCCCCGAATTTGAAGAGGCGCTCGATCCCCTTCGCTGCTTTGGATTTCCGCACCCATCTGGCAAAGCGGGTCCATGATGCGGCGCATCGGCCGCCGACGAAGCGAGTCGTCGCCCGTGAGAGTGGTTGCAAACGGCTGTCCGGCGAGGACGCCGGCGAGCATCCGCATGGTGGAGCCGGAGTTTTCCGCATCGAGCGCGCGGCGGGGCTTCTTCAGGCCATCGAGGCCATCGCCCGAAACACGGATGCGCCCTTCGCTGGATTCTATCTTGACGCCCAGGCGCCGAAGGCACTCAAGCGTGCTCTGGCAATCGGCCGCCGAGGCGAAATTTGTTATCTCGCTGGTGCCTTCGGAGAGGGCGCTGAGGATGGCGTAGCGGTGTGAGATGGACTTGTCGCCCGGCAGTTCGAGTTGACCGCTGACAGATCCACCGGGTGAAATCGTGCGCTTCCCCATTGGCAGGATTCTAACATGGCGTCTAGTGCCGAAGTCCGGCCGTGGAGCGAAACGGCGGGCAAGAAAAGGCCGTAGATGCCATATCCTCAGCCATTTGCATTGACGTAGGAGCCGAATCCTGCGAAAATCGCAGCTTGGTTTGGTGGGGTAGTTCTCGCGTGTATCGGCTCCCGTTCCGGGAGTCTTCATCCGTAGGAACGAAGTCCATTCTGCCGAGACCACGGGTTTGCGGGTGTGGACCGATCAGTCGCCCACCGATATTTAGCTGCTTACAGATGGGAATGCCCGAATCATTTCGAATCGCAAAAACTGACGGAGGATCACTGATGTGCAAGGGACTTGAAAGCGCCCGTCCGCATGGCTCTGGGCGAAGCCGCTGGACAAAGCTTTTTGCTGCGGGCGTCGCGCTGTTGGCCACGTTGGCAGCTGCGAACGCTGCCCGAGCGCAGGAAGGCGGCGCGGGCGAAGCGAATCTGAAGTTGCCCGATCTTTCGCAGGTACAGTTTTTGGGGGTTGACGGCCACAAGCTGCTTCTAGGGGGCATCCTGTTTTGCGTTTTCGGACTCTGCTTTGGACTTACGATGTACATCCGTCTGAAAAACCTGCCTGTGCATCGAGCCATGCGCGAAATCTCGGAGCTGATTTACGAAACCTGCAAGACGTATCTCACAAACCAGGGCAAGTTTCTGTTTCTGTTATGGATTTTTATTGCTGCTGTGATCGTGCTCTATTTCGGCGTGCTGAGGCACTATCCCGTGCTGAGCGTCGCGATCATTCTCTGCTTTAGCGTCGTCGGGATATTGGGAAGCTACGGCGTTGCGTGGTTCGGCATTCGCGTGAACACATTTGCCAATTCGAGAACCGCCTTCGCCGCCCTGCGGGGAAAGCCTTATCCCATCTATGAGATTCCTCTCCGTGCCGGAATGAGCATCGGCATGATGCTGATCAGCGTCGAGCTGTTGATGATGCTCTTCATTCTGCTGTTTGTGCCGTCCGACTATGCCGGACCGTGCTTTATCGGATTCGCGATCGGCGAGTCGCTGGGAGCAGCGGCGCTCCGCATCGCGGGCGGCATTTTCACCAAGATTGCGGACATCGGCTCCGATCTCATGAAGATCGTCTTCAAGATCAAAGAAGACGACGCGCGCAATCCGGGCGTTATCGCCGATTGTACAGGTGACAACGCAGGAGATTCCGTGGGCCCGAGCGCCGATGGATTTGAAACCTACGGTGTCACCGGCGTCGCGCTGATTACATTTATTTTGCTCGGCGTGTCGAATCCGACCGTTCAGGTCCAGCTGCTCGTGTGGATCTTCGTGATGCGCATCGCGATGCTGGTGGCGAGTGCCTTGGCCTATTTCATCAACGGCGCGATTGCCAGGACCCGATACGGAAACGCCGAGAAGATGAACTTCGAGGCACCCCTGACCTCGCTCGTATGGATCACGTCGATTGTTTCGATCGCGCTTACCTACATCATCTCCCACTACATCATCCCCGATCTTGCCGGCGACACGACGCAGTGGTGGAAGTTGGCGACGATCATCTCCTGCGGAACGCTGGCGGGAGCCATCATTCCCGAGTTCGTCAAGGTCTTTACTTCGGTTGAATCCCGCCATGTCCGCGAAGTGGTGGCCTCGGCCGAAGAGGGTGGCGCGTCGCTTGGAATTTTGTCGGGATTCGTGGCCGGCAATTTTTCCGGCTACTATCTCGGCTTGACCATGGTGGCGCTGATGGCTATCGGCTATCTCTTCAGCACCCAAGGGCTGGGCGCGCTGATGATCGCCGCACCGGTGTTCGCCTTCGGCCTGGTGGCATTTGGCTTTTTGGGAATGGGGCCTGTAACGATCGCCGTCGATTCCTATGGTCCTGTAACGGACAACGCGCAATCGGTGTATGAGCTGTCGCTGATTGAAAGCGTTCCGAATATCAAGCAAGAGTTGAACGCTGATTTCAGTGTCGACCCCAGTTTTGTGCGCGCGAAGGAAATGCTGGAAGCCAACGACGGCGCTGGCAACACTTTCAAGGCGACCGCCAAGCCGGTGCTGATCGGAACCGCCGTGGTCGGTGCGACAACGATGATTTTCTCGATCATTATGGCACTGACAAATGGGCTGAGCTCCAACAAGGAAATGCTTTCCCTGCTCCATGCTCCTTTTGTTCTCGGTCTCATCACCGGCGGGGCGATGATTTATTGGTTTACCGGCGCTTCGACGCAAGCTGTGACCACAGGCGCTTATCGTGCTGTCGAGTTCATCAAAGCCAACATCAAGCTCGAAGGCGCTCAAAAAGCGTCTGTCTCCGACAGCAAGAAAGTGGTTGCCATCTGCACGCAGTATGCACAGCGCGGCATGCTCAACATATTTATCGCCGTTTTCTTTGCGACGTTGGCCTTTGCGTTCGTTGAACCATTCTTCTTTATCGGCTATCTGATTTCCATCGCTGTGTTCGGCTTGTATCAGGCCATCTTCATGGCTAACGCCGGCGGCGCGTGGGACAACGCCAAGAAAATCGTCGAGGTGGAGCTGAAACAGAAGGGCACTCCTCTTCATGACGCCACCGTCGTGGGCGACACGGTGGGCGACCCATTTAAGGACACCTCATCGGTTGCGCTCAATCCGGTAATCAAGTTCACGACGCTGTTCGGATTGCTGGCCGTCGAGCTGGCTGTCGAGCTAGGCAAGCAGAATGCGCAACTGACGGCGATTTTGGCTGCAGTGTTCTTCGCGGTGTCGTTCTTCTTTGTGTACCGCTCGTTCTATGGGATGCGAATCAAAACGCAGAAGGAATAGGGCAACGCTCGAATTCGCCGAAATGACCGCTACGCCCGAATCAGGCCCAGGAACTGACGCGGGTCGTTCGCAAAACCCGGGAACACGGCGTTGAGATCGCAGCCGGCCAGGTGACTGGCCAAAATCTCGCCCAGCACGTTGCGGTAATCGGTCGTAACCGCAAGATCACGGCCCTGATACAGTTGATTGTCGGCCATGCCTGGCCAGCGCCGATACACCGCCCCGCCCTTCACTTCTCCGCCCATCACGAACATGCAGTTCGCGTGGCCATGGTCGGTGCCCCGGTTGCCGTTTTCGTGCGCGGTCCGTCCGAATTCCGACATGCTGACGAACACGACATCGCCCATGCGGTCGCCCATGTCACGGTGAAACGCCGCGATTCCCTGCCCCAGATCGCGGAGCAGGTTCGAGAGCTGCCCTTCTGTGCCACCCTCATTCACATGGTGATCCCAGCCGCCACTGTCGAGGAACGCAACTTCTAAGCCGATATCGGCTTTAAACAGTTCGGCTATTTCCATCAGACTTTTTCCAAAACGGCTGGTCGGATAATCCGCGCCGTTTTCTGGCTGATACGATTCAGGATGTATCTTCTTGAGCTCATCGATCGCTTCAAACGTCTCCCTGCCAACGCCTCGGAGCGCCTGATCGAGCGTCTGGGCATACATCGCTTCAAATCCGCCCTCGACGGTTTGCTGCGGGCCATACATTTTAAATTGCTTCAAGTCCGGTATGGCCACCGCCGGCGCGCTTCCCGCCAGCGTGCGCGGCAGATAGGGACCAAACGCCACGGCCCGGAAGGCCGAGGCCTGCTCCTCGGGCATCGATTGAAGCGCGCGATTAAGCCATCCGTCTTCGGTTGACTTGGCGCCGGGCGTGCCGGACTCCATGAAGTCCTGGGCGTCGAAATGCGACCGCGTCGGGTCGGGTGAACCGACGGCTTGTACGATGGCAAGCTGGCCGCTTCGAAACAGGGGCTCGAGCCCTTCAAGACTCGGGTGCAGTCCGAAGAACCCGTCTAGGTCGATGGCCGTGTCCGTCCCTCCGCGCCGAGGCGGGGGAATCGCAATCGTGGGGCGCAATCGGTAGTATTCGGGTTCGGCGAACGGGACGACCACATTGAGCCCGTCCATCGCGCCCCGCTGGAAAAGCACCACCATCTTCTTTTTGCTCGGCGCGGCCGTTGCGGCAACGGCACGCGCAAGGAATGAGGGCAACGAGGCCATGCCGAGCATCGCGATGCCACCGTTCTTTAGGAAATAACGCCGCGAAATCTTCATCGCCCTTCTCCTTCGCGTTTGAGACTACCGCCGTTGAAATTCCGGCGTTCCCAATACCAAACCGGCGAGCAGACCTTCGTTCACTTGCTTGACCGGATCGTCCAGAGTGGCCTCAACGATCTGCGGGTCACCCAGCCGGGCTTCCAGCGTTCCTCGCGTGGACGCATCGACCTGCCCGTCGAGGAACAGTTCGACAGAGCGCTCGAGAGCGAGCTCGGGATCCGTCCCTGCGCCGTCACCAAACATCGGCTGCAAGCTGACCGTTGTCCCCGGCACCTTCCCGGTTGCCAACGCCAGCGCGAAATTCAACCGATTCAGAAGCGCTCCCGTGTTTACCCAGGTGGCGGCCCTATCCGAATAGCCAGTCGGAGGCTGACAGAGAAAGAGTGGCTCGCCCATTCGCGCAACCCACTGTTCAAGAGGCAGCGAAACGCTGACCTCGGCCTGGAGTGCTCGCGCTGTGCTGGCAACCAGCTCGAATGGCGTCTTCACCTTCGCACGATATGCCTGCTTCGACCAAAACTCCGGCGAGTAGATCATCGTATGGAGCAGGCTGCGAATGTCGCCGCCTGTTTCCTGGTAGTTGGCGGCCATTCGGTTGATGAGTGGGGCGGGCGGATTGTCGGAGACGAAGTGGCGGGCAAGCTCTGTTGAGATGAACCTGGCCGTGTGCGGGTCGTTCGCGAGCATCTTCAAAGCTTCCACGCCGTCGCGTTCGTCACCATAGTCAAACGTATGCCCCATTACGACCTTCTTGCCCGCCGAATGAAATTCCGGCTTGAAGACGTACGCCGGGTCGCGCCGCGGCTCCCGCACCGTCCAACCGGTAAGGCATTTCGCCATTTCAATCACATCCTGTTGCGTGTAGCCGGCGTCCACTCCGACGGTGTGGAGTTCCATCACCTCCCGACCGTAGTTTTCATTGATGCCGCGCTCCTGTTGCTTCGGGCGCTGATTCGCTATACGGCCATCCGGAGCAGGAAACGCTCGCGGATCGGGCGCGAACCCTCCGGCAAAAATCCCCTGAAAGCGCCCGCGGCCAAGTGCGGCTTGCTGACGGCTCTGCTGGAAGGCGATCGGGTCAACACTCAGCCAGTTATCGAGAAAAAAAAGCATTGCGGGACTCTTCGCCGTCGCAATCAGTAAGTCCTGAAACTTGCCCATCGTGTGCGGGCGAATCGTATCGCGAAGATACGATGTGAGAAGCCAGCGGTCGGCGCCCTTGCCGGCAAAAACGTTGAAATGGTTGAACCAGAAATCCTCCATCACCGCTTCCAGCTGACGCTGGCTGTAGATAGCGCGGTCAAGCTTGGCCATCGACAGATCGGCGACGATTCGACCGGGGCCCTGGATCCGGGCGAGCGCCATCTGGGCCTTGTCGGAGCTGGAATCGCCCGCGTCGATCGCTTGCGCCATCTGAGCCGACGCGGCGCGCCGCTGCTGCTGCAACTGTTCGGCGGCTTGCTGCTTGCTTTCGCCTTCCCTCCTGGCGATTTCGGCGGCCGTGGGGAAATTCTCGGCCAGCTCCCTGGGAGACATCCTCAGCGTGGCGTACTTGTCGTCCAAGCGGCTGTCCAGTTCGGAATCGTCGAGGGTTTCCGGATTCAGCTGTTGGTTGATCCACCGCTCTAAGCCCATTTGCCGAATGCGTTCTACGTCGCCCGGGCGCGGCCCATAGGCGAGGCGATTGAGCGCATGCAGGATGGCCTGGTCCTCGGTGAGCTCTGTGATCGGAAGGTGGCCCTTAAACTTCTTACTGAGCTGCGTATCGTCCGAGCTCGAGACGGATTTCTTCTTTTGCTTGCCGCCGCCTGTTCCAGAAGAGGCAAAGGCCACCGATGCGGCCAAGACCCCCGCTAATACGCGGCGAAAAAAGGCTGTGGCTGATACATAGACAACGGACGGACGCTTTCGGATCGCTTTCATGCTCTCTCAAACAAGTTTAACCCTTCGGCAGGACAATAGTTGCGCGGCGAGCAATAAAGGTAAACGGATGGGTTGGAATTGCTTAGGCTGGATCTCGGATCTTGCTATCCGGAATGAGCGGCGCGAAAGCCATCCAGCGTCCAGAAATCCTGCGCTTCGTCATGACGCAAAACATAGTAGTTGCCGTCGTCGGCACGGACGCGGAAATAGCTCGCTTCTGGTGAATACCACTGTCCGTCGAGCTCGTCGACTCGAAACTGCCGGCCCCGAATCGCGAAACGAAGGGGTTTTTCATCAGCCCGGTGTCCCGCATAGCACTCGACGTGAATGTCGCTCATGGTGCGCCTCCGCTGCGCGACGGCCAGGCCACCGCTTGCAATTCCGTGCCTAGTGTATCAGTTACAGGGCCCTGCGCAATGGCTAGGGAAGCAGCTACGGGGTGAGGACGGTAACGCGGGGATGATGGTTGGAAGCTTCCCGGGCTTCCGCGTTGTACGCAGCACCCAGGAGAACGATGATGGCGGTCAGAAACATCCAAATTAGCAGACCGATCGCCGAGGCCAATCCGCGATATACCATGTCATAGGGCATTCTGCGAACGTAGGATCCAAAGGCTATGTCCGCCGCCCACCACAGCACGGTTGAGACCACTGCGCCCGGCAGCAACTGTTTCAATCCCTCATGCCCGGGCCGCCCAATGCGGTAGAGCGCCACAAGCACCCCCATCGCCAGAGTGAAAACGACCATCGCGTAGCAGGCGATTTCGAGGTCGCGGGTAAGGCGCGCCGAGCCGATGTGAAACAGACGCAGCGAGCGCCATTGCTTGCCGAAAACCGTCAGAAACACAACCGCGAGCATCGGCACAATGGTCAAGCAAAGTAGTCCGAGGGCACGCAACTGCCGCCGCCAGTATCCTGGCCGGAGCAAATCCCCTTCGATAACCCTGAAACCCTCCATGAAGCCGACCATCACCTGGCTACCGGCAAGCAACGTGCCTACCAGGCCGAGCGAGAACCAGGTCCAAGGGTGTACGGTCCGCCGAACAAAATACTCCGCCACGACCCGGGAGCTGCCCGGAGGAAGAATCATCATCAGTCGATTTGGAATCTCTCGCAAAGCATCGGCAAAAAGCGCTGTTCCTCCCAACAAGCCGAGGGCAAGGAGCAGGAGCGGGAAAAACGCCAGAAACATATTAAAGGCGATGGCCTGGCCCAGTGTCACGCAATCGGGAAGTACCCGACCCAGCGCCCGTATGAGATTCCTGAAGATCGCACCCATCGTTGCTCCGAATTATACGGGAACGCCCTGAAACCGCGAGCCTTGTTTGGCTCGCCGGCCGGGGCGGCCTTGCTCGAGGACAATCGCCGAGAGTAAACTGCCCGCAACATGGCGACCCAACGGAAAATCATAACCAGCCGCAGCGAAGAGATCGTTCGCAAGCATCAGCAGTATCTCTGGCCAGCCGTCACGAA
>Ga0187769_10000119_pt1 | contig 41442 bp, 40 predicted proteins | sample 0116_SJ02_MP02_1_FD_133140 | JGI IMG/M metagenome (GOLD analysis project Ga0187769, IMG submission 133140) | Tropical peat soil microbial communities from peatlands in Department of Meta, Colombia - 0116_SJ02_MP02_10_MG | ecosystem: Environmental > Terrestrial > Soil > Wetlands > Peat | place...
GCCGGCGTCATCACGCCTCTGTTCACCGGGAGCGGGATCCCGGCCGCCCTCACCGCCGCTCTGTCCCGCGTGCTGTTCCCCGTCGTGCTGCTGCTGAGCCTCACGGGACTGTTCGTCGCGATTCTGCAGGCATACGACCAGTTCACGATCCCGGCCCTTGCCCCGGCGGTCTGGAACGTCGTGATCCTCGTGCTCCTGATCCTCCTGCGCGGGCAGTTCCACGGGGAGGACAAGGTCTATGCCTACGCGATCGCATGGCTGGTGGCCACGGTCGTGCAGTTCTTGATGGTCGCGGCGGCGCTGCGGACCGTCGAGTTCCGGCTCTTCTTCAGCTTCGACTGGCGTGATCCGCGCGTGCGTCAGGTGCTCGTCCTGTTCGTGCCGGTGACGCTGAGCATCGGCATCGTGAACCTCGACGTGTTCATCAACGCCGGCTTCGGATCGCTGGTCGGCAGCTACGCGCCGGCGGCGATCAACCAGGCATTCCGGATCTACATGCTGCCGCAGGGCATCTTCAGTGTGGCGGTCGCGACGGTGCTGTTCCCGACCCTCAGCCGGATGGCGGCACGCCGCGACACGACGGGGATCCGTCGCGCCGTGGGCAACGGCATGCGACAGATCAACCTGTTGCTGATCCCCTCCTCGGCGCTGATGCTCGTGCTCGCGACGCCGATCACGCGGCTCGTCTATCAGCACGGGACATTCGGCCCGCTCTCCACGCACTATGTCTCGACCGCGCTGTTCTGGTTCTCCTTCAGCCTGCCCTTCGCGGGGCTGAACCTGCTCCTCACGCGGACCTTCTTCGCCGTCCAGCGGCCGTGGATCCCGACGAAGCTGGCGGCGATGAACATGGTCGTCGACGCGATCGTGAGCATCGCGCTGTACAAGCCGCTCGGCATCGCGGGACTGGTGATCGGGACCGCGAGCGCCAACATCGTGATGACCGCGCTCCAGCTGCACCGACTGAGGATCGGCCTGAACGGCCGACTCGAAGGCGGGCAGACGATCATGATCACCGCCCGCATCCTCGTCGCCACCGTGATCATGGCCGCGGTGGCGAGGGGCCTGTGGGTCCTGCTCAACTCCAGCCTTGGCCGCTCGCTGCCCGCGCAGATCGTCTCGGTCGGACTTCCGTGCGCCGTGGCGTGCGCGCTGTACGGCTGGCTGACGCTGATGATGCGGATCCCCGAGGCGCGCCAGATCCAACAACTGGTGCTCAGCCGCCTGCGCCGGCGGTAGGCTGACGACCATGAGCCTGTATGAGCGTCATTTCTCCGATCCCCGGCGCGAGCGAGCCTTCCTGAGCGCGGTCGGGTTCACCACCGCGTTCGCCACCGCGCGCGGGATTACCCATGCGATCCGGGCCGGCGTGGGGCCGTTCCACAACATCTCCGAGGGCGGCCGCCACATCCACCACTCGACCTTCGGGATCTTCGGTCTGCTCGGCCTGGGGTATGTCTGGACCTACCGGCTGGCGCTCGGCCCCTCGCCGGGTCGGAGATGGCCCTCACGGATCTCAGCCGTGACCTACGGGATCGCGTCGGCGCTGACCCTCGACGAGTTCGCTCTGTGGCTCGATCTCCACGACGACTACTGGGACAAGCAGGGGCGCAAGTCGATCGACGCGGTGGCGATCTTTGCGGGCCTGCTGACCATCGGAGTGGCCGGCCGGGGCGCGCTCAAGGAGCTCGGGCTCCTGCCGAAGGCGCTCGAGCGCTTCGTGGATTAGTTCGCTTCGGCTGCACACCCGTCCTGCGGCAGCGCTCGTTTCGCCGGTGCCGCGGGTCGCGAGGTACATGTATCGCGAGTGCTGCAGGCCGGGCGTCGCACCCTCGCTCACAGCGGGCAGAGGGTCGACGCCGGCTGACAGGACGGGGTACCCGGCCCCACGGACGCCGAGCGGAGCGAGGCCCCAAGCCCTAATACCCTTGAACTCGACATGGCCGACCAGGCCCACATCCGCAACTTCTCGATCATCGCGCACATCGACCACGGCAAGTCGACGCTGGCCGACCGCATCCTCGAGCTCACCCACACCGTCGACCCCCGGTCGATGCGCGCGCAGCTGCTCGACTCGATGGAGCTCGAGCGCGAGCGCGGCATCACGATCAAGGCCCAGGCGGTCCGCGTCTTCTACACCTCCGAACGCGACGGGCAGACCTACCAGCTGCACCTGATCGACACCCCGGGCCACGTCGACTTCACCTATGAGGTGTCGCGGTCGCTGGCGGCGTGCGAGGGCGCGCTGCTCGTCGTTGACGCGAGCCAGGGCGTCGAGGCGCAGACAGTGGCCAATACCTACCTCGCGATCGACTCGGGGCTCGAGCTGATCCCGTGCCTGAACAAGGTCGACCTGCCGGGCGCCGAGCCCGACCGCGTCGCCGAGGAGGTCGCCGAGCTGCTGGGCGAGCCCGCCGATCAGGTGCGCCGGATCAGCGCCAAGACCGGCGAGGGCGTGACCGAGGTGCTCGACGAGCTGATCGCGCGCGTCCCGCCGCCCAGCGGCGACCCGGACGCGCCGCCGCGAGCCCTGATCTTCGACTCGGAGTTCGACCAGTACCGCGGCGTGATCGCCTACATACGCGTGGTCGACGGCACCTTCACCAAGGGAGAGGCAATCCGCGCCATGCAGGCCGGGACCGAGGCCGACATCGACGACATCGGGTTCTTCACCCCGCAGATGACCTCGGCCGGCGAGCTGCACGCCGGCGAGGTCGGGTTCCTGATCACCGGGATCAAGGACGTCACCAGGCTCCGCGTTGGCGACACGCTCACGAGCAAGCGCCATCCGGCGAGCGAGCCGCTGCCCGGCTATCGCGAGGTCAAGCCAATGGTGTTCTGCGGCCTGTTCCCGATCGACTCCGACGACTACCCAGACCTCCGCGACGCGCTCGAGAAGCTGTCCTTGAACGATGCCGCGCTGAGCTGGGAGCCGGAGACGAGCGATGCCCTCGGGTTCGGCTTCCGCTGCGGATTCCTCGGGCTGCTCCACATGGACATCGTCCGCGAGCGCCTCGAACGCGAGTACGACCTCGAGCTGCTCGCGACGATGCCGAGCGTCGAGTACGAGGTGACGCTGACCGACGGCGACGTGATCCCCGTCCACAGCCCGAACGACATGCCCGCCCCGGCGCGGGTGGCGGAGGTCCGCGAGCCCTACATTCGCGCGTCGATCCTCACGCCGAAGGAGTACATCGGTCAGATCATGGAGCTCTGCCAGGAGCGGCGCGGCGAGCACGTCGGCATGCACTACCTGTCATCCGAGCGCGTGCAGTTGACTTACGACCTGCCGCTGGCCGAGATCGTGCTCGACTTCTTCGACCAGCTCAAGTCGCGCACGCGCGGCTACGCCTCGCTTGATTACGAGCTGATCGGGCTGCGCGAGTCGGACCTGGTGAAGCTCGACATCCTCCTGGCCGGCGATCCGGTCGACGCCCTGTCGATGCTCGTGCACCGCGACAAGGCCTACGACGCCGGACGGATGCTGGCCGAGAAGCTCCGCAAGACGATCCCGCGCCAGCAGTACGACGTCCCGATCCAGGCCGCCATCGGGTCGCGGATCGTCGCTCGCGAGACGATCAAGGCCTTCCGCAAGGACGTCACCGCGAAGTGCTACGGCGGAGACATCACCCGCAAGCGCAAGCTGCTCGAGCAGCAGAAGCGCGGCAAGCAGCGGATGAAGCAGGTGGGCCGGATCGAGGTGCCGCAGGAGGCGTTCCTCGCCGTGCTCGAGCTGGGCGAGAAGGCGAAGGCGTAGGGCCGGCGGCGGGGTCTTCTTTTATGGGCGCTTGCGCGCCTTTTTTTCAGTTCCGCCGGCCGAGTCGTGCTCGCCATCGCCCTTGAGCTTGGCCCCGAACTCGTCGAGCAGGTCGGCGACCCGATGGCTGATCGGCTCCTCGCGCACCTCGCCTAGTCGCTGGACGAACTCCTTGCGGGCGTCGGCGAGGATCTTTCCCAGGGTGTCGTCGGTCTTGATGTACCCGAGCTCCTCGTCGGAGGGGCGCTTGTAAGAGGCGGCCGCTTCGCGCGCGGCGCGCTGGGCCCGCTCGCGGGCGAGCCGGGCCTTCTCGAGCAGCTCGCGCTCGATCTCGGCCAGGCGCTGCTCGACATCAGGGCTGGACGGCGGGGGCGACGTCGAGTCGGCGGTCTTGCGCCGAGGCGGAGTCCGCCGGCGCAGGCGCTGGATCTGCGCATAGGCGTCCTGGACCTCCTCGAAGCGACGTGCCGACTCAGGCGAACCGTTGTTGTGGTCGGGGTGGTGCTGCAGGACCAGCCGCCGGTAGGCGGCGCGGAGCTCCTCGTCAGAGACCCCTGGCTTGACGCCGAGAACCTTGTACGGGTCGCGCGCCAGGGCCTACACCCAGGAACGCGGCCTCGAGGCACGCGTTGATGGCCACCGGGTGGCCGCGTGCAGCGAGCGCCGGTAATGGGCGCCGTATTGGCGGCGGGTGTGACCGAAGGCCAGCCAGCCGACAACCAGCAAGAGGCCCCAGGCCGAGAACACGGTGGCGAGGATGACCGCCGCCGCCAGCAGCAACGACAGGATCACCGGGGCCATGATGAAGATGGCCAGGAGCGGGACGGGCCGAAGCCAGAGGCCGGCGCCGGCGTACGGCCGTTCGCGTCGGCGGACCGTCTGGCCGGGGAGATCGGCCACGAGCGCGTCGAGCTCGCCGTAGGTGAGTGCCGCGAAGACCGCCTCGAGCCGCTCCTCGAGCTCTTCGGCACTCAGCCGCCCCTCGGCGGTTGCATGCCGCAGACGCTCGGCGACCTGCTCGCGGTCCGCGTCCGATGCCCTCAGGGTCGCTCGCCTAGCCATTTGGTGCTCCTCGAATGCCGCCTGACGCTCCGTGTGTGCCAACGAGGCTACCGGGCCCCGGTGTCGCTCACAAGCGTATCGAGTCGCCGTTCACCACATCCGTCGTATGCCTTGACATGCGCCGCATCTACATCCTCGAACCACACCCTTTCGTCGCTCTGGACGCGTGGCTGGAGCCCTACCGGCGCGTGTGGGAGGGCCACCTCGATGCCCTCGAACGCCACCTCGACCGAATCGATCCCAGGGAGAAACGATGACCAGCGCATATGGTATTTACAAGCGAGTGACCGATTACGACCCGCCGCGCTCCTTCGCTTTCCATTGGGGCGACGACCACCTCGCCTGACGGCGGCGCCTTAGACCAGCACTCGCCGCCTGAAGTTCCGCAGCCCCAGCCAAAGGAACGCCGCGCAGAACCCCAGCAGCACCGGATAGATGATGTAGAGGTGCATGTGCGAGAACGACGTCAAGCCGGCTCGCATCCCCTCGGTCACGTAGATGAGCGGATTGATCAGGACCAATATCTGGAGCCAGTGGACGCTCCCGAGCTCGACGGGGGCGAGCTTGGTCCACTGGTAGTAGGTGCCGCCGAGGAACGTCAGGGGCAGGACCACAAAACCCCACATCAACCCGATGTTCCGTGGCTCGAAGGTGGTGCCCAGCACCAGCCCGAGCGAGGTCATGGCCAGGCAGGCGAGCGGGATCAGGGTGATGATCACGAGCCAGTGAACGTCGAGATGGGCCGTCACGCCGCCGGCGTGGACGACCGCTGCGATCGGGAACACGATCAGCGCGGCCAGCACTCCCTGCACCGAACCGGAGAGGACCTTCGAGATCGCGACGAGCCAGATCGGGCAGGGCGCCTGGACGCGATCTTCGATCTCTCGCGTGTAGCCGAACTCGGTGGACATCGGCAGCGCCACCGCCTGGATCCCCTGGAACATGATCGAGATCCCGACCACGCCGGCGACGAGCACGGTGGCGAACGCGGATTCCGACACGGGCCCGCGGCCGCCTCCGATGCCCTGGCCGATCGTCGGGAACACGTACAGGAACACGAAGACGAGCAGGAACGGCTGGATCAGCGTGCGCACGACGAACTCCGCGAAATGCTTCTTGAGCACGACCAGATCGCGCAGGATCAGCGCCCACAGCGCCGCGCGGCTCGCGGCCAGGGTGGAGCGGGCCGGCGTGAGCGAGATCGCGTGCGGTGGCGGAGTCCGCACGCGTGGGCTGGTGGTCGTCATTCCCGGAGCTCCTTCCCGGTCAGGTTGATGAACACTGTTTCGAGCGTCGGCTCGGCGACCGACAGGTCCAGGAGCTCGAATCCGCCCCGCTCGGCCGCGGTGACGACGCGCGGAACGATCCGCTCGGCCCCCTTGACGTGGAGCTCGACGCCGGTGGTTGGGGATTCAGCCTCGATCACCCGCGTTCGGGTCACGCCTTCGACCTCGCGCTCCAGATGGGCGACGACCTCGTCGCCGTCCCCGATCGCCTTGACCGTGACGATGGTGTCCGCGCCGACCGACTGCTTGAGCTCGGCGGGCGTGTCGAGGGCGAGGATCTTGCCGTGATCCATGATCGCCACTCGCTTGCACAGCCGGTCCGCCTCCTCCATGTAGTGCGTGAGCAGCATGATCGTCTGGCCGTCGGCGTTCAGCTCGCCGAGGATCTCCCAGAGCACCAGGCGGCTCTGGGGATCGAGCCCCGCGGTCGGCTCGTCGAGGAACAGCACAGCGGGACGGTGGAAGATCGCGCGGGCGACCATCAGCCGTTGCGCCATCCCGCCCGACAGCGCGAACACCGACGCCTTGGCCCAGCGGCTGAGGTGGAACTGCTCGAGCAGCCTGTCCGAGATCTGGCGCGACTCGGCGGCCGGGATCCCGAACAGCCTCCCATGGAAGTACAGGTTCTCCCACACGGTGAGCTGACGATCGAGCGTGTTCTGCTGAGAGACGATCCCGATCAGCTGCTTGGCAAGCGCGGGGTGCTCGATGACGTCGACGGAGCCGATATGGGCCTTTCCGGCGGTGGGGATCACGCGGGTGGTCAGCATCCCCGCGGTCGTCGTCTTGCCGGCCCCGTTGGGCCCCAGCAGTCCGAAGATCTCTCCAGCCTCGATGTGCAGGTCGAGGCCGTCGACGGCCTTGAAATCGGTGCCCGGGTATTGCTTGGTCAATCCCGCCGTGCGGATGACGGCGCCGCGGGCATCGCCGTTTTCGCTGAGCCTCGCCATGGAAGAATCACCAAGTATGGACCTCGGCCTGCGCGATCGTGCCTGCATCGTCACGGGCGCGTCGGGAGGCATCGGCCGGGCGGTCGCGGTGTCGCTGGCGGGGGAGGGCGCGTTGGTGCTGCTCGTCGGGCGGCGGGACGAGACGCTCGCGTCGGTGGCCGCCGAGTGCGATCGGGCCGGTGGTCGCGGGGAGCCGCTCGTGCTCGACGTGACGTCGCCCGATGCCGGTGAGCGGGCGCTGCGAGAGTGCCTGGAGCGTTTCGACCGCGTCGACGCCCTCGTCAACGCCGCCGGCACGAGCGCCGTGCGCTCCGTAGACGAGCTGACCGACGAGGAGTGGCAGGCGCAGTGGGAGCTCCATGTGATGGGGCCGATGCGGTTGATGCGCGCTGCCGCGCCCGCCATGGCAGAGCGCGGCTGGGGCCGGATCGTCAACATCGCCTCGTCTTCGGGCAAGCGGCCGTCGTCGACCAACATGGCGTACTCGGTGACGAAGGCGGCGGAGTTGTCGCTGTCGCGTGCGTTCGCGGATATATGGGCGGCGCGAGGCGTGCTCGTGAACTCGGTGTCGCCGGGGCCGATTGGTGGTGATCTGTGGCTCGCCCCGGGAGGCCTGGCCGACCAGAACGCGCAGGCGCGCGGGGTCACGCGCGAGGAAGTACTCGAGTCGGTGGCCGCGCGCCAGCCGCTCGGCCGGCTCGGCACCGAGCAGGAGATCGCCGACGTGGTCGTGTTCCTGTGCTCTGAGCCTGCCTCCAACGTCGCCGGCGCGGCCTGGTCGGTCGACGGCGGCGCCGTGCCGGTGATCATTTAAATTCTCGACGCGATGGCCGTGAACACCGAGGCGATCGGCAAGACCTATCCGGCGACCGTGTACGCCGTAGGGCGTGAGAAGGTCCGCGAGTACGCCCACGCGGTCGGCGAGACCGACCCGCTGTACCTCGACGTCGACGCGGCGCGCGCGGCCGGCTACGCCGACGTGGTCGCCCCGCCGATGTTCGCGGTCGTGTACGCCGGGCGGGCGATCACGCCGGCGCTGTTCGACCCCGAGGTGGGGATCAACTTCGCGAACATGCTCCACGCCGGACAGGAGTTCGCATGGGGGCCGCCGGTGGTGGCGGGCGACGAGATCACCACGACGACCGAGGTGAAGGACATCTCCGAGCGCGGGGGGATGGGGTTCTACGAGTTCGAGACCGTTTCGCGCAACGATCGGGGCGAGACGGTTTGCACCGGGACCTGGCGGCAGATTGTGCGAGGTGTCTCGTCGACGTGAGCATGGCTGCCGGAGACTCGTTGGAGCTGCGGGTCACGCCCGATCCGTACGTGACCGTGCGCTACGCCGGCGCCTCCGGCGATTTCAACCCGATCCACATCGACGAGGAATTCGCGCAGAAAGTGGGGCTGGCCGGTCGCATCCTGCACGGGCTCTGGACGATGGCCCAGGTGGCGCGCGCCCACACCGAAGCCGCCGGCGGACCGGAACGGCTCAAGCGGCTGTCGGTGCAGTTCCGGGGGATGGGGAGGATGGGGGAGGAGATCGTGGTCAGCGGTACCGTCCGCGAGGTCAGCGGCGGGATCGCGGTCGTCGATTCTCAGGCCGAGCAGTCGGGGACCCGGCTGATCCGGAATGCGGTGGCTGAGATCGCCGTCGACTGAGGGACCGCCTCAGCGGGGCGGCGGAAGCGCCGGCGGGTCGACCTACAATCAAACGGATGCTGAGCGCTCGTCAGGAACTGGTGCTGCGCAAGGTCGTCGAGGAGTACCTCGAGGCCGGCTCGCCCGTGGGCTCGAAGGCCCTCGCGGTCGACGTGCGATGGGGTGCTTCGACGATCCGCAACGAGCTGGCCAACCTCGAGGAGCTGGGGCTGCTCGCGCATCCGCACACCTCAGCCGGCCGGGTCCCGACCGAGGCCGGGTATCGCTACTTCGTCGACCGGCTGCTCCCGGAGCATGATCTGGAGCCCCGCCCGCCCCGACTCTCGTTGTCGCTCGTGCGCCGGGAGGTCGACGAGGCGATGCGCGTCACGACCGAGACGCTCTCGCAGGTCACCAACCTGCTCGCGATCGTCACCGCGCCGCCGATCGACACCTCGACGATCCGCCACGTCGAGGTCCTCCTGCTCCAGCCCCAGGTGCTGATGGTCGTGGTGATCACCTCGACCGGCGGCGTCACCAAGCGCCTATTCACGTTCGCGGACCCGGTCGACCCCGGTCTGGCCGACTGGTCCGCCAGCTATCTCAACGAGCGGCTGGTCGGTCTCGGCCTCGGCGCCCGCATGCTCCAAAAGCGGCTGCACGATCCGTCGCTCTCGCGTTCGGAGTCGGACTTCCTGGAGGCGCTTTCGCCGGTGTTCACCGACCTCGAGGACGGGGCACCCGACAGCCTGTACGTGGAAGGCACCTCTCGGTTGCTACGCGACGATCGCCTGGGCGACGTGTCGGACCTGAACTCGCTGATGGACATGCTCGAGCGCCGCGTCACCCTGCTTGGGGTGCTGCAGGTGGCGCTGACGGAACGCGACGTGCTCGTCCGGATTGGCGCCGAGAACCAGGCGCCCGCGCTGCGCTCGCTCGCGCTCGTGGCCGCCGGGTACGGGCTGCCCCAGCGGCGGCTCGGCACCGTGTCGGTGATCGGGCCACTGCGCATGGATTACCGGCACGCGATCCACGCCGTGCGTGACGCCGCAGCCCAGCTTTCGAGCTTCATCGGCGAGATCTACGACGAGCGCTGATCGATGAGCAGCACCAGGGACTATTACGAGGTGCTCGGCGTCCCGCGCGACGCCGATGACGCGACGATCAAGAAGGCCTTCCGGCGGCTGGCGCGCGAGCTTCACCCCGACGTCAACAAGCACGACCCCGACGCCGAGGACAAGTTCAAGGAGGCCGCCGAGGCCTATGAGGTTCTGTCCGACTCCGATCGCCGCGCCACCTACGACCGGTACGGGCGCGAGGGCCTGCGTAGTGGCGGCTACGCGCCGAACTTCGAGTCGTTCGGGTCGGTGTCGGACATCTTCGAGGCGTTCTTCGGCGGCGGCGGCGCGTTTGGCGACCTGTTCGGGATGGCCGGCGCCCGCGCGGGCGGGGCGGTCCAGGGCGGCGATGTGGCGGTCACGGCCGATATCGACCTGGCGCAGGCGGCCCGGGGTGCCTCGGTCGAGGTCTCATACGAGGCGGTGGTGCTGTGCGAGCACTGCCACGGCAACGGCGCCGAGCCCGGGACGCCGATCGAGACGTGCTCCCGCTGTCAGGGGAGCGGGCAGCTCCGCGCCGTGTCCCGGACGCCGTTTGGCCAGGTCATGCGGACGACCGTGTGCGATGTCTGCGGTGGCGACGGCCGCGTCGCGCGCGACCCCTGCAAGGTGTGCCGGGGCCGCGGCCGCCAGATCGAGCGCCCGAAGGTCAAGGTCGACGTCCCGGCCGGGATCGCCGACGGCCAGCGGATCCGGATCGCCGGCCGTGGCCACGCCGGTGAGCGCGGCGGGCCTCCGGGAGATCTGTACGTCCTGATCCGGGTGCGCCCGGACCACCGGTTCGTGCGCGACGGCGATGATCTGGTCACCGCGGTCGACGTGTCGGCGCCGCTGGCGGCGCTCGGGACGAAGGTCGAGGTGGAGACGGTCTCGGACGGGCGGGTCGAGCTCGACATCCCGGCCGGCACCCAGCCGAACGACACCCTGACTGTGCGTGGCGCCGGCATGCCCGCGCTGCGCGGGCGGCACACCGGCGACATGCGGGTGGTCGTGAACGTCGTCACACCAAAGCACCTGAGCCGCGAGCAGCGCGAGCTCTACGAGCGGCTCGCCGACTCACTGACCGAGCACAACCTCCGCACGGAGGAGGGCGTGTTCGGGAAGCTCAGGCGCGCGTTCGGCCACCACCACTGATCGCGTGATCCGTCTGGCGGTTCGCGTCCGGCGCGAGCAGGCCGAGCTGGTGCTGGCCGAGCTGCTCGAGCTGGCCCCGAGTGGGGTAGAGGAGGTCTCGGTTGGTTCCGGCGACATCGTCGAGTACGCCGTGTACGGGGCCCCCGGCGAGCTGCCGGCGCTACCCGAGCTGACCGCGGCCGCGGGCGCGGCGCTGGTCGAGGTCCGGACTGACGAGATCGCCGACGATTGGGCGGAGCGGTGGCGGGAGTTCCATCGTCCGCTGGTGCTGGACGGCGGCCGGCTTGTCGTTCGGCCGCCGTGGGAGCCTGCTCTCGATGCCGCGGTCGAGCTTGTGATCGACCCGGGGCAGGCGTTCGGTACCGGAGCCCACGCGACGACGCGGCTGTGTCTGGAGCTGATGCTGTCGCTGCCCGCCTCCGGGGCGTTCCTCGACCTCGGGTGCGGATCAGGCGTGCTGGCGATCGCGGCCGCCCGGCTCGGGTTCTCGCCGGTGACGGCGGTCGATTTTGATCCCGTGGCGGTGTCGGCCTCGGCTGAGAATGCTCGGGTCAACGGGGTCGCGATCGGGGTCGCCCGCCACGACCTGCGGGTCGATCCGGTCCTCGCGGCGCCCACCGTGGCCGCGAACCTCCTGCGGCCGTTGCTCCTGGCATGGGCGAAGCGGCTCCCCGGCGCGTCCGAGACGCCCCAGCGGGTGATCGCGAGCGGGTTGCTGGTGGGCGAGGTCGACGAGGTAGCCGGCGCGTTCGCGGCGGTTGGCCTGGTCGAGTCCGAACGCCGAGAGGCCGGCGACTGGGCGGCGCTCCTCCTCCACCGCCGCCCGTAGCCCGGTTGCGGCGGCTCGCGCCACCGTGGACAAGCCGCCCGCGGCAGATCTTGTCCACGGGGCCCATGTGGCCGCGGCCCGCTCCCCGCATCCTTCACGTCACGTTGCGAGCCCGAACCTGGAATAAAGGAGGTGAGCCCAGTTGCCCAACCCGCTCGCGATCGGCGTGACGCTCGGTGGCCTGCTCCTCGACGTGATCGTGCCGCGGTCAAAGCCTCGAACCGGATTTGTGCGTGAACCCCTTCTCCTCTCTCCGCGCTCCGTGTCGAGGACACCGCACCACGAAGCGGCGCACGAGGAGTACGACAACCCGCCGGCCGCGGGCGTGCGACTCAACTGAACGGAGACGCATACGGTGGTCGCGCTAACGTGCGGCCACCGTGGCGTCGTTCGCCGTCAAGTTCCTCGGCTGCAAGGTCTCGCAAGCTGATGCGATGATGGCCCGGCGGGCCTTGCTCGCCGCCGGTCACATCGAGATACCCGAGGACGAGGCCGAGCTGCACGTGATCAACACGTGTTGCATTACGAGCGAGGCCGAGGCGAAATCCCGCCAGGCGGTCCGTCGCTCGCTGAGGACTGCCGACCGAGTGCTTGTGGCGGGGTGCGCGGTCAACCTGAACGGGGCGCAGTTCGCGGGCATTGACGGGCGCGTGAGCGCCTTTGTGGGGACCGCGGAGGAGGTGGCCGGGGCGATGGCGGCGGGCCTGGGCGCGTGCGCGGACCTCGAGCACGGCGCCCAGGCCCGCCGGTCGCGCCCAAGGCGCCGCCGTCAGGCGCCGCCGACCATCGCAATGCCCGATCGGGCATCCGATCGCACCCGTGGCTTCATCAAGATCCAGGACGGGTGCGACTGCCACTGCGCTTACTGCATCATCCCCACGGTGCGCGGCAGCGCGCGCTCGCGCCCGGCCGGCGCCGTGCTCGACGAAGCCCGCCGGCGCGTCGAGCAGGGCCAGCCCGAGATGGTGCTGACCGGCATCAGCGTTGGGGATTACCGCGATCCGGAAAAGGGGCTCGAGCTCGGCGAGCTGATGGTGGCGGTGGCGCGGGTGCCGGGGGTCGAACGGGTCCGGTTGTCGAGCGTCGAGGTGATCCACGTCAAGGACTCCCTGCTCGAGGCGCTCGCCACCGAACCCAAGGTCTGTCCGCACCTTCACGTCCCGATGCAGTCAGGTGACGATCAGGTCCTGAGCGCCATGGGCCGCCATTACACCGCCGATGAGTACCTGCACGCGATCGCCGCGCTGAGACGAGCCGTGCCAAACGTGAACGTCACGACCGACGTGATCGTGGGCTTCCCGACGGAGACCGAGGACGCGTTCCAGAAGACCTTGGACGCCGTCGATGCGGCCGGAATCACGAGGGTCCACACGTTCTCCTATTCGCCACGCCCCGGGACCGTCGCCGAAAGGCTCGGCGACCGCGTGCCGCCGGACGAGAAGAAGCGCCGCTCACAGACGCTGCGCGGCCACTCCGAGGTCCGTTCGCGCCATCACCGGACGGCCAAGCTGGGACGCCGCGAGCGCGTGCTGGTCGATAAGACCGCGGACAGCCAGTGCTCTGGGTACACGGCCGACTACACGCGCTGCTACCTCCCGGCGGGGGCGGCGGCGAGAGGAGAGGTCCTCGACGTGCGCTGCGCCGAGCTGCACGCGGACGGGATCCGATGCGACAAGCCGCCGCCGTCAGGCGCCGCCGACAGTTTGAGTATGCCGTAGGTGCCGGGGCTATCCTGAAGGTGTGAGCGTCATCGATCAGGTTCGCGGCGACATGACCAGCGCGATGAAGGCCGGCGAGAAGGACCGTGTCGGCGCGCTGCGGCTGGTCCTGTCCGAGCTGCAGAAGGCCGAGAAGGAGGGCTCGAGCGACGAGCTGGCCGTCCTGCGCCGGGAGCGCAAGCGCCGGCTCGAGGCGGCCGAGCAGTTCCGCGGCGGTGGGCGTCCTGAGCTGGCCGAGCAGGAAGAGGCCGAGGCCCGGATCATCGAGGCCTACATGCCGGCCGAGCTCGACGACGCCGAGCTCGACGCGATCGTGCAGGCGGCGATCACCGAGACGGGAGCAAGCGGCCCCAGGGACATGGGGCAGGTGATGAAGGTCGTGATGGCCAACTCGAGCGGGCGCGCCGACGGCAAGCGCGCATCCGCCCGCGTCCGCGAGGCACTGAGTGCGTAGTAGACGGGATCAGGTGGGTGCGTAGGCAGGTAGAGCTCGAGAACACGATCGCGGCCGAGCTTGCGGGCAGCAAGGACGCCGTTCTGCGAGCGCTCGAAGGACACCTCGACTGCGACGTCTTCCTCCGGGGCAACGTCCTCACACTCGACGGTGAGCCGGCGGCCGTCGACGCCGCGGTGGCGGTGGTGAACGAGCTCTCAGAGCTGATCGCGCAGGGCCACGAGATCGCCCCGGGAACGATCGAGGCCGTCAAGCGCGCGCTCGATGAGCACGAATCGCCCGGCAAGATCCTCGAGGACGTCGTGTGGCGCCACCGGGCGACCAAGGTCGCGCCCAAGACCGTCAATCAGAAGCGCTACGTCGACTCGATTCGCAACAACACGATCACGTTCGGAATCGGCCCGGCCGGAACCGGCAAGACGTTCCTCGCGGTGGCGCTGGCGGCCGCGGCGCTCAGCCGGCGCGAGGTCAACCGGATCATTCTGACCCGGCCGGCGGTCGAGGCCGGCGAGCGACTCGGGTTCCTGCCGGGCGACCTGATGGCCAAGGTCGACCCGTACCTGCGGCCTCTGTTCGACGCTTTGCACGACATGCTTGAGCCTGAGCGCGTCTCTTCGCACCTGGAGCGCGGCGTGATCGAGGTGGCGCCGCTCGCGTTCATGCGCGGCCGGTCGCTGAACGACAGCTTCATCATTCTTGACGAGGCCCAGAACACGAGCCCCGAGCAGATGAAGATGTTCCTGACCCGTCTGGGGTTCAACTCGAAGATGGTCGTCACCGGGGACATCACGCAAATCGACCTGCCCCGGGATCAGGATTCCGGTCTCGTCCTGGTCGCCGACATCCTCAAGGACGTCGAGGGGATCGAGTTCGTGCGCTTCGGCGAGGAGGACGTTGTCCGCCACAAGCTGGTGCGCCGGATCGTCGCCGCTTACGGCGAGCACTCCCAGCGCCTGGCCCCGGAGCTGCGCCCGCGGGCGGCCGCGCCGAGGGGCTGACGGGCCCGGCGCGAGGTGCTCGAGATCGAGGTCATCGGGATGGACCGGATCGCCCCAGGCGGTGGCGGCACTGCGAGCCTGGTCCTACCCACCGCCACCGAGCTCGAGCGGCTGTGCGCGCTCGCGATCGCCTCGGCCGGGGTCGAGGACGGTCACGTTGCGATCGAGTTCGTCGACGCCGATCGGATCCGCGAGCTCAATCGCGAGCACCGCAACCTCGACGAGCCGACCGATGTCCTTTCGTTCGCGATCGACGGAGACGGCGCTGCCGCGGGCCCTCGTGAGCTCGGCGACATCGTTATCTGCCCAGAGCACACCGAGGACTTGCGCGAGGCGGTCGTGCACGGAGCGCTCCATCTGACCGGGATGGACCACGAGACCGACGACGGCGAGATGCTCGCGCTGCAGGCCGAGCTGCTTCGCTGGGCCCGGTGAGCGCGCCGACCCGGTCGGGCTTCATCGCGCTGGCGGGTCGTCCCAACGTCGGCAAGTCGACGCTGGCCAATGCGATCGTCGGGGCCAAGGTGGCGATCGTGTCCGACAAGCCGCAGACTACCCGCCGGGCGATCCGCGGGGTCGCCAGCGGACCGGACTGGCAGCTGGTGCTGGTCGACCTGCCGGGCGTCCAGCGTCCCCGCGATGCACTCACGACCAGGATGCAACGGCGGGTCGAGCAGGAGCTCGAGGACGCCGACGGCTGCCTGTTCGTGGTCAACGCCCAGGAAGGCATCGGCCCCGGCGATCGCTTCATCGCCACCCTGCTGAAACCGGCCCGGATTCCAGTGGTGATCGCGGTCAACAAGGTCGATCGCGCCGACCGTGCCGGGACGGCCGCCGCGCTCCAGGCGGCGGCCGAGCTCGACGTGGCCGAGGAGATCTTCCCGGTCTCGGCGCGGACGGGCTCCGGGGTGAGGACGCTCGTCGACTCCCTGGTCGGGTTGCTGTCGCCGGGTCCCTTCTACTTCGAGCCCCGGCAGCTATCCGATCAGTCCGAGCGCGTGTGGCTCGCCGAGCTCATCCGGGAGCAGGTGCTGGCGCGCACGCGGGAGGAGGTACCGCACGCAGTTGAAGTGGTGGTCGAGGGCGTCGAGCGCGGCGTCCCGGTCCGGATCGAGGCCGTGGTCCTAGCCGAGACCGAGTCCCAGAAGCGCATCCTGATCGGCGCCGGCGGACAGATGGTCAAGTCGATCGGGATCGCGGCCCGCCGCGCGATCGAGCGCGAGCTTGGGGAGCGGGTGCATCTGGCGCTGTCGGTCCGCGTTCGCCGCCACTGGCGCGCCGACGAGCAGCTGCTCGACCGTTTGGGCATTGAATAGATCTTCTGCTGCCAGATCTTTGGCAAGCGGACTATCCTGGTGATCATGGCCACAGAAGTCGTCGAAACCCCGGTTCAACTCTCGTCCGACCTGTGCTGGCTGCTGTCGCGGGCCAGCCACAACCTGATGACCGAGATGACGGCGGCGCTTGAGGACCTGCGGATCTCGCCGCGGGCTCACGCTGTGCTCACCACGGCAATGTCCGGCGAGCACACCCAGACCGAGATCGCGCGCCTGGTCGGGCTCGACAAGACGACGATGGTGGTCACGGTGGACGAACTCGAGGCCGCCGGCCTGGCCGAGCGGCGCCCCTCGAGCACGGACCGTCGGGCGCGGGTGATCGTCGTGACCGACGCCGGTAAGGCCTCGGTCAAGGCGGCCGACAAGGTGCTCGATCGCGTGCGTGACGACGTGCTGAGCGCGCTCGAGCCGGACGAGCGCCGCGTCTTCCTCGAGGGGCTCAGCCGGCTGGCTTGTGGCCGGCTCTCAGAGCCGGTTCCGTGCGCGCATCCCGTGCGGCGTCCGCGCTGATCTAGATGGATCGGCGGCCGCTGACGGCGGCGCCTTGTGCGCCTAAGGCAGAACGCCTCGCGGCGTAAGGCCTTACGCCTACACATCCGTACCGAACGCCCGATGTGGCGACGGCCGTCGCAGCTCAGACTGGGCTCGTGCTCTAGCAGATCGTCTGTTAAGAGATGATCTGCTAGTATCCTATCTTGAACGGATCGACCCAGGAGAAGAAGCTCATGACCCAGACACCCGACCTATCCGAGCGAAACCGTTGGATCGCGCTTGTCGTCCTGTGCGCCGGCTTTCTGATGATCATCCTCGACCAGACGATCGTGAACGTGGCGCTGCCGTCGATCCAGACCGATCTGCGCTTCTCCCAGTCCAACCTGGCCTGGGTCGTCAACGCGTACCTCATCGCCTTCGGCGGCCTGCTGCTGCTGGTGGGCCGACTCGGCGACCTGATCGGCCGCCGGCGGATCTTCCTCGCCGGCCTGACCGTGTTCACCACGGCGTCGCTGGTGTGCGGCCTCGCCGACAGCCAGGGCCTCCTCATTGGCGCTCGCTTCGTGCAGGGGATCGGCGGGGCGATGACCTCGGCGGTGATCCTCGGGATGATCGTGACGATGTTTCCGCAGCCGTCCGAGCAGGCTCGGGCGATCGGCGTCTACGCCTTCGTGGCCGCCGCCGGTGGCGCGATCGGCTTGCTCGCCGGCGGCGTGCTGACCCAGGCGATCAACTGGCACTGGATCTTCTTCGTCAACATCCCGATCGGAGTCGTCACGGGCGTTCTGACTACGCGACTGCTGCCCAACGACCGCGGAATCGGGCTGCACAACGGCGCCGACGCGCCGGGCGCGCTGCTCCTGGTGGCCTCGCTGATGCTGGGCGTGTACACGATCGTCGAGGCCAGTAACTACGGCTGGGGCTCGTCGCACACGCTGGGCTTCGGGGCGGTCGCCGTCGGCCTCCTAACCGCGTTCATTGCCCGCCAGGCTACCGCCGCCAACCCGCTGATCCCGCTGCGCATGTTCCGCTCGCGCACCGTCACGGTGGCCAACGTCATGCAGGTGCTGATGGTCGCCGGCATGTTCGGGATGTTCTTCCTGGGCGCGCTGTACCTGCAGCGAGTGCTCCGCTACGACGCGATCGAGGTCGGCCTCGCATTCCTGCCGGTCGCAGTGGGGATCGCCGCGATGTCGCTGCGCATGACCGCCAAGCTGATGATGCGCTTCGGCGCCAAGCCGACGCTGATCGCCGGCCTGGCCCTGGTCGCGGCGGGACTGATCGTGTTCCGGCGCGCTCCGGTCAACGCCGGCTACGTCGACGACTTGCTGCCGGTCATGGTGCTGCTCGGCGTCGGCGCGGGACTCGTGTTCCCGGCCCTGATGACGCTCGCCATGTCGGCGGCGACTCCCGAGGACTCGGGTCTGGCCTCCGGGCTCGTCAACACGACCCAGCAGGTCGGTGGCGCGCTCGGGCTCGCCGTCCTGGCCACGCTGGCGACGACCCGGACGAACTCGCTGGCCGCCCACGGTGCGTCGAGCGCCGTCGCGCTGACGGGGGGCTACCACCTCGCCTTCACGATCGCGGCGATCCTGCTGCTGGTCGCGATCGGGCTCGGGCTGGCGCTGCTCCGTCCCTCGCCGGCGCTCGTCGTCGGCCATGAGGTTTCGCCGGCCGGGGAGTACGAGCCCGACGAGGCGCTGGCCTACCTCGACGAGGCGGCCTGAGGCGCCGCCGTCAGGGGCCGCCGACGAATCTCCTAAGGCGCCGCCGCCGGGCGCCGCCGACAAATCCTCAGTCCGTTGTGCTGCCTGTCCCCGGGATGGCCGCGGGGACGGGCAGCCGACCTCACCTAGAATCCTCGGCTCCCGTGGAGGATTCGGACATCGCATTTGACGAGCGCGGGCTGGTCCCGTGCATCGTGCAGGACTGGGACACGGGGGAAGTCCTGACGCTCGCCTACATGAGCGCCGAGTCGCTGCGGCTCACGCGCGAGACCGGCGAGGTGCACTTCTTCAGCCGTTCGCGGCAGGAGCTGTGGCACAAGGGCGCGACGTCCGGGAACACGCTGAGCGTCAAGTCGATCCGCTACGACTGCGACGGCGATGCCCTGCTGGCGCTGGTCGAGCCCGCGGGCCCGGCCTGCCATACCGGCGAGCGCACGTGCTTTCACCGCGGGGAGCTGGATCCCGGCGCCCCCTACGAGACGCTGCCGGCGCTCGAACGCACGATTGCCGAGCGGGCGGCGAGAAGGCCCGAGACCTCCTACACCGCCAAGCTGCTGGACGATCCGCAGTACGCCGGCGCCAAGGTCCAGGAGGAGGCCGAGGAGGTGGTTAGGGCGGCCCGCGAGGAGTCGGACGAACGCGTGGCCGAGGAGGCCGCCGACGTCATCTACCACATGGCCGTCCTGCTCCGCGGACGGGGGCTGAGGCTGGCGGACGCCGAGCGGGTGCTGGATGGCCGTCGCAAGTCCTGACACGACCGGGACGGGCGTCACGCCGTCGCTGGCCGAGACGCGTGCGCTCGCCGCCGACTACAACCTGATCCCGGTTCGCGAGACGTTCATCGACGACTGCCAGACGCCCGTCTCGGCCTTCCTCAAGCTACGCGGCACCGAACCGTCGTTCCTGCTCGAGTCGGCCGATCAGGGGCGGGTGGGCCGCTTCTCGTTCATCGGGTTCCGTCCCCGCAAGGTGGTCCGCTGGTCCCTCGGTGACGGCGGCGATCCGTATGCCCTGGCCGCGGCGGAGCTGACGCCGCTGAAAGCCGCGCCGCTCCCCGATCTGCCGCCGTTCGCCGGCGGCGCCGTCGGGCTGTTCGCCTACGACCTGGTGCGCACGGTCGAGCCGCTTGGCCCACCGAACCCGGATCCGATCGGCGTGCCCGACCTGGCGCTGATGCTGACCGATGCGCTGGTCGCGTTCGACCATCTCAAGCACACGGTGACGGTGATCGCCAACGTCTACGCCGACGATGATCTGGACGCCTCATACGCCCGGGCGCTCGACACGATCGCCGAGGTGCGCTGGCGGCTGGCCGGCCCGGTGCCGCGGCCACCGAAGCCACCGGCCGCCGATCGCACCGTGCTTCCGCTGCGGCCCAACATGAGCCGAGAGCGGTTCGAGGCGATCGTTGCCCGGATCATCGAATACATCTATGCCGGCGACGCCTTCCAGGTGGTCCCGTCGCAGCGCTGGTCCGGTCCGGTGCCCGTCGAGGCGTTCTCGATCTACCGCGGCCTGCGGGCCGTCAACCCCAGCCCGTACATGTACTTCCTGGACTTCGGCGACTTCGAAATCGCCGGCGCGAGCCCGGAGCCGCTGATCACGGTGGCCGGCCGCCGCGTCTCCACGCGACCGATCGCCGGCACGCGGCCGCGCGGCGGGAACGCCGAGCAGGACCGGCGGATCGCGGAGGAGCTGCTCGCCGACCCGAAGGAGCGGGCCGAGCACGTGATGCTCGTCGACCTCGGGCGCAACGACCTCGGGCGGGTGTGCGCCTACGGGACCGTCGAGGTCGAGAGCTTCATGGCCGTCGAGAACTACAGCCACGTCATGCACATCGTCTCGAGCGTCGTCGGCGAGCTGAACGACGGCGTCGGCGCGCTCGACGCGCTGCGTTCCGTGCTGCCGGCCGGCACGCTCTCGGGCGCGCCGAAGGTCCGCGCGATGCAGATCATCGACGAGCTCGAGCCGGTCAAGCGCGGCGGCTACGGCGGGGCGATCGGCTACGCGAGTTACACCGGCGACCTCGACACCTGCATCCACATCCGCACGGTCGTGGTCAAAGACGGGGTGGCGCACGTCCAGGCCGGGGGCGGGACGGTCGCCGACGCCAAGCCGGACCTCGAGTACCGCGAGTCCGAGGCCAAGTCCAAGGCGGTCCTGCAGGCGATCGAGCTGGCCGCCGCCCAGCCCGAATGGCCCTGAGAGGAGCGCAGCCCGAATGCCCGAGCAGATAACGACCGAGCTGACCGACCACGTCCTCACGATCACGCTGAACCGTCCGGACCGCCTGAACGCCTGGACCCACACAATGTTCGGCGAGCTGATGGCCGCGTTCGACCGGGCGGACGCCGACGACGAGGTGCGGGCGGTGATCGTCACCGGGGCCGGCCGGGCGTTCTGCGCCGGCGCTGACCTCGAGCGCGGCGGCGAGACGTTCGCCAAGCGCGAGCACGAGGACGCTGACTCGATCCCCCGCGACAACGGCGGGCAGCTGACGCTCCGCATCTTCGCCTCGACCAAGCCGGTGATCGCCGCCATCAACGGACCCGCGGTCGGGATCGGCGCCACGATGACGCTGCCGATGGACGTCCGCCTGGCCGCCGAGGACGCCCGTATCGGGTTCGTGTTCGTCCGCCGCGGGATCGTGCCCGAGGCGTGCTCGAGCTGGTTCCTGCCCCGCGTGGTCGGGATCAGCCGCGCGATGGAGTGGGTCACGACCGGGCGCGTGTTCGGCGCTCAGGAGGCTTTGACCGGCGGCCTCGTCCGCAGCCTGCATCCGAAGGCCGAACTGCTCGATGCGGCCAACGCGCTCGCGCGCGAGATCGCCGACAACGCGGCGCCCGTGTCGGTGGCGCTCGCCCGGCGGATGCTGTGGACGTTGCTGGGCGCTGAGCACCCGATGCTGGCCCACCGAGCCGACTCGCGCGGGATGTTCTTCCGCGGCCGCTCGGCCGACGCCGCCGAGGGCATCGCCGCGTTCCTGGAAAAGCGCCCCGCGCAGTTCCCCGACAAGGTCAGCGACGGCCTCCCGGACATCCTGCCGGGCTGGAGCGCTCCCGACTTCCGCTGAGGCCCGTGATCAGGGTCCCGACCAGGTCACCGGCGAGTTCATGTAGTCGTCGGTGCCGGTCCAGGCCACCTTGGTGATGCCGCCCGAGACCAGGTAGGTCAGGCACGTGTGGAAGCTCGCGCCGACGGCTACCGGCGTGGTCGAGGAGTTCTGATCACAGGGCGGGAAGTCGCCGATGAACGACACCGGGCTCTGCTGGTTGCCGCCGTGGTCGATTCCCTGGATGGCGTCGGAGGTCCCGTCCACGTCGATCGAGAGCGGGCCGAGATTGGTCACGGTCACGGTCGCGTACTGCGGGAGGGCTCCCTTCGGGGCGCCTGAGAGATCGACGCCTTTGAGGTCGGCGCTCGATCCGGTGCGGAGTGAGGCGACGGTGACCTTCAACGTCCTCGGCTTCCCGTTGCCCGACGAGGTCAGGGGGGTGTAGGTGACGGTCGCGGTCTGGCCAACGGCCAGCCCGGTTCCGGGCGCGGTGATCCCGGACTTCGCGGCGCTGTTGGTGGCCGTCGGGGTGCTCGTGGCGGTCGAGCTCCCGACGGGGGTGGCACCGGCCGAGGACGTCGAAGCGCTGCTCGACGATCCCCCGCTGCTCCCGCATGCCCCGAGCGTCAGCGTCATCAATACGGCCGACATAGCCAGTCGGCCGAGATGTCCGGTCCTCATGGAATGGCCCCCCTTGTCCGGTACTGAACTTACCCGACAGGCATCGTATCGGGACTCACGTGACGAGTGAAGGCCTGGCGCCCTACTGTTTGCCCGGCGTTGATGTTCCCGGCGGGTCGCCGATGCGGGTTCTCGTTCTCGACAACTACGACAGCTTCACCTACAACCTCGTCCAGTACCTGGGCGAGCTGGGCGCCGAGGTCGAAGTGGTCCGCAACGACCGCGCCGCCGTCGACGAGCTGCTGGTGCGCGGCTACGACCGGGTGATCGTCTCGCCGGGGCCGTGCACGCCAAACGAAGCGGGCATCTCGCTCGAGGCGGTCAAGCGGTTCCCGGAGGCGAAGATCCCCACGCTCGGGGTGTGCCTCGGCCACCAGGCGCTGGTGCAGTCGTGGGGCGGCAAGGTGGTCCAGCACAAGCCGGTGCACGGGAAGACGACGACGATCGAGCATGACGGACGCACGATCTTCCGCGGCCTGCGCCGGCCGCTCGAGGTGGGTCGCTACCACTCGCTCGTGGTCGACCCGGACCTCCCCGAGTGCTTCGAGTCGAGCGCCCACGGCGGCGACGTGGTCATGGCCGTGCGCCATCGCGAGCTCCCGGCGGAGGGAGTGCAGTTCCACCCGGAGTCGGTTCTCACCGAGCAGGGCCGGGAGCTGTTGGCCAACTTCCTGGCGAGGACCAGATGAGCGGCGAGATGGACCTCCTCACGCGGGCGATCGACACGCTGGCCGCCGGCCAGGACCTGAGCGTCGACGAAACCGCCGCGGTGCTGGCCGAAATCATGGCCGGCAACGCCTCTGAGGTTCAGATCGCCGGCTTCCTCATCGCGCTGAGAACCAAGGGCGAGACGGTCGGGGAGCTGGCCGGCCTGGCCCGGACCATGCGCGCGATGGCCGCGCCGGTGCCGGTCTCGAGCGACGACCTGCTCGACACGGCGGGCACCGGGGGAGGGCGGCGGACCTTCAACGTCTCGACCACGGCCGCGCTGATCGCCGCGGGCGCCGGCTGCACGGTGGCCAAGCACGGCAACCGTTCCGCCACCGGCCTGTCGGGCTCGGCCGACGTGCTCGAGGCGCTCGGCGCCCGCATCGACCTCGGTCCTGACCAGGTGGGGTGCTGCATCGAGGAGGTCGGATTCGGGTTCATGTTCGCGCCGGCGCACCACCAGGCGACCCGGTACGTGATCCCGGTCCGGCGCCAGCTTGCGGTCCGCACCATCTTCAACTTCCTCGGCCCGCTGACCAATCCGGCCGGCGCCACCCGCCAGCTGATCGGCGTGTCCGACGCGGCGTACCTCGACACCATGGCCGGAGCGCTGGCGCTCCTCGGCACCAAGCACGCGCTGCTGGTCTCGAGCGAGGACGGCTTGGACGAGCTCAGCATCTCGGCTTCCACGCGCGTCGTCGAAGTGATCGGCGGTGAGTTCAGAAGCTATGACGTCTCGCCCGAGGATGTGGGTCTCGAGCGGGCGCCGGCGGACGAGGTCCCGGGTGGCGACCCGGAGCAGAACGCGCAGACCGCGCGGGCCATCTTCGCCGGCGACCCGGGCGCGGCGCGCGACCTGGCCGCGCTGAACGCCGGGGCTGCGATCTACGCCGGCGGGCGGGCGGACACGCTGGCCGAGGGCGTGCAGGCCGCGCTGCGGGCGATCGACGACGGCGCGGCGGCGGATGCCCTCGAGCGCTTCGTGCGGCGCACGCGCGAGCTGGCGCCGTGAACCGCCTCGATCCGATCGTCGTCGCCGCCCGGGCGGAGGTCGAGCGGCGCCGAACCGCGGTGCCGCTGTCCGACCTGGAGCGCGCGGTGTCGAGCCGCGCCGCCGCCGGCGACGTGCGCTCGTTCGATGCGGCAATCGCCCGCCCGGGACTGTCGCTGATCGCCGAGCACAAGCGCCGCTCGCCCTCGGCCGGACGGATCCGGGATGACCTCGAGCTCGAGGACGTGGTCGGCGCCTACGAGCGGGGCGGCGCCGCCGCGCTCTCGATCCTGACCGAGGGTCCGAACTTCGGCGGTTCGCTCGACGACCTGCGGGCGGCACGGCGCGCCACCCGCCTTCCACTGCTGCGCAAGGATTTCGTCGTCGATCTCTACCAGGTGTACGAGGCGTTGGCGGCGGGGGCCGACGCGATTCTTCTGATCGTGGCCGCGCTTGACGACCGCGAGCTGTCGGCGCTCCACGATGAAGCGATAGGCCTCGGGCTGAGCGTGCTGGTCGAGGTCCACGACGGGCGCGAGCTCGAGGTGGCGCTCGAGCTCGCTCCCGGGCTGGTCGGAATCAACAATCGCGACCTGAAGACGCTCTCGGTCGACGCTCGTCGAACGTTCGAACTGCTCCCGCGCGTGGGTGATCAGGCGCTCGTGGTCTCAGAGTCGGGCTTCAGCCGGCGCGAGCAGCTCGAGGAGCTCGAGGCCGCCGGCGTGGACGGCGTCCTGATCGGCGAGGCGCTGATGCGTTCACCCGACGTAGAAGCGGCCTGCCGCGCCCTGACCGCGCGGTGAGGCGCGGCCGTCGGGCGCCGCCGACAATCCCTAATCAATCGCGCCGACCTACGATTGTTCCCGTGACCGAGGTCAAGTTCTGCGGGCTCACCAACCTCGACGACGCCGAGCGCACCGTCGCCGCGGGCGCGTGGGCGATCGGGCTGATCTTCTGGCCGGGCTCGCCCCGGCGGTGCGAATTCGACGCCGCGGTCGAGATCGGCGGCGCGCTCAAGCGCCGGGTCAAGGTCGTCGGCGTGTTCGTCAACGCCACCCTCGACCACGTGACGGCCACCGCCGAGGCGGTCGGGCTGACGATGCTCCAGCTCCACGGCGACGAGGGCCCGGCCTACTGCTCCGAGGCGGCGCGCCGCACCGGCTGCAAGGTGATCAAGGCGGTCCGGGTGCGCAGCGGCGCCGACGTCCGGGCGCTGGCGGCGTTCCACACCGACTACCACCTGCTCGACAGCTACACGGCCGGCGTTCCCGGCGGCACCGGGGAGACGTTCGCGTGGGAGATCGCTCGTTCGCGCCGCAGTCCAATCCCGGTGATCCTGTCCGGTGGGCTGAACCCGGAAAACGTGGCGGACGCGATCGCCGCCGTCCGGCCTTTCGCCGTCGACGTGGCCAGCGGCGTTGAGCGCGCGCCCGGCCTGAAGGACCGCGACAAGCTGGAGGCCTTCGCGGCGGCGGTGCGCGCGGCCGAGCCGGTCGAGGTGGCAAAGCGATGAGTGCGATCGAGCATCGCTTCGGCCCCTACGGCGGCCAGTACGTGCCCGAGACGCTGATGCCGGCGCTCGCCGAGCTCGAGCAGGCGTGGGTGGTGGCACGGGCCGACCCCGGGTTCCGCTCCGAGCTCGACGAGCTGCTGCGGGACTACGTGGGGCGTCCCTCGCCGCTGTATCTGGCCCGGCGGCTGAGTGAGGCTGCCGGCCATCCGATCTGTCTCAAGCGCGAGGACCTCAACCACACCGGCGCGCACAAGATCAACAACGCGATCGGGCAGGCGTTGCTGGCCCGGCGGATGGGCAAGCGGCGGATCATCGCCGAGACCGGCGCTGGCCAGCACGGCGTGGCCTCCGCCACCGCGTGCGCCCTGCTCGACCTCGAGTGCGTCGTCTACATGGGGACCGAGGACATGCGCCGCCAGCGCCCCAACGTCGAGCGGATGCGGCTACTCGGGGCGGCCGTGGAGCCGGTCGAGGCGGGGGCGAGAACGCTCAAGGAGGCGGTGTCGGCGGCCATCCGCGACTGGGTGACCAACGTCGAGACGACCCACTACATCATCGGCTCGTGCGTGGGCCCCGCGCCATATCCGGCGCTGGTCCGAGACCTCCAGCGCGTGATCGGCGACGAGGCCCGGTCCCAGGTGCTCGAGCGGGCGGGCCGTCTGCCGCAGCGCGTGATCGCGTGCGTCGGCGGCGGCTCGAACTCGATCGGCGTGTTCACCCCGTTCGTCGATGACCGCGAGGTGGAGCTGGTTGGCGTGGAAGCCGCCGGCGAGGGGATCGAGACGGGCCGCCACGGCGCCCCGCTGACGGTCGGCGGGCTGCCGGGAGTGCTTCACGGGGCGTTCTCGGCCGTCATGCAGGACGAGGACGGCCAGATCCTCGAGGCCCACTCGATCTCGGCCGGCCTCGACTATCCCGGCACCGGCCCCGAGCATGCCTGGCTACGCGACTCGGGCCGCGCCCGCTACGTCGCGATCACCGACCGCGCGGCGCTCGAGGCGTTCGCGCTCACCGCGCGGCTCGAGGGGATCATCCCGGCGCTCGAGAGCGCCCATGCGCTCGCCTGGGCGGTGGCGAACGGGCCGAGCGAGCTCGATCTGATCTGTCTCTCGGGGCGGGGCGACAAGGACCTGGCCGAGGCGCTCGAGCACCTGGGCCGCGGGTGACCGAGCTCGGAATGACCGGCGTCGAGCGGATCGCCGCGGCGTTCGAGTCGGCTCGCGCCAACGGACGCCGCGCGGCGTTCATGCCGTACCTGATGGGAGGCTTTCCCGACCTCGAGACGTCCCGGCGGATCGGCCTCGAGTACGCGCGCGCCGGCGCCGACCTGATCGAGCTGGGCGTGCCTTTCTCAGACCCACTGGCCGACGGACCCGTGATTCACGCGGCCGCTACCGCAGCGCTGCGCGCGGGGGCGAGGCTGCCCGACGTCCTTTCAGAGGTCGGGCGGCCGATAGCGGAAGAGGGGGTCCCGGTGGTGGTCATGTGCTACGCCAACCCGATCTTCGCCCGGGGCCTCGAGCGCTTCGCCGACGCCCTCCTGGGTGCGGGCGCCAGCGGGCTGATCGTGCCCGACCTCCCGCTCGAGGAGGCGCCGGCGATCCGCCAGGTCTGCGACGAGCGCGGCCTGGCCCTGGTGCCGCTCGTGGCGCCGACCACCCCCGACGCCAGGCTCGCGCAGATCGGCGCCCAAGCACGCGGATTCCTCTACACCGTCTCGCTCACCGGGACCACGGGCGAGCGCCGGGGAGGGAATCAGGACGGCCTCGCGGCGGTCGTGTCCCGCGCCGCGGCCGGCACCAGCGTGCCCGTGGCGGTCGGTTTCGGCATCTCCACCGCCCACCAGGCGGCCGCCGCGGCCGCTGCCGGAGCCGACGGCGTGATCGTGGGTAGCCGCCTGGTACGGGCCGCCGCCGGGGGGTCGGATCCCGTGGCCGCGGTCGGCGCGCTGGTGCGCGAGCTCGCCGCGGGGCTGGCCGAGTCGGCCGTCGGTTAGCATCTCTCGCGCGATGGGCTTGATCCTGACTGCCACCGCTGGGCTGTGCATCTGGATCGTCTTGTGGTCGCTCAATATCAGCGGCCTCGACTCGATCCTCATCGCCATCGTGATGGTGCTGATCGCGATCGGCGTCCGGCAGCTGCTGCCGTTCCTGCCCGGCCGGCGGGAATAGCCGGGGGGTCGGTCGTGGGACGCCGGGTGCTCGCACGCGGACGGGCGGCGCTGACGCGCGGACGGACGGTCTGCGCCTGCGCGATCGTGGCCGCCGGCATCGCCGGCTGCAGTTCAACTGGGGCGTCCAGCTCGGCCGTCACGGTGTCCGGAAACACGCTCACGATCTATCTGAGCGACGCCCCGACCGACGAGCCCACGGTCGCCCAGGACGTGCTCGACGCCGAGCGGCTTGCCTGGTCTGGGTCGAGCCACCGGGTCGGCAACTACACGTTGCAACTGGACGTCCTGCGCGGACAGATCTCGGACCAGGCGCGGACCGCGATCCAGGACCAGAGTGCGATCGCCTACCTGGGCGAAATCGTCCCGCACTCTTCCTACGCGTCGCTGGGGATCACCAACGCGCTGGAGCTGCTCCAGGTGAGTCCGATCGACACGGCCGTCGAGCTCACCCAGGCCACCCCCGCCGTCCCCGGCGCCCCCGACACCTACTACCAGTCGCTCAGCACGTACGGGCGAACGTTCGCGCGGTTGGTGCCGACCAGCGCGCTCGAGGCCAAGGCCCAGGTGCAGGAGATGCAGGCACTCGGGGTGACCAAGCTGTACGTCGCCGACGACGGCGGCCCCTATGGCGCCGCGATGGCCTACGCGATCAGGCACGACGTAACCGGCGCAGTCACCCTGGTGGATAGCGAGACGGCCGCGGATGGCATCTTCTACGGCTCGAACTCGACCACGACCGCGGCCCGCTTCCTGGCCAACGCTGCGGCGATCAACCCGTCCGCCAAGCTGTTCGGTCCCTCGGCGCTCGATGACCCATCGTTTGCTGCCCGGATGTCATCGGCGGTACGGAACCTGTACATCTCCGCCCCGGGGTTCCTCAAGCAGGACCTGACGCCCGCCGGCAGCACATTCGTCTCGACCTTCAAGAGCACCTACGGCCACGCGCCGGTCACGCAGGCGATCTTCGGCTACGAGGCGATGTCCGCCGTCCTGGCCGTGCTGCAGGAGGCCGGTTCGGGAGCCAACAACCGCTCGACCGTCGTGCATGACTTCCTAAATCTCAAGCGAACGCAGTCGGTGCTGGGCCCGTATTCGATGAACGGCAACGGGGATACGAGCATCGCGCCGTTCGTGTTCAGCCGGCTGGTGCGCGGCAGCCTGGTTCCGTTCGCACAAGTGCAGGGGTGAGGCTGGCCACGGCGGCGACGGGGGCGATGAGGAGGTCGGCGAGTCTCATGCTCGCGACGTTGGCGGCGCTCGCTGTGCTGACCGGCTGTGGCACCAAGGACGCGCTGGGGACAAGGATCCGAGGCAGGACGCTGTCGATCTACGTCAGCGTCCCGCTGCGCGGCCCCTCGAGTGCGAGCGGCCAAGCGGTGATCAACGGCGCGCAGCTAGCGCTGTCTCAGGTGCACGACCGGATCGGCGAGTACGGCGTCGACCTCAAGGTCGTCGATGACGCCACCGTCGCGCGCGAGGGGTGGGACCCCGGGCAGACCACGATCGGTGTCCGGACCGCGGTGCTCGATCCGACGACGATCGGCTATGTCGGCGACTTGAACTCGGGCGCGAGCGCGGTATCGATCCCGCCGCTGAATCGGGTGGGGATCCCGCAGGTGAGCCCCACTAGCTCCGCCGTCGGCCTCACCTCGAGCGCCCCCGGCGCGAACCCCGGGGAGCCCCAGAAGTATTACCCGACCGGGGTCCGGACGTTCGCGCGGGTGGTGCCGAACGACAGCGTCCAGGCGACCGCCCAGGTTCACGTGCAGCACAGCATGGGCTGCACGAAGGTGTATGTGCTGGACGACGGCGAGGTGGACGGCACCGACGCGGCCGCCAGCTACGAGGTGGCGGCGCGGGCCGCCGGCCTGCGAGTGGTGAGCACCCAGTCGTTCCCGCGTGACGCCACGAGCTACCAGGCGTTGGCATCCGGGGTGGCGCAGGTCCGACCGAACTGCGTGCTGATCAGCGCCGACACCGAGTCGGGGGCCGTGCTGCTGACCACGCAGCTAGCGGCCGCGATGCCGGATGTGAAGATCTTCGGGACGGCGGGGTTGGCCGAGAGCACCTATTTCGACCCCACGCAAGGTGGCATCCCGTTGTCGGTCGATCAGCAGGTGATCCTCACCTCGCCCGCGCTCCCGCTTGCCGAGTATCCCGCCTCCGCGACGGCCTTCGCCGCCGCGTACGAGCGCCGCTACGGGCCGCCCGAGCCGGACTCGATCTTCGGCTACGAGGCGATGAGCCTGCTGTTGAGCGCGATCACGAAGGCCACCGACCACGGCAGGGCCCCCGCCGGCCGGTCGAAGGTGCGGGCCGCGATCTTCGCCACACACGACCGTCGCAGCGTGATCGGGACCTACAGCATCGACCCGGACGGCGACACGACGCTCAGGCGCTACGGCGTGTACGAGATCGTCGACGGCCAACTGTCCTTCCTCGAGGCGATCACCGGCTGAGCGCGGGTTAGCGTGCGCCCCCCGCGCGATTGGCGTTGCGTTAGGGCGCTCGGGCGATGGCTTGAACGGTCGCGAGCCGGGATTACGCTGGTCGGAGGCCCGAGCCAAGGGAGGTTCGGCGCCGACACAGAGGAAGTGAATGAGGCTGGCCACTTGCAGAGTGCTCGCGGCGTGCCTCGTGGCGCTTTCCGCCGTCGCCGTGTCCGCCTGTGGGAGGAGCGGAGACGGCGCCCGTGCCGCGAGTGCATCGACCGGCCCCGCCGTAAAGGTCGTGGATATTTACTCGAGCCTTCCGCTGCATGGCCCGTCGGCGGCGGACGCGATCCCGCTCGAGAAGGGGATCAGGCTGGCGCTCGAGCAAGCGGGGGGTCGAGCCGGTCCGTTCAGCGTCCGGTACACCTCGCTCGACGATGCGGGCGGCCCGAACGGCTGGGACCCGAGTCAGACCGCCGCCAACGCGCGACAGGCCGCGGCCGACCCGAGCACGGTCTTCTACATCGGCGAATTCGACGACGAGGCCAGCGAGGTGTCGATGCCGATTCTCAACGAGGCCGGCATTCCCCAGGTCAGCCCGGCCAACACGTATGTCGGGCTGACCACGAGCCAATCCGGCGGCGCGGCGGGCAAGGTCGCGCCGTACGCCCCAACCGGGACGCGCACGTACCTGCGCATCGTCCCCACCGATGCGGTCCAGGCCGGAGCGGACCTGCTCGCGATGAAGCAGGCCGGGTGTACTCGGGTGGCGGTGGCCGACGATGGGGAGGAGTACGGCGTGGGCCTCGCCAAGCTGGTCGAGGCCCAGAGGCGGTCCTACGACGTCGACATGGTGACCGACAGCGCGCTCGTCCCGACTGCGCCCGTGCTGCGCGTGTTCGCCGATATGACCACGGCCGAGCGGCCCGACTGCGTCCTGCTGGCCGGGGTCGAGTCCGACGCGACCGTTCGGATGACCACGGACGTTCACCTCGCGCTCCCGACGGCCAAGATCTTCGCGCCGGCCGCGATGTGCGCCAGCGCGTGGACCAACCCGCGCGACGGCGGGGTGCCGGCCACGATCGATCCACTGATCGAGTGCACCGCCGTGACACTGAGCCTCAGCGCCTATCCAGGAGGCAAGGCCTTCCGCTCCGCCTACGAGGCCGAGTACGGGGTCTCCAACCCAGGCCCGTACGCGATCCTCGGGTACGAGGCGATGAGCCTCGGCTTAAGCACGATCGCCAGCCTCGGACCCAACGGCGACAGCAAGTCGGCCGTGCTGAGGGCGCTGTTCTCGACCACCCACCGCCATTCGGTGCTCGGCACCTACGGCTTCGACCGCGACGGCGACACCACGCTCCGGTCGATTGGCTTGTACAAGGTCGGGCCGACCGGGAATCCCGAGTTCGTCCGGACGATCACGCCGCCGCGCGTATCGTGAGCCGTGGCGGCCCTCGCGTCAGGCGGCCCGACGGCGTGCGCGCGCGCCGCGCGAGTTCCGCTTGACCACGAGCAGGCGCTGGTCGGCCGCCTCGACCAGCTCGCCGGCGCTCGTGCCGTCGCGGGGAAACACCGCCGCGCCGCTACTCGCCGCGAGCGCGTCGACGCCGGCCACGACTCGCGTCACCGCCGTCTCAACTCGGCTGATGAGCCGCCCCGCGCCGGCATCGTCGGTCTCCGGCGCCAGCACGCAGAACTCGTCGCCGCCCACTCGCGCCACCGTGTCCTGGTCGCGGATCACACCTGACAGCGCGCCTGCCACCTCGCGCAACAGGTCGTCGCCGGCTGGATGCCCAAAGCGGTCGTTGAGCTCCTTGAAGCCGTCCAGGTCGAGCATCAGCAGCGCGAAGCTCCGCCCGGTGCGGGCGTGGCGCGCGATCTCGTAGTCGATCCGCGACAGCAGCGAGCGGCGGTTGGCGGCGCCCGTGAGCGGGTCGGTGAGCGCCGAGGCCCGGAGCGCATCTCGCTCGCGCTCTAGGCGCCCGCGCATCGCAAGTAGGACCGCCACGCAGAGCGCGGCCACCGACACGAGCAAGACGCTGGACGGTCGGCCGCGGGTGCTCGCTTCGGCCAGCTGCGCGGCGAGGGCGCCGGCGATGACGGTGGCGGCCGCGGCGACCCCGGTGAGGCGGGCGCGGGTGCGGGCGGCGGCCAGGAGCGCTGCGGGGACGCACAGCCAGGTGGCCTGCCCGCCACGCGCAATCGCGACCAGGCCGGCCGTCGCACCGGCTATCGCCACGGCGGCGAGGAGCGAGTGCCGGGCGGCTCGGACGGAGGCGGTCCGGCCGGCAGGATCGCGTTCGGGTTCGCTGGTCAGGCGCCGGTGGTGGCGGTCACGCACGCGCGGCAGTCTCGCGAGCGCGGCGGACGGTGGCGTCGACCGCCAGCCGCCACCGGTCGAGATAGCCTGAATGTGTGGCGACGAGGACCCCGGAACAGCTCTTCCTGATCGACGGAAACAGCCTGGCCTACCGGGCGTTCTTCGCCCTGCCCGAGTCGATCGCCACCTCGACCGGAATGCCGACCAACGCGATCTTCGGGTTCGCCTCGATGCTGGTCAAGATCCTCACGGACTACGGGCCGAAGGCGACCGTGGTGGTCTGGGACGCGGGGGACACCGGACGCAAGACCCTCTACGCCGACTACAAGGCGCAGCGGGCGACCCGTCCCGACCTCCTGAAGGAGCAGTGGCCCCATCTCGAGCCACTCGTCGAGGCATTCGGATACCGCAACCTTCGGGTCCAGGGCTACGAGGCGGATGACGTGATCGCCTCGATCGTGGAGAAAGCCCGAACCGCGGATCCCAAAATCCCGGTGATGGTCGTCACCGGCGACCGGGATGCCTACCAGCTGGTCGACGACGGGGTCGTCAAGATCATGACCACCTCACGCGGGATCACGGACACGCGCGTGTATGACCGCCAGGGCGTGATCGACCGCTACGGCATCCCGCCCGAGCTGATCCCGGATTTCATCGGCCTGAAGGGTGATACCTCCGACAACATTCCCGGCGTCCCCGGCATCGGGGACAAGACCGCGGCGGAGCTGCTCCAGAAGTTCGGCACGCTCGAGGATGTCCTCAGCCACATCGACGACATCACCGGCGCCAAGCGCAAGCAGAACCTGACCGAGCACGCCGAGACCGCGCGGGTCTCGAAGCAGCTCGCGACCGCCAAGCGCGACATCGACGTCGATCTCGACCTCCAGGAGTTCGCCGCCGCCGCCCCCGACCGCTCCAAGCTGAGGGACACGTTCCGCAAGTTCGAGCTCAGAGAGCCGCTGCGCCGGCTGGAGGAGGCGCTCGGCTCCGCCGACGCGGCGGCGCCGGCGCCGGAGGCGGAAAAAGCCCTCACGGCCCGTGTACGCGCGAACGCCACTCTCAAAGACCTGGAACGGCTGCCCGACAAGGAAGTGGCGGTGGCGGTCAGGGCCCCCGAGGCGCCCCCCGACCAGTTGTTCTCGCCCGATCTGGCGTGGCGCTTCGGCGTGCACGCGGACGGCGCCGCCGACGTCCTGGCCGGCGCTGCGGAGGGACCCGAGCCTGTCGTCAGGGCACTCGGCCGGCGGCCGGTGATCGCCCACGACGCCAAGTCGCTCGGAGAGGTCCCGGCCAACCTCGCCCACGACACCGAGGTCGGGGCCTATCTGCTCGAGCCGGCCCGCCGCGCGTACCCGTTTCGGGAGCTCACCGAGGAGCGAGGCCTCGGCACGGATCTCGACGACGAGGCCGCATCGGACGCGCTGCTCCTCACCGCCCTGGCCGCCTGGCAACGCGAGGAGATCCGGGCTCGCGGGCTGACCGATCTGTTCGAGAACGTCGAGTTGCCGCTGGTTCGGGTCCTGCGGGAGATGGAGCTGGCCGGCTCAAGGCTCGACACCGAGCGGCTGCGCGAGATCTCCGACCGTGTCAAGGCCGAGGCGGACCAGCTCGAGCGCGAGATCTTCGGCATGTGCGGCGAGGAGTTCACGCTCGGCTCGCCCAAGCAGCTCGAGGAGGTCCTGTTCGGGAAGCTCGGGTTGTCGCGCAAGCGGCGCGGCAAGACCGGCTACTCGACCGATGCCCGCGTCCTCCAGGCGATCCGTCACGAGCATCCGGTGATTCCGAAGATCGAGCGCTGGCGCGAGCTGACGAAGCTCGCTCAGACCTACCTCGACGCGCTCCCGCTCCTCACCGACCAAAACGGCCGGATCCACACCACCTTCAACCAGACCGCCGCCACCACCGGCCGGCTCTCCTCCAACAACCCGAACCTCCAGAACATCCCGATCCGCACGCCGCTGGGGCGCGAGATCCGCGCCTGTTTCGTGGCCGAGCCCGGGGACCTGCTGGTGTCGGTGGACTACTCGCAGGTCGAGCTGAGGCTGCTGGCCCACATCGCCGGCGAGGACGCGCTAAAGGAAATCTTCCGGAAGGGCGAAGATGTCCACACCGCCACCGCCTGTCGCGTGTTTGGGGTTACGCCCGAGCAGATCGATCCGGGAATGAGGTCCAAGTCGAAGATGATCAACTACGGCATCGTGTATGGGCTGTCGGCCTGGGGGATGGCCGACCGGCTCGACATCCCCCAGGAGGAGGCCGAGGAGTTCATCCAGCGCTACATGGCCGGCTTCCCGGCGGTGGCGCGGTGGATCGAGGACACGATCACCCAGGGCACCGAGCACGGCTACGTCTCGACCCTGTTCGGGCGCCGGCGCCAGGTCCCGGAGCTGCGGGCGCGGCGCTGGGAGCTGCGCAAACAGGGCGAGCGGTTCGCGGTGAACATGGTGATTCAGGGGACCGCGGCCGACATCATGAAGGTGGCGATGGTCCGCTCGGACCAGGCGCTCAAGCAGGCCGGGCTGCGGTCCCGGATGATCCTCCAGATCCACGACGAGCTGCTGTTCGAGGGTCCGGCGGAGGAGGCCGACGAGGTCCGGCGAATTGCGGTCGAGCAGATGACAGGCGCCTTCGAGATGGATCCGCCGCTTGCGGTCGAGGTGGGCGTGGGGCCCGACTGGCTGGCCGCCAAGTGACGGTGCACTTAAGGATCAGAGCCCGCCCTCTCGCCGCCGGCGCGCTGATCGGGGCCCTGCTGGCGCTGGTCGGGGCCGGTTGCGCGCTGCTCGGCGCCGCGCCCGCGGCGGCTCACAGAAAGTTCTTCGGCGGGATCGTCGCGGACGTTCCGACCGGCACACCCGTGCAGGCACGGATCGCCTCCGCGCCTGACGAGGTCCTCCCCTACGGGGGCGGCCCGGTGCTGCACTCCAACCGCACCCATCTGATCTTCTGGGACCCCGCCGGCTCCGGGCTGTCCTTCGATCCGGGCTACGTGTCGCTGATCGAGACCTTCCTGATCGACGTCGCGGACGCCAGCCACAGCACGACCAACCTCTACGCGCTGAGCGGCCAGTACACGGACAGCTCCGGGCCGGCCGCCTACGACTCGACGTACGGCGGTGCGCTGGTGGCGACCGACCCGCTTCCGCCGAACGGTTGCACCGAGCCCGCCAGTACCGGGCCGCCCGGCTGGACAGTGTGTTTGACCGACGCCCAGCTCGAGAGCGAGATCGAGCACGTGATCGACGTCAACGGTCTCCCGCGCACCAACCACGACATCTACTTCCTGGTCACCCCGGACGGCTTCGGCAGCTGCACCGACGCGAGCTCGTCGATCTGTGCGCTCGGGGGCCACGCGACGGGCTACTGCGGCTATCACTCTGAGACGGCCGATGGGGTGCTGTACGCCGTCATCCCGTATAACGCGGTGTCCGGCCACTGCCAGTCGGACAACCCGCGTCCGAACTCGAGCACTGCCGACCCGACCATCTCGACGATCGCGCACGAGCACAACGAGACGGTCACCGACCCGGAGGGGAACGCATGGATCGACGCTCTTGGCAACGAGGAGGCCGACCTGTGCCTGACCGATTTCGGTCCGCCGCTGGGCAGCCCCGGGGACACCGAGTGGAACGAGTCGATCCACGGCGGGCACTTCTACATTCAGGAGCTGTGGAGCGACGCCAACGGCGCCTGCGAGCCGCGCGCCCAGCCCGATCTGCTGTCGCTCTCCGTCGCCTCGCTGCCGGGGAGGCCCCGATCGGTCTCGCTGCTGGCCAACGGATCGGACCCGGACGGCCGGATCGTCGACTTCCAGTGGTTCTTCGCGGGCGGGCGGACGGCGTTCGGCCCGCAGGTGACTCGTACCTTCCGGCAGCCTGGCAGCTACCGAGTGACCGTCAGGGTGACCGACAGCTGGGGCAACTGGGCGTTCGCCAAGCGCACGGTTCGGATCAGGAAGCGGTGACCGCCAGGCCCGACGGCCGGGGGCCCGTGGCGACGAACCGCGGGTGAGCGACCTCGAGGTAGTGGTTGAACGCCCAGTCGAGGAACCGGCGGCCCTGCATCGCGCGGAGCGAGCCGGCCAATAGGCGTGGTGCCACGCGGGGGACGAGTCGCTGGCAGCGGAGCATCCAGCGGTACGCGGTGGCGTGCGACGCGCTGAACGCACCGTAGCGCTCGAGGGCGTCGTCGCTCGAGCGCCTTCCCGCCAGCACCTCCCGAAGCTCGCGCCCGAGGGCGAGCCCGAAATAGAGCGCGGTCCGGATCCCCTCGGCCGTCAGCGGCAAGCAATGCCCGGCCGAGTCGCCGGCGAAGAACACGCCGTCCTCGGTTGCGGGACGCAGCGCGTGCGGGATCCAGTTCCCCTGGTAGCGCACGCGCTCAGCGCGGAGCTCGGTGGCCAGACGCTCGGTCGGCTCGCGGACGTGGAAGCGCGGGTCGAACGAGCCCACGCCAATGCGGAGCTCCTCGCCGGCCGGGAAGCTCCAGCCGTAGCCGGCCGGCACGTAGGAGCGGTCGATCCAGATCTCCATGTCCCGGCCCGACCCGGTCGGATGGACCTCGAGACCGCGCGAGAGCAGCGCATCCGGCGGCTGGATGTTCTCGCCCGCGCCGAGGAGGCGTCGCCAGCCGAGAGCGTCGACGACGTGTGTGGCTCGGATCTCGCCGCGGTCGGTGTGCACGGTCCGCCCGCTCCGCCCGTCGACCTTCGCGGTCTCGAACGTGAACGAGCCCTGCTCGGCCAGGAGGCCGCACAGCGTCCGGTAGTCGAACGTCGAGAAGGTCCAGGGGAGACGGTAGTTGACGGTCGTGTATGGGGTGTGGATGAGGAGCTCGCCGAAGGTCTGCTGCAAGGCCCCGTGCAGGTTGAGCTGCTCGAGCCAGGCGGTCGGGATCCCGCAGGCCGAGGTCTGGCGCTCGCCGATCTCGTAGCGGTCGATCACCAGCACGTCGGCGCCGCTGCCGCTCAACTCCCGGGCCACGGCCAGCCCGGCGAAGCTCGCACCGCAGATCACCACATCGCAGTCGCGCTCCAGCGGCGTCCGATCCTGTCCGCGTTTGGTCGCTCTCCGGGGCATCGCGGGGTGATGATAGGCGTGGGTTAGGGAGCCGGGCCGGAGCACTCTGCCCGCTTTCTGCGGCTATCCTCCGGTGGACTCATGTCTACCACCACCACGCTGACCCCACCGACTGAACAGTCGAACGCCAAGATTGTCGAGGGCTCGGACGGCCTTCTGCTCGAGATCGACGGCCAGATCGTTCCCAATTACGACGCCACCGTCCACCCCTTCCAGGAGGGCGATGTGGTCTCCGGCCGCGTCGTTCGGATCGACAACGATGAGGTACTCGTCGACATCGGCTACAAGTCCGAGGGCGTCATCCCGGCCAGCGAGCTGTCGATCCGCAAGTCGGTCGATCCCGGCGACGAGGTCTCGCTCGGCGAGGAGGTAGACGCGCTCGTCCTGACCAAGGAGGACCAGGACGGCCGGCTGATCCTGTCCAAGAAGCGTGCCCGGTTCGAGAAGGCGTGGCGGCGGATCGAGGCGGCGGCTGACTCGGGCGAGCCGGTCGAGGGCGCCGTGATCGAGGTGGTCAAGGGCGGCCTGATCATCGACCTCGGGGTGCGCGGCTTCCTGCCCGCCTCGCTCGTCGACATCCGCCGGGTGCCCAATCTCGACGAGTACATGGGCCAGATGATCGAGTGCAAAGTGATCGAGCTAAACCGCTCGCGCAACAACGTCGTGCTGTCCCGCCGCGCCGTGCTCGAGGAGCAGCGCAAGGAGGACCGAGAGCGGATCCTCGACCGCCTCCAGCCCGGCCAGGTCGTCGAGGGCACGATCTCCAACATCGTCGACTTCGGCGCGTTCGTCGACCTCGACGGGATCGACGGCCTGATCCACATCTCCGAGCTTTCCTGGTCGCATGTCAACCATCCCTCCGAGATCTTGTCCATCGGCGACAAGGTCACGGTCAAGGTGCTCGACATCGACCGCCAGCGCCAGCGGATCTCCTTGGGTCTGAAGCAGACGCAGGAGGATCCATGGCAGCGAGTCGTCGACACCTACAACGTCGGGGACGAGCTTGAGGGAACGGTCACGAAGGTGGTCACGTTCGGCGCCTTCGTGGAGATCCTCGACGGCGTGGAGGGCCTGGTCCACATCTCGGAGCTGGCGCAGCACCACGTCGAGAATCCGCGCGAGATCATCCAGCCCGGCGATCCGGTGCGGGTCAAGATCCTCGAGATCGACTCCGAGCGCCGGCGGCTGTCCCTTTCGATCAAGCGTGTCGAGGGTCAGGTATTGCCGGTCCGGCCGATCACCGCGCCCGCCGACGGCGACGCCGGCGACCTCGACAACGTGCCCGAGCTGGGTCTGTCCGAGGACGTGTTCGCCGGCGAGGAGCAGCCCTTGCCGGAGGGCACCGACGGCGATCGCGCCGCCGAGCCCGAGGCCGGTGGCGTCGACGAGCCTTTGGACTCCGAGCCCGAAGCCTGATCCGGAGGCCGCCGCGTCCGGGACCGGTCGACGGGGTGGGCGGGCGCGTGCGCGGGGTGGGCGGGTCCCGTTTCTCGGGCTGACCGGGGGAATCGGCGCCGGCAAGTCCACCGCACTGCATGCGCTGGAGCGGGCCGGCGCGGCCGTCCTCTCGACCGACGCCGTCGTGCACGAGCTGTATCAGGATGATGATGTTTTGACAGCTGTGCGCGAGCGGTTCGGGGACGCCATCGAGCGGGATGGGGTCGTGGACCGGGGGGCCATCGCCAGGCTGGCATTCGCCACGCCGGAGGGCCGGGCCTGGCTGGAGGGGCTGCTGTGGCCGCTCGTGCGGTCGCGGATGGCTTCGTGGCGGGCTTCGATCGAGCAGCTAGACGATCCGCCGCGGGCGGCGGTGGTCGAGGTGCCGCTCCTGTTCGAATCGGGGATGGGGGACGCGTTCGACGCCACGATCGCGGTCGTGGCTTCCGAGGAGATCCGGGCCTCGAGAGCCGACGCGCGGGGGCACGAGGCGCTCGCCGAGCGCTCGGCGCGTCAGCTCACGCAGAAGGAAAAAGCGCAACGTGCGACGTACGTTGTCGTTAACGACGGCACGGTGGAGGAGCTGGGGTCGAAGTTGTCAGCGCTGCTTGAGAAGCTGGGGTCGTGAGTCCGTCTTCGGTCGGAGTTGCCCGGGGTGCTCGGGGTCGGAGGGACGCGGCCCGTCGGGCTGCGGCACGCCGCCGGGCGGCGGCCCGGCGCCGTTTGCGTCGTGTGCTGGTGGGGATCGCCGTGGTCGCGGTGGCGATCGGAGTGGTGCTGGCGATGCCGCTGGTGCGCAAGGCGGTCAACGAGCTGAGCCTGCCGTTGGCCTGGAGCGACGTGATCCGCCAGCAGGCGGCGGCCAAGCACCTCGATCCGGCCCTGATCGCCGGGGTGATCTACGCCGAGACGAAGTTCGACCCGCGCAACTCGGCCGCGGGCGCGATGGGTCCGATGCAGCTGATGCCGCAGACGGCGGCGTTCCTGGCCCGGCGCTCCGGCGCGACCACGTTCACGACCTCCGACCTCAACACTCCGCAGGTCAACATCGCCTACGGCAGCTACTACCTCCGCTACCTCCTCAACGAGTACCACGGCAACGTGACCCTGGCGCTGGCGGCCTACAACGGCGGCGAATCGAACGTCGACCGCTGGCTGGCCGAGGCCCGGGCCGACGGACACCCGTTCACGATCGGCGATATCCCGTTCCCGGAGACGCGCGCGTACGTGGTCCGGGTTCTGTCGGCCGAGCGGGAATACCGAAGCAAGTACGCCGCGCAGCTGTACGGCTAGAACTTCGGGCTAGTGGCCTCGGGACACAAGTCAGGGCGGCGCCGCCCTGAAACGGCGGAGGGCGCCGCCGAAGCGACGCCCTCGAAACCAGCTTCACTACCGACCGGCGATCAGATCTGGGTGATCTCGACCTTCACGTCGTGGAACGTGTTCTCCGTCGCGCTGACCTTGCTGCCGTCGTTCTTGGTCCAGATCCCGAAGTGGGTGTCGCTGATGGTGTTGCCGCGGATCACGATGCCCGTGAGCTTCACCACGTCGCTCCCGACCAGGATTCCGACCGTGGTGTTCTTGGCGAAGTCGGTCGGGCTGAACTCCTGCTCCTGGGTGTCGTCGACGCCGTCGTGACTGACCTTGTTGTCGATGATCTGGTTGCCGTTCAGGTCGGCCGTGGGGGCGCCCGGCCCGAAGGAGTGGCTGTGGACGGTGATGCCCGCGAGGCCGTTGCCGTCCGCCGTGTTGCCGTCGATCAGGTTGTCGTAGACGCCCGCGCCCGGCGCGCCGCCGCCCATCAGGATGCCGGCGCCCTCGCCCTTTGTGCCGTCACCGTCGACGACGTTGTCGAGGATCTTGTTGCCGTACACGCCGGCGACGTTCGGCTGCGGCTTGCCGTTCGCGGTGGCCTTTGGGTTGTGGCCGGCCAGCGTGATGCCGCAGTCGTCGACGTTGTCGATCGAGCTGTTGTGCGAGATCGTGTTATCAGCGGTGGGTCCAAGCTCGTCGGTGAGCAGGATCCCGCCGAGGTTGTCCTTGACCGTGTTCCCCGTCACCAGCGAGTGGGTGACGGACATCAGGTGCAGGGCTTCGCCGCAGTCGCCGGGAACGTCGCCGGTCGCCGCGCACTCGCCGGTCGGCTTGGTCGCCTTGATGCCGAGGTCGTTATCGCTGACCGTGTTGTCCTCGATCGTGACCTTGGTGACCTGCTGAGCCAGGATGCCCTCGAACGTGGCGTGCTCGACGGTGAACCCGCGCACGAGCGCGCCATCGGCGCCCTTGGCGATCAGGATGCCGTTGGGCTGACCTGTGGCGTCGATTACCGGGTGGCCGTTGGCGACCAGGCTGATGTCGTTGGTGATCGTCACCCCTTCGCGATAGGTGCCGGACGCCACGCTGATCGTGTCGCCCTTCTTCGCGATCGACACGGCGTGTCCGATCGTCTTACAGGGAGCCGTCTTGGTGCACTTGGCGGTGTCCTTGCCCTTCGGCGACACGTACAGCGTGCTGCCGGCCGCGAGGGCGTCGGTGGACAGGACGGCGGCGA